>Ga0123355_10001379_pt1 | contig 33822 bp, 21 predicted proteins | sample TergutEmb28metaG_3_FD_89872 | JGI IMG/M metagenome (GOLD analysis project Ga0123355, IMG submission 89872) | Embiratermes neotenicus P1 segment gut microbial communities from Petit-Saut dam, French Guiana - Emb289 P1 | ecosystem: Host-associated > Arthropoda: Insects > Digestive system > Gut ...
TAAACTAATATTTTATGGCAAAAATTATTCACTTAAAAATTATCAAGAAACAGTTATCACATTTTTTTATATAACCAGATTCTAACGAATCAAGACCATCAACTACGAAATGCATAGCATGGTCTAGTTCGTCCTTAATTAAATTATAATTTTTTGGGGATAGCTTAATGAAATACTCTATTTTAGCATTCTCTACTTTGCGATGCTCAATATTTACAATTGCCTCAATTATTGATAAATTTTCAGCTAAGTAATCTATCAATCGAGCTTGTAAAATATCGGCAATCTTCCATTTGTTAATTTTAATTTCCTCATTATTTACCATATTTATACATTCCATTCCATGCTAGTTTAACATAAAGGGAGCCAATTTGTAAAATTGACTCCCTTAACGCTACTTCCTATCTACTTTTCTTCCGTCGACCCAATGATCATGTCCTTTTTTATTATCAGCGTCCCTGTAACTATGTCTTTTACCATTCTGGTCAACTCTAGTAAACCCTTTGTCATCATTGTGATAATCAATACTTTGGTGTCTGTCACTTGCAGAGTGGAGTAAATTTTGCTCCATTGTAGAACCTGAGACAGTTTTTGTCCAACTTTTACTTTCATTTTTTTCCATTGCAATGACCTCCCATTCTATAGTTGATATATTCCATAATAAAAACGAAATACAAATTCCGTTTTTATTTAATGTCTGAGGTAAAATTGCATTCAAGTTGTATACAAGTTAATGATAATGCCTATCTATAAAATTGTCAATATATGTTTTTAATTTTTTCTTTATGTATTTATATAGTCTATTGTAATTATTAATATCTCAATTTTTTAGCCCACCCTAATAAAATACTCACGTTGTAAGAGTTGGATCTAGGGTGTTTTTCAGGCTAGATCCAACTCTTTTTTTATTGGTGAAATGGCTTCAATGCGTAATGTTTGGGTATGTAGTTATATATTTTGCTTGTGCGCTCATGACTGGAACGGGTTAGTGTATAGATAAAAAGCAATTCTAAAGTTGCTTTATTAAAAATTTCAAGCGTGTTTTTTCTTTCTGCTAGAAACACTAATACAAATGATTCGTACAAAAACCATTTACTATTTATTACATTTCTATCACATATCTTTTATTCTTATCATATACATATATATGTATATGATAAAGAATGGTCTAGTTCTGTTAAAATCACGCTCAAACCCTTTTATTATAAGGCTTTGAAAGCTGTAATTAAAGGGATTTAGTTTTTAAAGTGGTTACGGGTAAAATTACAGTTATTTTTATATAAAAAACAAGGACTTTGTGCAAGCCCTTATTAGTTTGTTTCATTATTTAATTTTCGTAAAACTTCACATCATGAATGGCAACTTGATGATTGCTGTCTTTTGTAGATACAGCAATTATTTTTTTGATGTTTTCTTGTACGAAGTGAAGCCTCTCACTATTGGTTAGAGCTTCCCAATTTTTTTGAATATTAGTTATAATCTCGTTTTTTGTTAGTAGAATATCTTCGTTTGACTGGGTAGGAAGATTATTTAACTGGACAATATATGTCTGTTTTTCGCTAGTAACAATTTTTATCATTTGTTCATAATCATCAAAGCTGATCCGTTCGTTGATATAAAGCGTCATAATGTCTTTTTCTCGCTTACTTAACTTAGTGATTGCATTTTCATATTCTTCACGAAGTAAAGCATTAATACTATCCTGTTTGCTTTTTTCTTCAAGCATTGTATCATCAATCGCTGTTATGTCTTCAATATTGGCCATATAGTCGGTAAAGGCTTTTTCTATCTTACGATGACTAAATCTTGAACATTCACATGTACCGTTGGCTAGATTTCGGCAACGATAACCTCCGTTGATAATCCTCTCACCAGTTTTTCTGCTTGTTTTATACTCTGAATGGGTTACTAGTTTTGTTTCACATAAGGCACAATAAAGTGTGCCACTGAAATAATTATTATCTTTTGGTCTTTTGGTATAGCCTTTGTATTTAATTTTACCCATCTTACTTTGCGCCTCGCTAAATACTTCCTCGCTAATGATAGCCTCATGCTTGCCCTCAGCCTCAAAATAGCGCTCTTTATCATCAACGCCATATCTAACCTTGCCAATGTATGTAACGTTTCTTAAAATGCTTCTAATGCTCGCATGACCCCATGTATCGCCTAACTTTGGTTTAATGCCTCGGTGGTTTAAGTTTTTAGCAATTGCACTATAGGATATATTGCCCTGAGTAAACATGGCATATATTTCCCTAACAATTTTAGCCTCTTCATGATTAACTTTTTGGATTTTATCGCTGGCATCTCGCTCATAACCGTAAGATGCCGTGAAATTGGCTAGAGAATAGCCCTCCCTTACTTTCTTTTCACAGCCAAGGGATATTCTTTCAGCTATGTTCTCTCGCTCAAATTCGGCGAAAATACCGATAATTTTAAGGAACATTCTACCTGATGCCGTTTGAGTGTCGATACTTTCCATTAATGAATTAAAAGTACAATCGTTATTGTTAAACAGTTCGGTTAGTTCTAACAAGTCCCTTGTGCTCCTTGTTAGCCTGTCGATTTTGTAAACAAGTACATTATTAACTTTACCTGCTTTAATATCGATTATTAGCTCATTAATTGCAGGTCGGTCGGGGATATTCTTGCCACTTCTCCCTTCATCAGCATATACTTTGTAAAATCCCCAATCCTTAATCTGAATATAGTTTTTTAGTTTGTCAATCTGTGCCTGGACTGAGAAACCTTTCTTGGCTTGCTCGTCTGTGCTGACACGCACATAGATAGCTGTCTTCATCATATTTATCCTTGTCCTTCCTTATTTTCGGACAAAGTTTTATTTAGTCTTTCTTGCTTGATGAGCCTTGGTATTGAAGTCTTTAAAAAGAATTTTAGTAATCGCTTTTGTACACTTTCGGGGAGCACTATTTTCTTTTTGTCTGACATATTGTTCTTACCCTCCAAAACCTCTATATGCAAATATATGCAGGCAGGCTTTGAAAAAGGACTTAGCTCTTAGCAACGAAATAGGACAACCCCTTGTGTTTATTGGGTTTGTCCCTGCTTGGTATTTCTGGTATGTGGTTGTTCCTACAGCACAAGCAGCCCTGGAAGATTTAGCGGCGGAATACGTAACAGCAAGCTTATGGAATTGGGAAATTCTGACAGAAGACCTTTTTGGCAATCTTTCTATAAAATTCTACACTACAATAATGCCGGATGATGGTGTGCTTGTAGAAGTCACACAGTACACCGCTGTTGTAGCAGAAACTTCCTTCTTGCTCGAAGACGTTCAGGCTCCTGGCCTTGATACTGCGCCACTCTATCCATGGCCAGCTAATCACAGGGATACTTTCATCGTATCTCACCCTGATGCTTTCCCAGCAGGCACAGGTGGATGGGTTCATAGCGCAGGCGCAGGGGACACATTGATTTACACTCGCGTAGAAAATGGCATTCCTATGTATCAGCTTACTATGGTAGCTTCTAACTGGAACAACAGAGCAACCGTAACTATTCTTGAAGGCGGAGCATTTAGTAATATGTGCGCTCCTGCTATGGAGCGCACTCTTCGCATACCTCTTGTTGCGCGTGTTACGGGCACAGGCGACGTAAGAGCGAGAATCGACCGTGGAACCAGCCAAGTCAGCTCAGGCAGCGTTCTTATTGCTGGTAGGCGTAGTCCTGTAAATGTTAGCCTTGGGCATGTGGTTGTCAGCCCTCTACAAATAGATATCGGCAATTTGGTTCTCAGGGAACCGTATCCTAGCTCTATTCCGGGTTATCGAATGTGGGAGTTTGAGCTTCGTGCGCCAAGCGGTTATGCGTGGAGCCTTAGAGATGATATGCAAGTAGATATTGCCTCCACGTTAGCATGGGCTTCAGGCGCCCTTCTCGGTGCGAGGGCTGTCGGTACACCTGCAAGTGACACTGTTTCAGGTATAACTGTAGAGTACCTTATAGAAGGAGGTACTGAGAGGCGTGACACTCTTGTGATAAGAGTTCCAGCTGGCGTTATCAGATGCAGCAATATAGGTTTAGGCGGTGTAATGACACTCAGCAATCTTCGACTTATCCCGGAAGATGATAATGCATTCCAAGACGGCCGACGCCTTTATGTACAGGTCGCGAACACTGAAAGAAATGTGCTTGTAGAAGGCGATGTTTTCATCGGCACAGCTAGTCACTTCAGAATTATAAGCCCATCTTCATGGACTGTAATTGAAGGAGTAGGTGGTAGCTTTAATCTGGAAACTGCAGGCTGGACACCACCAGACACAGAGACTACATTTAGAAGTCTGATCTCCGCGCCTGCAGGCGTCAGCATAGTAAGTAATCAGCTGCGAGTGGCTGATACTGTTGCGGCAGGTACATATAACTTCATAATTGAAGCTATCGGCGGTTCTCTTATATATACACAGAATTTCACACTGAATGTTACAGCATCTGCACCGAACCCTGTAACCTCCATTACAGTCGTAACCCAGCCTACAAACCTGATATATACAGCAGGGCAAACCCTAGATTTATCCGGCTTAGTGGTCAGGCTTACTTTCCAAGATGGCTCCACAATGAATATGCCTTTTGCGAATTTCGGCACGGTGCTGACAGCTAGCCCGGCACATGGCACGGCGCTGACAGTGGCGGCTCACCATAATAATCCTGTGACAGTTACTTATACCACAGGCGGACACACAGCAACAACTAACAACTTAACCGTAACAACTGCACCGCCTGGCGATGCGACGCTTGCAAGCCTTACCGTGTCGCATGGCACATTGTCTCCTGTGTTTAACCCGAATGTATTTAGCTATACAGTAAATGTTGGCAATGCCGTATCTGCGATAAGCGTTAATGCCGTTCCCGTCCAAGGGGCAACTGTTAGTGGAGCCGGTGTGCGCAATTTAAGCGTAGGACGAAATACTATTACGCTGGTTGTAACTGCGGCGGCGGGTAATACCCAGACTTATACAGTTGTCGTATATCGTGATGTAGGCCAGAATGTTGGCGGCGGCACGGGCAGTGGAGGCTGGGGAGTTCCTGTGGCACAAAGACCTCGACCTGCAGTTACAGCTCCTGTGCAGGCACCAGATTCTCAGGTAGTGCCACAAATAGCGGATAACCAGACACGAATTCCTCTGCCTTTCATTGATGTTGCGACCGGTGCTTGGTATTATAGTGTGGTGAGAACGGTTTGGGAAAATGATTTATTCCAAGGAACAGCACATAATCTATTCAGTCCGGATGTACCGATGACGAGAGCGATGTTTGTTCAAGTTTTGGCAAATTTAGAAGATGTGAACTTGGATAATTATAGAACTTTGACGCCAACATTCGGTGATGTGTCTCAATCTGCATGGTATTTTGCGGCTGTTGAGTGGGCCGTGAGGCAAAATATTGTTCAAGGTATCGGCGAAGGTAATTTTGCGCCTGATATGCCGGTGACCCGTGAGCAAATGGCAGTGATGCTGAACTATTACGCGAACTCTAGAACTATTTTGCTTCCGGTTTTAGAAGTAGGAGCGTTTACTGATCAAGCAGATGTATCTCCATGGGCGGTTGAGGCCGTAGAATCTATACAGGCTGCCGGAATAATAACAGGTAGGCCTGACGGTAGGTTTGATCCGCTAACAAGTGACACCAGAGCAGAAGTTGCAGCGATATTTGCGAGATTTTTGAGTATTATAGTTATATAGAATTATTAATCGCCCCGCTTGCAGAGACAAATAGTCTTTGTAAGCGGGGCTTTATTTTATGCCTTGAGATTGTCAGAGAAGGCAGCGTTGCCTTAAGAAATTCAGTATACATGCAACAAAACAAGCGGCTGCAGCATATTCATCTAATAGGGGTGAGTATATGATGGATATGCAAAGCAAAACTAATTGCAAAAGCGTTTTTAAGGACTACACGAATATTAGTGTGTCGCTCAACAGGCTTTGGGCAGAGGTTATCACGCAGTTAGAGAGTAAAAAGTCGTCGGAATTTGAGCAAAAGATTTAGTCAGCGACGAATGAAACGGGCATACATACTGGATATGGACTATAGAGATAGATATACGAAAAGCCCGGATACGCCGGGCTTTTGTCGAGCTAAGTTCGAAGAAACTCTTGTAATTCCTCTAATTTATCGTGGGTTATAAGCGCAGTTTTGTCTGTGCCTCTTATCGAAACCACATATGTCCATCTTCCATATGGATTTACCTTGGTGATGGCTGAAAGCTTAATTATATATGCCCTGTGGCTTCTGAAAAAATCGTCCCCATCAATTTGCAGCCAAAGCTCGCTAAGACTCTTTGATGTAGTATAGGATTCGTTTTGCGTTTCGATGTATGTGGTCTTGCCTTCTCTATATATCAGCAATATGTCGTTCACCGGGACAAACATTATTCCTTCGCGGTTCTTGAGCATTATTGTACGGGCTGGTGTGACCTTGCTTCTTATTTTGGTCTTTTGTATACGCCGAAGGGTTTGCCGTACCCGGTCTGTTTTAAAGGGCTTGAGCAGGTAATCTGCGGCATAGAGTTCAAAGGCTTCCAGCGCATACTGACTATGGGCTGTGACAAAGATAATTATGGTATCCGGCAAGGCCTCCGCAATTTCCTTTGCAGCTTCCACCCCGCCCATCACAGGCATGTCAACATCTAATAACACAATGTCCGGTTTTAGCTCAACACAGCTACGGACAGCTTCCAGCCCGTTCTCTGCTTCGCCCACGCATTGCATATCATCCATGCCTTCAACTATCTTATGCAACACAGTGCGCATACCAACGTCATCGTCAGCCATAAATATCCGCAAGCTCATCGCTGTATTCTCCTTTTCTCAGACGCTGTAGGCCTATATTTTTTGGACAAACAAACATATTAGTAACACTCTTTATTAGACTTGGCAAAGCAAAAGCTTAATGAGGAGTGAATAAAAATTAGGCTCAAAAAGCCACACAGCAAACTCATTCCAACACCATTCGGCTACAATTCACTTAACTTATCATCTCCGCAGCTCAAAAATATGCATCAAGAACCAGAAAATAATCAATATATGCGCCCAAAAAGCTAAGAAGTATCCCCAAAAACCGAAGAAGGAACCAAGTAATGTGGCAAGTACAGCTGAAAGTACAACAGCAAACATGCCGAGAGTTACAGTTTTTAAGATAAAAACTTTCATCTTACTTCCCCCTTTTTTGAGTGTATCGGCGCGAGTTATGATGGGCGTCGACACACTCTAGCATTTATCTTACTCTACGCCTCTTAGATACTGCAGGCCCAATAATTTCATGCAAAACAATGGCTTCGCGTGCAGTAGATGCGTTTAGGTGTCTTTTCTGTACTGTGATAATATCTTTATCCGCATGGTTGTCATGAGCCGATGCAAGGTCACGCTCAAGCTTTTTTACCGTCTGCTTTAGTTCGTTAACCTGTTCAATATAAGCATTAATCTCTTCGAAAGTCATCTGAACCCCTCCTACAGCTTAGAGTCCTGTGAATCTTTCCCTTCGGAGCCTGCGATAGAGCTTCTCATTTGCGTGTCAGAAATGACATTTTGCATGTTGTAATAATCCATAACACCCAATTTGCCTTCGCGCAATGCGGCTGCCATGGCTCTAGGTACTTCGGCCTCGGCTTCAACAACCTTGGCACGCATTTCTTGAACTTGGGCTCTCATTTCTTGCTCAATAGCGACAGCCATGGCGCGGCGCTCCTCGGCTTTTGCCTGAGCTATGCGCTTATCAGCGTCCGCTTGATCCGTTTGGAGCTGAGCGCCTATGTTTCTGCCAACGTCAACATCAGCTATGTCTATGGAGAGAATTTCAAAAGCAGTTCCGGATTCTAATCCTTTTGCCAGCACCGTTCTCGATATATTAACCGGGTCTTTCAAAACTGCTTCATGGGACTCAGCGCTGCCTATTGTTGTTACGATGCCTTCGCCTACACGGGCGATAACAGTTTGTTCGCCTGCGCCACCGATGAGTCTGTCTATGTTCGCTCTTACGGTTATTTTTGCTCTTGCCACAAGTTCGATACCATTTCTAGCAACTGCGGATATGGCAGGAGTTTCAATGACTTTAGGGTTTACGCTCATCTGAACAGCCTCAAGTACATCACGCCCGGCGAGGTCTATTGCCGCTGCTCTTTCAAATTCAAGAGCGATAGACGCCCTTTGTGCCGCTATAAGTGCGTTTATAACACGATCCACATTGCCACCGGCCAAAAAGTGTGCCTCAAGCTTATTAATAGGGATGTTTAGCCCTGCTTTAACTGCTTTGATTTGCGGGTTTACGATTAATACAGGCTTAACCCTACGCAGTTTCATGCCGACAAGTGTAAGAATTCCTATCTTTACATTAGCAGCGATTGCGCTAATCCATAGTGCAATTGGTATAAATATAAAGAATAGCCAGATAAGAAAAGCTACTATCAACACCATTGTTACGATTGCTAAAATTTCCATAAATACATCCACCTCTCGTTTTGTGTTTTTATACTGATCTTACTACAATTCTATTTCCTTCAACTTCGATTACCTCAACAGTCGTTCCTTTTTCGATGAAATCCCCGCGTGTTGTGACGTCAAGCTTTACTCCGTCAAAGTCCACATTGCCAACAGGGCGGCAGATATTAACTACCGTGCCTGTTTTACCCAGCAGATACTGCATATCTTCCGTGCCGGAGAATCCCGCCTCTGTACTATGCAAAACCAGCCGCTGAGGTAGACGTCCGCTGGACATTAGCGTCATAAACACAGCCAACAGTATTACGACTATTACAAAAAAGATTGCTGTAAGCATAATCCCTTCTCTAATGGTATTGGCTGTAATAAAGATGTTTACAATCAAGGTGATGATACCAAGAACCCCAAGGAATCCGGAAAAGCCAAAAGTCGTAAACATTTCTAAAATGATAAGACTGATGCCAATTATGAAGAGAATTACGCTGATAATCGTGATGCCTGTAAACAATCCAATAAATTCCATATAAATTCACCTCCCGGTATGTGGTTTGATTTTAGTGTTAGTGTTAGTGCTAGTATAGTCAATCCTCACGCTTGCGGCAATACATAAGCGCCAGAAAATACATCTTAGGTGCTAAAGTGTCGTTTTAGAGGATGTTGCTGACATATTATTTCGCCCTCCTCGGCACAAAGCCTTCGAATATGGTTTCGCCGTCACCAGAGGAGGCTTTCAAATCACCGTTGTATCTATTCATGATTTCACGGCAAATCGCAAGCCCCATGCCCTCGCCGCCAAGCTTTCGTGTTGTAAAGCCGGCTTCAAAAATCTTATCAAGCGCTTCAGGCGCTATCCCTACCCCATTGTCAGATACTTGAAATCTATAACCATATATATCCTCAAAAATATCTATCATCATTTTGCGCTGCCCCTTCGTTTCCAATAGGGCATTCATAGCATTGTCAATAATATTGCCGAAAACCCTGCATAACTCCCATTCAGGTATGGGTATTTCCTCCAAGGTCGTTCTCACATCAATCGTTACTTCGATACCTTTGCTCTCGCACGCCTGTCGCTTAGCCTCTAAAATTGCATTGACAGCGGGAATTCCTGTTTTTAGTATACTGTTTACTTTCTCGATACTGTCATAAACTTTATCAATATACATATTTGCCTCAGTATACTCACCAAGCTCAATCAAGCTGTGAACCACCTGCAAATGATTCATAAAGTCGTGCCTTTGAGCACGGAGAGTGTTGTTCAGCGAGTTCAAATCGCTGATGGAGCTTTCGGTTTGTTTCAGCTTTTCTCCTGACTGAGACGTAGGGCGAAGAAGAAGTATCGACATTATCGTACCGACCAGCGCCATAATCGAAACCGCAAGAAACAAAATGAACTCAGCGTCTGTTATACGCTGAAAGCGTGCTGATAGCCCAAAAATAAAAATAAGTACAATCATAAATACGAGAACAATATCTAATGCTGTCATTATTATAAGAGCTTTATGTATGTTTAGCTTTTTCAAGAAATTATCCTCCTATCGATGTGTGCGGATTTCAGTATAAGTATAGCCTATATGCTAAATTCCTTCAAGAGCAAAAGCACTGCAAGGGTGAATACGGACAAACCGAAAGGGAATATGTATTTGGTATACAATCCAAAAAGGAATAACCCCATGGCAAAACAACCCAAAACGGCAGCTCTCTATGTGCGGTTGTCAGAGGAAGACCGGGACAAAAAGTTGCCCGAAAAAGACAGTGCATCCATACAAAACCAAAAATCTATGCTCATACAATATGCAATTGAGCAAGGGTGGGACATTTTTGACATCTATAGCGATGACGACTTTAGAGGATCTGACCGCAGCCGGCCGGAGTGGAACCGGCTTATTGCTGATGCGGAAAAAAGAAAGTTTGACATTATAGTATGCAAAGCCCAGTCTCGTTTCACCCGTGAGCTGGAAATGGTGGAAAAGTATATCCATGGTCTGTTTCCCCAATGGGGTATTCGCTTTATCGGAACAGTTGACAACGCGGACACGGAGAATAAAGGCAACAAAAAATCCCGTCAAATCAACGGTTTGGTGAATGAATGGTATCTTGAAGATATGTCGGAATCAATCAAGAGTGCGCTGACTGCTCGCAGGGCTCAAGGCTTCCATATTGGCGCATTCGCCCTCTATGGCTACAAAAAAGACCCCTGCAATAAGGGGCGGCTGCTTGTGGACGAAGAGGCGGCGGAAATTGTAAGAGAAGTGTTCAATCTTTATGCATCAGGCCACGGCAAAACATATATTGCCAGGCTGTTAAACGACCGAAGCGTTCCAAACCCAACAGAATACAAGCGGCTGAAAGGCTATCGTTATAAAACACCACCAAACAAACTGGGAACACTCTGGAAGTACTTTGCCATTTCAAGTATGCTTGTAAACGAGATTTATATTGGAAATATGGTGCAGGGAAAGTACGGCAGCATCTCTTATAAGGCTGGGATAAACAAACCGCGCCCCAAAGCACAGTGGATTCGCGTGGAAGATACACATGAGGCCATAATAGACAGGCGTCTATGGGATAGAGTACAAGAGCTCGTACAGCGAAAGGCCAAGCCTTTTGGCAATGGTAAATTAGGTATGTTTTCGCGCAGGGCGAAGTGCCTGCACTGCGGCTGCAATATGCGCACAGCTAAAAGCCACGGCTATTATTATCTCAAATGCGACACGAAGCATACATCGCCAAGTGCCTGTCCGGGCGGGTTTATAAGCATTAGAGAGCTTACCCGGTTGGTGCTTGACGAGCTGCAATGTTTATTGGATACATATCTTGACTTTGATCTTGTCGAGCATGGCATTAAACTTGGTGATAACTTTGAAGAGCGTATAGCTAAGCTTCACGCTGACAAGCTTGCATACGACAAGAAAATTGCGAAGTGCGACAAGGCAGTGAAGGATTCCTATATGGACAAGGCGAAAGGCATACTAACGGAGGCACAGTTTATAGAATTTTCGCAGGAGTTTGCTAAGGAAAAAGACAGACTTGAATCGCTGGTGTATGATTTGGACGAGGAAATAAAGATGCTTATATTAAAGTGCAGCAAATCGCGAGATAAGCGGCAAATCACCTTAGAACACTCCCGTGTCAAGCACATTGACCGAATAATGATTGAGAAGCTGATAGACTATGTAAAAATAGGCAAGCGTGACCCAGAAACAAAGAAAGTTCCTGTGGAAATTTATTGGAGTTTTTAGAACGTATGAACAACGTTGTTTTTATATAATAGCAGCAGAGCAGAAAGCTAAAAAAACATATCAATACTTACTACATCAATTGGACGACCCGGATGTGGTTGACCCGCTTAAGTTCCTCAGAGAGCGTGAGATTGTACACTTCCAACGCTTCGGTGAGGCCCTCAGATACGTGGAAGATCATTTGAATGCAAAGAGAATGTTTTATTCGAAATAAAGAAAAAATTAAGGAATAGCGCGCGATGTCAAATCGCGCGTTATTCTCGTAGGGTAGGCTTCGCTAGTCAGCGCTTAAGCCAAATGGTTTTTTGCTTTATTTACTTTCAGGTGCAGTGTTAGACAATAATAACTCATGCAGTAGCTTTGCGCCTATCCTGATGCCGATTTCAATATAAACGTCCGAATAAACGGACAAAGCGTGATTAAAGTCGTTGATGGCATCCTCTTGTTCGTCTTTGTCAGGATATAATTTTTGGAGTCGGGAATACATTGAAGAAGTTGAATTTCTCAGTCGATCTTTATGAGCCGCATTGTCAATCTTCGTTGCTTCTAGTCCATAGAATATAAATTCACGAATATGCTGTATGTGGGTTCTTTTTAATGCTTCGTCTACGTGGCTCATCTTATTCCTCCTTCTGTATAAGTGTGTGTGCGGGATGCCCGGTGTGCATCCCCTACAGGATGTGTGGCTGCTATGGTTTTCGTAGGGGGGTGATACTTCTGTTGCGTTATTACGGGCTTGACCCGCAATCTCATTCATTAAAGGGAGGTTGCGGATTAAGTCTGTTGGTTGTCCGCACCACACATGGCGAGTGATACGGCGAGGGCAAGCCCACCGCCCTACAAAAGGCGCAAATAAAACGCCGCTCTTTTTTCAGATATTATTTGACAAAAATACAGCTAAAAAGATATAATCAAACTGGTATATTATAGTAAGTTTTGCAACGAAAATAGACGTGCTTAAGTTTGTGTTAAGAACGGTGGACAAGCTTGTTTTTTGTATGTGTGAAAAGATATCAATGCAACACAGATATCTAGGTGAACACATAATATCACACAGATATCTATGTGTCAACAATTTTATTTATTTTAGGAGAAAATTATGCCGGATATCGCTGATAGACTGAAAAAATTGAGAAAAGCAAGAGGGGTAACTCAAAAGCAGGTAAGCACTGCGATAGGACTGACAGAAAACAACTATCAGTCTTTTGAGTATGGAACGTATAGACCCAGCCACGACAGCATAATCAAATTGGCTGACTTTTTTGACGTGTCGACAGATTATCTGCTGGGTAGGACGGATAATCCGAAGATGATGAGGTAGCTGTGGGATTGTCCTATATGTGAGGGTGCTTTTGACTATAATGTTTCGTTGATTTTGAGATGTAATCTTTTCAGGGAAATTCATAGTTGTGGAGGGCCAAGGTGAAGCATAGGATAAAATTTAACCCAAATACTTTATTATTTGAAAAAAATGAGGAGGCCTCACCCAATGATATTTGCAAGAATCCTCTATCTTCTGCTTTAAATAAGCCCGATGATAAAACTGAAACGAATATCGATGAAACCATTGATAATAAAACCAAACCCGATCCATTAACAAAAAAAGATGGAATTAATATTTCACTTGCATTGTTTGCATTGCTTGCTTTAATAGTTGCTTTTTACGCGGCAAATTCAGCAAATAGAATATCGCAAGGGACACTAGATGAAATGCGACAGCAACGCGAGAATTCCATTAGACCTTTTATTGTGATGAATCCAACAGTAGTTAGTGTATCGAGAGCTACAGTCGAAGCGATTGGACACAGAACTGGATATACCAGGGGTATTTTCTCTTACCAATCAGATGTTTTTGTCTCGGCAATCTCAATAGGACTTGAAATAATGAATGCTGGTGTCAACGTCGCAAGTTCAATTACAGTAAGATTTGAATTAGAAGATTATTACAATTGGCTTCATGATATCAGAGAGCTTCTCGAGGGCATAGATGTCACTGCTATTAGGAATCAAGATGACGAAGTATTCTTTAATTTTGGAGAGGTTTACGCTAATAGGTCTTCCTTTGAGCGTCTATATCGCCCTTTTCTTTACTATTCATTCGAAAATGAGCGTGGTGATAAGCCTTCCAGAGTGATTGTTGGCTTCATGGGATATATCATTGGCGAGGCTGCAACAAGCATGGAAAATGAAATACTATTTTTATTGCCAAAAGCAGAAAGTAGTCACAACATAATATTGCCTAATCACTACGCTACATTAATTAGTGAGATATTTATGACCCTTGATGGCTTTGCAGAAGTCCCGTCTATTAAAATTCATATAAGTTTTTATGATGTAGATGGAACGTTTCATGATGTCGTTAGGTGGTTAAGAGTGCAAAGGCTCTCATGGGAATGGAATGCAATAACAGGTGAGAGAGTGACTTATAGAATAAGCATGCATTCTGAGCCTTGATACTTAGCTAAGTCTTATGTTATACAATGATCGAGAATGTAGACCCAGAACTCTGTAAGTTTGATAAATTTGAGTTCTCTTGGTGTGCATTGCATATGCACTTACCTTAAATTCAATCTCATATCACCCATAAACCACGTAGTGATATTGCTACAATATACACCCTCACGAGGTTACCCCATGCAAAAAAACTACTACGCAAAAAACCTAAACGCCAGACGCCTCTACGATGTCTATCAAACAAAATGCCCTGAGGTCAAAGCTTATTTTGACGCGGAAATATCGTTTGTTAAAAATCGGCTGAATGGTACGGAGCAGGTTTTAGAGATGGGTGCGGGCTATGGGCGCATTATGAAAGAGCTGGCGTCCAATTGCAAGTCCATTATTGGCGTTGATATTTCTGGAGACAATGTAGCTTTTGGGCAAGATTATCTGTACGATATGCCTAACGCGGAGCTTATTGTCATGGATGTACATAAAATAGAGCCGGGGACATTCGAATCATCATTCGATGCTGTTCTTTGTCTGCAAAACGCTTTGTCGTCAATGAAGGTAGAGCCTTTTTCGTTTGTAGATAAGGTCATGGCTTTGCTTGCGCCAGGCGGCAGCGCGTGGATTAGCAGCTACAGTGAAAAATTCTGGCCGCATCGGCTAGCATGGTTCCAGGAGCAGGCTGAGAAAGGGCTTTTGGGAGAAATTGACTTAGAGCAGACGAAAGATGGAGTCATTGTATGCAAAGACGGCTTTCGCGCAGTGACTCATTCGCAGGAACAGCTGAGTGAAATAGGTAGAGCTTCCGGGTATCCATATAAAGTACAGGAAGTAAATGAGTCAAGTGTTTTTCTGCTTATAACCAAGGAATAGGCTATGTGAGTCTAGGCGAGGGCAAGCCCCCGCCCTACAATAGCAAACGTACAAGTCTTCTCCTCGATTATTTATTACTGAAGGAAACGGAAAGCTGCCCCTATGATTGTGATATAGTTATGCAGACACAGAACATCCTTGTAGGGCGGGGGCTTGCTCCCGCCGAAAAATCTATGTACACACACTTTACAGGCGCAGCAAGCGGCGTCATTACATCTGCGGCAAACGGGTCATGGGATGAGATCCATTGTCGGGGATTGGGGCGGATAGCCCCAAGGTCTTGCTTTACAACCCCCGTCACCTATCATACCACTGAGCTTGTGTAGAATAAAGCTTCGCATATTCCCCGTCTCTCGCCAGCAGCTCCTCATGCGTACCATCTTCGACTATTTCTCCATTTTTAAACACCACAACCCTGTCCGCCAGGGATGCGACGCTTATCCTGTGCGTAACCATGATAACGGTCTTACCTTGGGTCATGGCTATGTACTGTTTGAAAATCTCAGTCTCCGCGATGGGATCAAGATTGCTTGTGGGCTCGTCCAGAACGAAGAAGTCTCGCCCACGGTAGTAGGCTCGTGCTATGGCTATTTTCTGCCATTGACCGCCGGAAAGTTCTGTGCCGCCAATGTCCTTGCCAAGCATTGCATCCCTTTCCGCGCCTTCAAATGCCGCAAAGTCGAGCGCTTCGATTATCTGCCCTTCGTCACGCGTACGCGAGACATCTCCTATGAAGACATTGTCCGCAATAGTGAAAGTGCCAAGCCGCGCAGGCTCCTGAAACACGCAGGACATGGCGTTATATCTTGCGGCGGGGTCGAGCTCCTTGGCGGGGCGCCCATTTATTAGCACATCGCCCTCTGATGGTTCCAGCATTCCGGTCAGAAGCTTTATGAAAGTGGTCTTGCCGGCGCCATTTTCGCCAACGAAGGCGATTTTTTCGCCTTTGCGGAGTGAGAAATCAATTCCCTTAATGCGATAGTCGTCAGTCAAAGGATAACGGAAGGATATATTTTGCGTGGACAACATTTCTATCGCAATATCCTTCGGCGTATCATCCAAAATTTGCTCGTTAAGATCAATCAACTCAAAGAACTGTGCCGCCTCATTTTTCTTAGAAATGAAATTGGCAAGCGAACGAAACAGGCTTGATGTGGAGTTCATCAAAGTGCTGATCAGTACCAGCACCGCACCTAATGCACCTATTGACAGCTCACCGCGAGTCATGAGAATGATGGCAAACACATTCGCGCCAACACTGGCTATATTGGATATTAAGCCGCTGATGGTGCCCATAATGAATATGCGCATGCGATTTTTACGTTCTTTCAGCAAAAATTCATCTGCCAAGGGCTTCCATTTTCCGAAAAAGAAGTCGAATAAGTTTAGCGCTTTGACCTCTTTGGCGGAAGAACCTAGCAGCACCTCTTGAAAATAGTTAGCTTCGCGCAGAATAGGAGCATTGTCCCGCGAGAACTTGAAGTTGAGCTTGTTGCCTATATAAGTCGTGTACAACGACGGTAGGGGCGCCGCCAGCACGATAAAACTGAGCAGAGGACTGAACATATACAGCGACAAAGCGACCATCACCACAGAGACCACGCGCGCGATAATGGCATAGCCTTCAATCATTACGCCTCTTTGCAAAGAGCTCCACTCGCTGCCCATGGAATCAAAGCTGCGAGTAATCATATCGTTGATTTTTGGGACTTCCATATAGTCAGGATATAGCTTGGATATTTTTCTGAACATTTTTGACTGGAACTTCTCTTGCAGGCGGTGGTCTTGAACTTTGCTGAGACGTTGAATGTCCTCGCCGCCGTAAAGATAGCTGTTAAGCAGAGTGCTCAAAAAACTTATCAGCCAGTACAGCACCGCAAGCCCTATCAGGGAGAAAAGCAAGGTGTCTTGCCTGTCAAGCATTCCCACGTGAGCGTTGGCGCTGTCGATGTACTGTCCCCATATCAATGCTGTTATTGGCTGGAGTATGCTGAGAATTATGGAAAGTCCTAGAAAGATGCCGCACATCTTTCTAGCGGAGGAAAACACGTAGCTAAACAGCCGCGTCAGATAGGACAACTTTGGCGGGTTTTCTTTTAGAATATCACGCTCAAAACCGGCAGTGGCGTCGGAGAATTTTATGTCATAGGCAGGCGGCTTTTTTTCTTCTTGCTTAGTCATGAGCTTGCACCTCCCATATACCGGTTACGCCTGAATCTTTCTGATACCATTGCTTTTGTGCGTTAAACATTTCGGCATAGATTCCACCAGCCCGGATCAGCGCATCATGTGTGCCGGACTCTTTTATGCTGCCATCTGATATGACAAAAATCTGATCCGTAATCATTGTTGAGCCTAAGCGGTGGGTGATAAATATCGCTGTTTTGTGAGCCGCCATTTCTGCGAACTCGCTATACAAGTCAGCTTCTGCCATAGGATCCAGCTGTGAGGTTGGTTCGTCCAGCAGCAGTATTGGCTTATCACCCATGAAAGCGCGAGCCAGGGCGATGCGCTGCCATTGTCCGCCGGAGATGTCCACGCCGCCTTCAAAGTCGCGTCCGAGCAGTGTATCATATTGTTTTTCAAAATCCACAATGAACATATCAACCTTGCCTTTTTTTGCGGCCTCCAGAATCTTATCCTCGCTGTCTGCTTCCTCGATATTTCCTATACTAATGTTCTCTTTGACACTAATGCTATATCTGGGAAAATCCTGAAACACCGGGCCAAATATTTTCGCGCGGATATGGAGAGGGTAGTTACTCAGGTTTTTACCACCCACAAGTATTTCGCCTTTGTCGGGGGTAAATAACCCTAGGAGTAATTTTATCATTGTCGACTTGCCTTCCCCGTTTTCACCTACGATGGATGCGCGCTCACCGTTTTGTATGGTAAAAGTCAGCCCTTTTAGCACATCTTTGTCAGACCCGGGATATCTAAACCACACATCTTTGAATTCAATATCAAAAGACTCCGGCAGCTCATATTCCGTGCCCTCAGGCTCATCCGAGAGCTTAAAAAACTTATCGTAGAAGTCATACGTATTGAGATGATACGGTCCCCATTTGAAGATAAAAACAGCACCCGCAAAATGACCCATATCGCCATATAAGCCAGCAAAAACCAACCCGGATATTGCGATGAATAGCCCTACCGTGATTTGACCATTCAAAAACAGTATCAGCAGAATAATTATATTGCCTATGGAAGCGATTTTCGCCAGATTGCCGCCAAACAGCAGCCTTCTCAGCTGTTTAAAAAAATAGCGCTCGTAATCGCGATTGCGCTCATTTAAGCGGCTCTCATAGGTGTCAATTAAATAGTCGGCATTGCCGAAGGCTTTCAGCTCTTTCATGAAGTCCCTGGAGCGAAGATAGCCCCCCAGGGTCGTGTATTTACGCTCTTTTTTCCAATAGGTTTCAAGCTCTGTGTATATATTATAATTGGTTTTGGAAGATATGTAAGTTTCCAGTATGAAAGGTGCGACAATCGTGACGGCTAGCCACCAGCGTATGCTCGCGATAAATATTAATATGCCTGCGCTGGCAATCACAGCACTTATCCAATACCATACATATAGAGGCCATAGATGCCTGGCTGCATTCTCCGCCCGATTATAAGCCTTGTCGATAATCTCCATGGACGCTTCATTCTCATAGTGCTCATACTTCATGGTCTTCAATTTTTGCAGCATACGAGATTTGTATGCAGTGCGCAAAATAAGCAAGGAAGTTTTCTCAACATATTCATCTATGAAACCTTCTATAAACTTGGGGAGAATAGCTACAATAACGAACAATACCAGATAAATATAATACTCAGAAAAAGCCATTTCGCCGCCAGCCATGGCCAGCCCGCCGTCAAAGATTCGCTGGTTTACAAATACACCTAAGGGCACCAGTAAGCCGGATAAAACAGCAAGGGCCAGTGTAAGCAGAACCATGAGAGGTGCTTCGGCGAAGATGATGCCGATTAGGTCTTTGTAGGCTGTGAGTATGCGTTTCATTGATTTATCTCCTTCCAGCTTGACTATATATCTATAAGACGTTTCAGAAGGTGTCAAGTGTTTTAATTGTACATGGAATGGCAAGATGATGCAATGTGAGAAAGGTGAGCGGTGATCTGAGGAGGGTAAGCGGTGGATATTCGCAGAAATCATGGCGCTTTTTATTGTTATCGCAGGGTGAGGCTCGGTTCCCGCCGTAAGTTATCGCGGACGAGCGAGGGCGCTCGTTCCTACGAATATTTGAGCGCATTGGCACAATATTGTTCCATATCTTTTGTATGTACGGACTTTCATACCTGCATGCTGCGCATGTTTTCATCCCGTTTCAGATGGTGGTGACTCGTTGCCGCCCCGTCCGGCTGCGTAGCAACCGTCGAGGGAACCCCTGCTCCTAAAAGGTTGCACACTGACTATAATAGCATCATTTATATATCCCCATTCTCTCTCTTACAGCCATCAGCTTCCTCTCAGCAACTGCACTCGCCGCCAGCTTACCTTTTTCCAGTATTTCTATTAATTCACTGCTATTTCTGTAGTGATTGAATTTTTCTTGAATCGGCAAAATAAATTCGCCTACAGCATCGGAAAGGTCTCTTTTGAACGTGCCATAATTAGCGGCTACGTATTTTCGCTCCACATCATATATTTCCATATCACAGACAATGGCCATGAGGGTGATTAGATTTGATATACCCGGCTTGTTCTCTGCATCAAATCTGATAACACTTTCACTGTCGGTTACGGCGCTCATGATTTTCTTTTTTGTTATGCTGATATCATCCAAAATAAATATTGTACCTTTATCGTTTGCAGGCGCGGATTTGCTCATTTTTTCCATGGGGTTTTGTAAATTCAGAATCCTTGCACCGACTTTAGGGATATAGTAATCAGGCAATATGAACGTATCGCCATATCTTTTATTGAATCGCTCACCAAGGTCTCTTGTCATTTCGATATGCTGTCTTTGATCGTCGCCCACAGGCACGACCGCGGCATCGTATAGCAAAATATCCGCCGCCATAAGGGTGGGATAAATAAATAATCCCAGATCAATACCGCCGTTTCCCATTTTCTCGGATTTCGACTTATATTGCGTCATTCGGCTAAGCTCACCAACCCTGCATTGAAAAGCGATCAAATAGCCCAATGTGCTATGCTCATTCACATCACTCTGGACGAAGAAGCTCGTGTGGTTAACATCCACACCGCACGCGATATAAAGCGCGGCCAGGTCCAATATCGTATTATGGATTTTTTGCGGGTCTTGGTATGAGGTTATTCCATGTAAATCCGCGATAAAAATATATGATTCATGCTCATATTGCAATCTAACGAAATTTCTTATCGCGCCTATATAATTGGCAAGTGTGAAACTGCCTGTTGGCTGGACGCCTGTGATCATTGTCTTTTTCATAATAGATTATCTCCTTTCACAAGAACAAAAAAACTCCCATCCAAAAGGACAGAAGCCACCTTAATGAACACACGCACAATCATGCGCTTCCCGCGTAACGACCGGGATTCTTCGTCAACGCCTACTAAGATTAGCTCTTTTCGGGTTGCCCTCATAAGTCCATTCACTATAGCATGAATACCACACTCGCACTAACGGCGGCTCTCTGAAATTCTGTGACTATAACTACTACTCTTAATCAACGGTTTTATACATAGCTGATTAACATAAAAACATGTTTTTAAGTTAATCAGCTATAATTATAGATATGATACCATAGCCGATGAATCTAAAGCAATAGTATTTTTTGACTCTGCATGCCTGATGTGATAGAATCTAAGTTATAATCAAAGAAATCTTATTTCGGGAGAGCACAATTATCTATGGAAGAGACCATGATTGTAGTAATGCTTAAAAATAAGGCGACGGGCTTTCTGGAGAGCGAACTTGGAAGCTACAGCGTCGCGGGTGAAAACTTGATATACAATATTTTTGCGATTGAGGAAGATTCTAAAGTTAATGTCCACATACGATTAACGACGGAACGCGACTTAGCTGACTGGGAGTTTTCTGCGGTTTTTGATTATTACGATATGGAACCGGTTTTGGAATTATGCAGTTCAGCCCTAGAAGACGATTCAGGATACAATCCCATATGGGAAGTGACGCTTGAATTCAGTGCGAGTCATGACGTGATGCAGCAGCGGCTTTCACAAATACTGGAAACTCACAAAAACGAGCTGGATTCAGTTTATGATGCCATAAAAGACTTGGAAGAGGAGTATTCCAAGGAGGAGTAAATGCAACCCTGCTTTTAGGCGTCGCAGACTTCAAATCCGCAAGCAGGGCTTTGCCCGGCTGAGGAAAATCGCTGTCCGCGAACGAGCGGGAACTCATTAAAACTTTGTTTTAATGGGTAGCGGTGGTGAGCAAGCGATTTATTCATTAAATACATCGTGGAAATGCCAAAGTCCGCGTAGCGGACGACGCATTTTTACGAAAGGCTGAAGACTTTGTCTTCAGCCTGACTTGGAAGAGGAGTATTCCAAGGAGGAGTGATATAATGGCGGCTAAGCAAAAGAGTATATTTGAGTGCACAGCCTGCGGGTATGAATCGGCAAAATGGCTTGGGCGTTGTGTTAAATGCGGCGCGTTCAATTCATTTGTCGAGAGGGAAGAAATTAAAGGATTACGCTACGGAAATGCCAAAAGCGGCAAAACTGCTGCCGGTGGCGCCAGTGTATACACTTTGGATAATATTGACAGTATGAATGAAGAGCGCATTTCTACGCAGATAGGCGAACTCGACAGGGTTCTCTCCGGTGGGATTGTGGCGGGCTCACTTATATTAGTGGGTGGGGATCCCGGCGTGGGCAAGTCGACGCTGATACTTCAAATTTGCCAAAATATGGGCGGCCAAGGTCAGAAAATTTTGTATGTATCCGGTGAGGAAAGCGTGAGCCAGATAAAATTAAGAGCGGACAGGCTTTCCATAACGACGTCTAACCTGATGCTTTTGGCAGAAACGAACTTGGAGGCCATATTAGCAGCGGTAGACAATGTGGGTTGTGATATGCTCATAATAGACTCAATTCAAACGGTGTACTCAGGGGACATATCATCGTCCCCGGGCTCGGTCACACAAGTTCGTGAGGCCACTGCACATCTCATGCATTTGAGCAAGCAAAAGGGAATCTCTACGATAATCGTTGGTCATGTGACAAAAGAGGGCGCAATAGCAGGCCCTAAAATTCTTGAGCATATGGTAGATACAGTACTGTATTTTGAAGGAGAAAAGCAAGCCAGCTATAGACTTATCCGTGCAGTCAAGAATCGTTTTGGCCAGACCAATGAAATTGGCGTTTTCGAGATGGTCAATGAAGGGCTCAGAGAGATTTTAAATCCGTCGGAATATATGCTCTCCGGCCGCCCTCAAAATGTTTCAGGCTCAGTTATAACTTGTGCTATATCAGGCTCAAGGCCTATACTTGCGGAAGTTCAGGCGTTGGTTACGAGCACAAACTTCAATGTTCCGCGTCAAAATGTGAGTGGCGCGGATTACAATAGAGTTGCCATGCTCATGGCTGTTCTTGAAAAGCGAGCGGGCATGAACTTGGGGCGCTGTGACTCCTATGTGAATATTGCGGGCGGCATAAAAATTTCCGAGCCGGCTCTGGACGCGGCAATTGTGGCCTCCATAGCTTCCAATTACAGAAATGTACCTGTGCCCGCGAGCATGGCTATATTTGGGGAGGTGGGGCTCGCGGGAGAGCTTCGCGCAGTGAATATGGCTGAAGCCCGACTCATAGAGAGCTTCAAATTGGGCTTTACAGAATGTATCCTTCCAAAGGCCAATTGCAAAGGGCTGAAAAAGCCAAAAGATATGAAGATTTATGGTGTGGCAAACTTGTCAGAGTTGCTGGATATAGCTTGTGGGAGGTAAAAGTGTAACGATCGCAAAACGCTATGTAAATTTTCCCTGAATATGGTAATGATAGTTCATTATTTTTGTGTCTGTGTTGAATGGACACGTCTTGCTGTATTATGATATGTCGAGTGGGTGTTGTTTTTTGATAGAGAGCAATATGCTTTGCGGTATTTATGCTTGTCTAGCTTTTTATAATTACAAATATAGATATATAGGCCAGAAGATTAGATTTCGGATGTTAAGGGTTGCTTGCTTAAATGCTCAAATGACTTGACACTATGTATGGTCTTTTAAAAATCAACTTACTATTATTGAACTATTTTTCACAAGAGGTGTTGCCGTATGAGTTCAAATAACATGCTAAAAAGACATAACTTGATGCGAATCTTTGATGAGTCTAAAGATAATCGCATTATCGCTGTGTGTGCTCCAGCAGGGTACGGCAAAACAGTAGCTGTATTACAATGGGTTAACAAGAGTACTTGCGCAAAGGCCATTTTTTCTATAGATGAATATGACAATAATCTTGCTGGCTTTTGCGAGCGGTTTTGTGCAGCACTTCGTGCGTGTCAGCCCAGAAATCAAATGCTTAATGAGATAGTTTATCATCCGACTTTCCAGAGTGCTCCGGATACGTTTACGCTCTGGGCTATTTCTGCTCTTTCTGGAAGGAAGCAAGCAATAATTGTCGTCGATGATTTGCATCTGATCCACAATAATGTGGTTTTGCAGGCTTTCCACATTTTTATTAAACGATTGCCGGAAAACTTTCAAATTATATTGATTAGCCGCCATGAGCTGCCCTTGGGTCTCTCTGATTTGTGGCTTAAAGGTCAGGTTGCACGGGTTAGTGCTGATCAACTCCTTTTCACAAATGAGGAAATAATAGATCTGCTTAAAAAGCGAGGCGACTATATAACAGAGGATCAGGCAATAGATATTAGAAAAAAGACTCAAGGCTGGGCGATTGGTATAAACGCATTTTTATTATCCGAAGGGCGTTCATCTGGTAGCATATACGATTATCTGGATGACTTTGTACAGGCAAATATATGGGAGCACTGGAATGAGCTGACTCGTGAGTTTATGCTTCGTACGGCGAACTTGCGCCCACTGGTGCCAGCATTGTGTGAAGAATTGACAGGCAATAGTAACAGTGAAGAGTTTCTTGAAGAATTAGTGCGAAAAGGAGCTTTTATCACACGTCATAAAAAAGGTGAGTATCGTTATCATGATTTATTCCAGCAATTCTTAAAGCAAAAGGTCAGCGAACGTGGCGATGAGTTTTCATTCAAGCTTGCAGACAAGGAAGGATACTGGCATTTATCCCAGGGAGATCTTTACAGCGCGGTTGAATGCTTTATTCGATGCAAAAATCATGAAGGCATAGCCAAGTGCTTCGAACAGTGGGACTATACTAATCGCCCCAACCTTTTGGCGAGCAGATTAATATCGGTTGTGAAGTATCCCGAGGTAGAGACTACTTTGCGCAAGTATCCGCACTTGTTGATTATGATGATCTGGAAGTCTTTTGCTGAGGGCAGCAAGGATGATATGATTGCTTTCATGGATGAGTACTATTCCAGATTCCCTGAGATTATGCTCAAGCATCCGTCACTAGCACATGAGATTTTCTATGTGCGAATACTGGATTTTCGTGTGCCTACAAGTCTCGTTATGAGCGAAAGTAATACCCTAATTAAAATGCTGGTGAAAGCAATTGGTAAAGTGGTGAGCAAAGTGTTGCCTTCTTCAAGTGTGCGACGCTGGGTTGTGCCTATGGGTACACCAATGTTTCATCGTGGAATTAGGGACTTCTCGGATATAGCTGCCGGGGATGCCGTTAAAAACCTTGATACGATACTGTCAAAGTTTGGCTGGGTTCTTGGTGAAGAATTATCCATGATTAGCGCAATAAGTAAAGCAGAGTTGTTTTACGAACAAGGCAAGCTGAAAGAAGCTGAAGCACATGCAATAAAGGCAATAGGCGAGGTGAGAAGCCATTTCTCGGCAGAGCTAGTTTTTTGCGCCTATTCGATATTTATTTGTGTATTGGATGCTCTTGATAAAAAAGATTCAGAGGGTGCGAATATAGCGATAGAATCAATATCAAAAATAATTGATGATAAAAAGGCTTATCACCTAGCTCATAATTTTTCTGCTTTTATTGCGCGCCGCGAAATAGAGAATGGCAATACAAAAGCGGCTGAAAATTGGCTCGGTGAGAAAGTTTATGATACACCCACTTTATATAGGATGTACTCTGATATTACAACATGCAGGGCTCTTATAGCCACAGGGAAGTATGACGCTGCCATCTTATTACTGCAGAAAGTTTTATCAATTGCATATGATTTTAATCGGCCATTAGATATCATAGAGACGCGTGTGCTACTGGCAATTGCCTATTGGAAAAAGAAGCGGGGGTTTCAGGACAAGGCGTTGGAATGTCTTGAAGAAGCCGTATGGGCTGCATGTCCGTATGATATTGTGCAAATATTTGTAAATGATGGAGCAGAGCTTGCCGGAATTCTACACAAACTTATAAACCGTGTTAAACAGCGGAAGCAGGAGAGCGATAAACCATTAAGCTTTATGAAATTGCTACATCTAAGGGCTAGTCAAAAAAGCAAAGTGATGGATGAGAGTGTGGACAGCACCGTAAAGTATACGGACAAGCAGCTTGCGGTGATGCGCTTGCTCTGTCAGGGAAAAACTTATAAAGAAATGGCAGAAGGGTTAGGTATAAAACAGTCAACACTTCGCTCTCATCTTGAGTTGATTTACAGTAAGCTTGAAGTGACAAATATGTCAGATGCTATAAAGAAGATAAACACACTGGGGCTTATTGATTAGTGTAAGTATAGAGTAAGGTAATGTGCCTGGCTTTAAGATTAGGAAAGAGTCTTTCGTATTTCTATTATGAGAGGCTCTTTTTTGTACAGGTGCTGAGCATGGAACATACCCTCTTGTGAGCAAACCGCACTAAGAGTTCTCAGATGTGGTTTAAACTTAACTTGATAGGGGGCGAACATGTCTGGAGAGGGTGGCTGTGGACAAAGCCGATAGGTAATTAATGCTCTAAACATTATTATCAAATACCATTTAATGCTATTTTTTGTTAAATTTCTTTGTTGAAAATACCCCCCTGAAGTGGTTTTTTTATAAATAGATTTGTGATTAAATATGTTTGTAGTCTCCAAAGATATTAGTTTTGGGCATGATTGTAAATAGTTGGCACAAGCCAAGATTTTCAAACTGACTAGCAGCGCATGGAACTTGAATGTATAGATCCCTTTGACGTGGACAGATTTCAAGCCCGGCGAATAACAGGAACGATAGGTGGATTTTTTATCGCGGACAAATAAAACTTGATACAGTCTCTCAAAACGTTACTAAAAACAATGGTAAAGGGTGCAGTTACAGTTGATTTAACAGCTGAATTAGCACTGAGCTATATTGTATTTAGTGTTTTGAACTCTTCGAGTGTTTTTTAGAAGTGTATGTATAGAGTTAAGACCAAGATGAAGAAGACAGCTTATGATGGGCTGAATGGCGCCATCTATTGTTGTTCAGTATTTTAAGCATTCCCGTAAGTATTCGAAAATAAAAAACAGCGTAATTCGCATTCGCATAACTCACTTTTCTTGAGTAGAAGCTTTGTTGCGAGGATTGGTAGCTCCCTAAATGTGCAGGCAGTGTATAGGCGTTCGGAATGAACGTCATATCATATGTGGTATCATCCTTGATTAATTGTGTTTTGACAAATTGTCAATGACCTTTAAAAGCGAACAGAAGATGTGTTACTGTTTTTTTAAAAACTAAGAAATGTCTTTGGAGCATTTTTTTTTGCACAATGGATTTTGTTATACTTAATATTTTTACAAGTAGAACAGTATTTACAAAAGAAAGTATGCGAAAGAAGATGTGTAAAACACGTTTGAGCTTTTCTATTTTGCTTTTCAAACTTGGAGGAGGTATGCTGGTCACAGGATCGAATGGTATCTTACTATGGTGATGGCTATTGCCGTGTGAACTGATCTATTCACTGACGTCACCTCAGATGTGATTATAGAAGTACATATGTGCATAATTATGGCTGGCTGTTTGTGCGATGCCATCAATTTCTGCGAAGTAACTGACGCTATCTGCTACATGAAAGGAAGGTGGAATCTAAGGAAACATGGATGACATCGTTCTTCGCGTATTTATAGCGTTTTTGAGCAGTTAAATGCCTGCCGAATTGATAAGAATTGAAAAACTCATAAGGGTGCCAGACTTTCAATGTCTGGGAAAACACAAATGTGATAAAAGATAAAAATAGAACGGCAACGATCTGTTGCAACAAACAAGGTCGGATTTCGACCTGGGAAATGCGGATGTGTACAAGGGTTACAATGTACAATTTACGCATATTTCTGGAGAAAGGAATGATTACTATCGTTAAGAGTATCATAAAACAACGATTTAACAGGATTGTCAGTATGTTCATTGTAGTTCTGATGGTTCTTTCAAGTGTTCCGGCACAGCAAGTGTATGCTTCGATAGATCATAACACAATGTTAGCCCCCGTGTATGGCGAAACAGAGTGTGAGTATGAATGTGATTGCGAGTATGAGTATGATTACGACTATAACTACGATTACGATTACGACTACGATTACGACTATGATTACGACTATGAAGCAGAAGAAGCGCCTGAAGAAACACTGGAAATGGGAGATGCACTTATATCTGGCGTAGTTACGTTGGATGGCGAACCTGTTGTAGGCGCGAATGTTTATATTGGCAATTTTGCCGGCGGTGAATTTGTAACACAGACCAGCACCTTTGGCAGATTCTACATAACAATTCCTGTATCTGAGGCTGCTACTCACCTCGCATGGGCAGTTTATGAATCATATGAAGAAGTGAATTCACGAGCTGCAAGTGCTATGGTTGAGTTTATGCTTGATATAGGAGATGAATTAGAGAAAAACTTTGAGCTTGAATGGCAGAACGTTTCTGACTTGCCGATTCAACCTTTGGCAACAGTTTATATTAACAATGCTGCAGAGCTAGCTTTGTTTTTGCAGGGAGGACTTGGTCCGAACAATGCAACTTTTAGGTTAGTGAACGATGTTGATATGGCAGGACAGGGCACATTCCAGGGCCGCGGCTATGTAGAAGGTATTCATTTTACCGGCACATTTGAAGGTAATGGGCGCACCATCAGCAACTTGCAGTTGGTACCCAGACCAGAGGCGGCACCTGTAAGCACATACCGTAATGACATCGGCTTTATTCGCGTTATGGGTGGGAGTGCAAGCATAGAAAATCTTACGTTTGCAAACCCAACCTTTTTGGATGGCGCTACACTTGCCACGTGGAATGCCGCAACAGGCAGCGTAGGCTTTGTTGTAGGGCGTGTTGCATCGGGTGGAGCAGTATCTATTGACAACGTTACTGTTCGTGGTGCACAGCTAGAGACGAATGCCACAATGACCATAAGTGGTGACAGGGCTTACAATGGTAAGAGGTTGGGCGGATTGGTAGGTGCTGCTGATGTAGGCAGTACTCTGACTATTACCGATGCCAATGTTCGCTTGACTGTTAATAATAACGTAATCGGCACTGCCGGTGGAAATAGAATTATTCCGTCAACAGGCGCTCTTATCGGTTTGGCAGCAGGTAATGTTGACATTACTGACGTCGAAGCTAGCTTGACTACGGCGGTAAGTACAGGCACAGGCGTTAGACAATTCCAAGATGTCGGTGGTTTCATCGGCACAAGCACAGGAACAATTTCAATTACCGATGCTGAGAATATTGGTGGAGCACTCGTCGTTGGTACTGCTACAGGCACCAGTGCCGTTGGCGGTTTCATCGGTACAGTAAATGGCGGCAGTGTAACATTAACTAATGCTGTCAATCGCGCTAATATCTCGGTTACACAAGGGCGCATCGGCGGCTTTGTAGGTAGGTCACTTAATGGTGGTGCAATTGATATTATTGGTAGTACAAACCATGGTAATGTGATGAATACATTTGAGACCACTGGTTCAGCTCACCGTACTCGCGTATCTTCTTCAGGCGGCTTTGTAGGTCAGTCAGAAGGAAACTTGTATGTGAGTGATAGTGCGAACCGAGGCAATGTACGTGTACATGGGTTGCAGGGCGCTGGTGGTATCGTTGGTATTACGCCAACAAGAGCGAACACCACTACCACACTTACCAATGTACGAAACCATGGCCAAGTTACAGCTTTCTTGGCACACAGACAAGTTGGCGGCTTGGTAGGTCACTCACGCAATCCGATAACGATTACTGGCAGCAGAAATTATGGTTTTATTCTATTAAATATTTCCACAGGAGCTGGCACAAGTGCATCTGATAGAAGTCGTATTAATGCTGTAGGTGGATTTATTGGCCAATCGGATCATACTGTTGAGATCACCAATGGCGTAAACATTGGTAATATCCAAACAATGGGTAGAACCGGTACGAGCCTTTCTGATAGAAACGCTAATGGCAACTTGAGAATGGGCGGCTTTATCGGTATAAGCTTGAACCGCGTATATATCAATGGTGCTGTAAACCATGGTAATATGTGGGTTACGGGCAGCCACTTGAGCCGCGGTAATATGGGTGGTATCATAGGCCGTATGCAATGGCCGGCAGCTACAGCTAACCGTACAGCTAACTTGAACAACGTGACAAACCACGGTAATATTGGTTATAACGACGCTGGAACCGTGCTTACTACCGGGACAGCCGGTGGTATAGTTGGTATATCAGCACATCGTGCGGGAGCGCGTGGTTTGCATATTTCAAATGCACTTAACACAGGTAATATACATGCAGGCAGTGCAGCAAGCTTAGACACGAATACTCGCTTAACCAGAGCCGGTGGTATTGTTGGTGATATAGATACTCTAAACTCCAGCGTAAACGGTGCAGTTAATATTGGCCGAGTTATTTCGGGATCTTCAAACTCCGGAACAGCTCTTCTAAGAGGTTCTGCGGGCGGTGTTGTAGGCCGTGCAAGCCGTAATGATATTACAATAATGAACGCCGGGAACGAAGGTATCGTGCGCCATGTAGGCACAGGTACCAGTACTTCCACCGGTGCTTCTACGCGAAGCGCAGGAGCGGGTGGCGTTATAGGCGTTATTGAGCGTGGTACAAATGTACGCGTTCTGCGTAGCTTTAACTCAGGCGCTATTGAATCTGGCAACCATGTTGCAGGCGGTGTAGTTGGCGGTATCCGCCGTGCAGGTACGCTGCTCATAGAAGATTCGTACAATGTTGGCTCTGTAATGTCAAGGGGTGGAACTGATAACGGTAACGGTATATTAGGCCATCGTTGGACTAATCGCGGTATCATAAATATTCGCCGAGTGTTTAACTCCGGTAATGTTCATGGCTCGCCAATTTTCCACGTTACAGGCAGCGGCGCTACGGCTACTCGTATGCATAATGCCATGGTTTACAACAATGTATTCTATGACAGCACTACGCATGGAGGAACGAGCCCAGGAAGAGCACAGCAGATGAATCGTCCTGGTATAGAAGGCGTACCGACTTCCATACTCACAATGGGTGGGCTTCATGGCTTTTCTGCTTATAATTTCCCATATCCGACATGGCTTATCAGAGGTTGGATAGACAATATGATTGCTGGTGACTATGGTTCTTGGGAAACTTACCCTTGGCTCGCTTGGCAAACAAGCAGTCAAATACAGGGAGAGTTCTTCACATTAATCAATCCCGGCGCAGACCACTTGATGCAAACTGCAAGCAGAACAGTTAGCTTCCAGGGCGTAAGTGGGGGAAGTAACACTATCACCGGCGGGCATCGTTTGCCTGATGATGGAGCTCGTTCTGTGCGCTCATTTATTCCATATGGCGCAAGAGGGACTGGCATAGGCACTAATAGAGTACATCAAAATGTTCCATCAGGTACCACTACTTCGGCTTCGATTACTCGTGCCGTAAATCAAAGACTATCTGTAGGGCTTATAAGCCCGCAGGGCGTAGTTGCTTTTAATGGTAACGAGATGTTTGATAATGTGGTTATCATGGGTGTAGATGGTCCATTGTACGACGAAGGCGTAAACTCCGTGGTAACTTGGTCACGTATGTATCGTAATAACGTACATATGGCAACCAACTTGAATCAAGGTATTGTTTTCAGCTCAGGGGTATTGGGCTTGGAGACTATCGCATTGGGTCAAGTCTTTAGAATAACTGCTCTCGGTTATCATCCGGCTTACCATACTATAGAGCAAGCGGATATAGATGCATGGGAAGCTGATCCTATGGGACGCCTTCTGTTGCGCGTACCGATGGAAAGAGCTCCGATGTATATGCGTGTGCATGTACTCAATGAAGCATTGGTTGACGGCAGTGGTAATCCGCTTCAAATCGTAGCATCAAGGTTCCCACGTGGGCTAAGCAGCCGTGTTGGTACTGCTCCGGTAGCTCCGGAAACACTTAGATCGCTTTCTCTTGCTTCAGGTTCAGCAATCTTTAACGCGGATGGCTCGTACTGGTTTGATACGCTTGGCGGTCGTGGACGTTACTTCGATGGTCGCGATATTACGCTTCACTTTAGTTACATTCAAAATCCGAATGCACCTGGAGTGGGTACAGCAGCAACCCCGGCGATTGTTTGGATTGTGCTTGAAGATATAGTACAGCCAGGACCGTTGCATATTGTCCGCTCTTATGAAGATGAGGACGGTTATACGCAATATGTATGGATGCCTCATGGTGGACGCGTAACCACTGCGTTTGACAATCCGGCCTCCAGTCAGAACTTTAGGCTTGAATTCCGTAATCCTCCGATGGTAGATGGAGCTGCTACAGCGTTGGCACGCACAGGTACAGGCGATGCAAACACTACCGGATGGGATTTACAGGGTGCAACTCGGCGCACAGAGGTAAGAGTGGTTCCTGTTCCGGGGCGTCAGATACCGGGCACAGGCCTTAACCGCACTTATAGAGCGTCTGCATGGATGCCTCTTGATCAACTTAGAGTATACAGCGATGCTGATGAACCAGCATTCCTTCGCTTAGAAGTGCCTCTGGATCATGAGTATCCGGCCAGTGCACGAGTTTATGAGCGTCATCAACTTATTGCAGGTCATGATAACTGGCATTACATCCCTATCTCGACAGCAGTGCTTACCCATGAAAAAGACATGGGTGAAGACGATGGGCATCCTAACCCTGTGCCATTTATGACCATATATGAATGGCCTCAGAGTGCGACACCAGGTCGATTTGAGGGAATAAGAATTCTTGAAGGTGAAGAATTAATTGCGAGAGCTGATGGCTATGTGGCTGAAAACGGAAGCCCTGACTATGTAAGACAAATAGCGGTTATGCCTGATGATGAATCAGGTGTTGTTCAGCCTACTTACATGTTCATGCAGCGTCAACGTGAGGGTCGCATTTATGGTTTCACGTTAAACCATTCAATGCTAACAAATCCTGCGGTTAGAGCAGTTGTGCCAAATACAACTGTTATCATCATCGATAACGCTACAGGCGATGAGGTTGCCAGAACAACAAGTGACAACCAAGGATTCTTCGAAGTGCGTAACTTGGAGGAAGGTTCTTACACCGTTCTGGGAACACACAACCAGTGGGGCAGATCAATTTCCGTGCCAACTCCGGTAGTACTTGAACTTGAAGGCACTAGAGTATCAAACGCACGTGTGAATATTTTCATGGATCAAGACTTTGAGAATTATTTCCCGATTTTTGTGCGTGTGAATTCAGATACACAAGGCGATATTACTGAAGATGCGTCAGTAGGACTTACCTTTGGTGATGAAGGCCAGCACTCTCGTTCATCCAGCTATGTTTCACCATTCCGTGTGGTATGGATGCCTAGAGACTCAGCTCTTTGGATTAGCACAGGAGTACTGGAGGTTGGTGCAGAGGGCGGTTATATCCCGGCACTTTTGGATATAAGCGATTTAATGAATCACCCAATCGATAAAGATTATCTGTTTGTAGATGTTACTCTGAGGCGGGTAATTCCAAACTTAGAAGTGCGAGTTGCGCTTGGAGCTAATGTTCCAAGAATGGCACCGCTCTTAATGACAACGGCAACACTTACTTATGAAGGCGTTAATGTTCCAGGCACGCCACCGAACTCAGGGATATTTACGGTTACGCCACATGCTACATTAGGGAACACCTTAGTAGCATCGGCAGAAGGCTTTGATACCGTTACCCGTGTGATAAGCGTAGAGGATGCGCTTCATGCTTTAGATGGTAATCCGATATATATCTTCTTGACAGCCCCTGTGGAGGGTGACTTCATGGTTCGTGTTGTTGATGAAGATGGAGAATATATCATTACGTCAGAGCTAGTTGCGATTACTCCTCCTGTCGTACCTGCGCAACCTGATCACACCGCGCCGCGCAATGATCTTGGCCGGTTTGGGCTTGATGATGTAGCTGCCGGACATAGCATTAGAGCTTCGGCTCCGGGCTTTGCTCCAAGAACCGTTATTGTGCAGTATCATGAGGTAGCCGGTAACAATCCGGGCACTACCATAGTGCTGGAAAAAGTTCATGTCCATCCGTTTAGGGTGTATGTGGAAGAAAGCAGCAGCGGACTGCGCTTGGCAGCGGCAACACTGACACATGAGGGAACTCTTGTTACAGGTGCAGATGGCGTATTCCAGATACCGACTCCGGGCGTACTTATCGGTGACACCTTAAGGGCAGAAGCTGAAGGCTTTAACTATGTGGAGCAAGATATTACTCAGATAGACGTAGCTGAAGGATATGTTGTCATTAGGCTTACTCGCCAGGGCTTCGACCTTCGAATTACGAACATACCAAGCGGCCTGACGCATAGTAATCAAGTCGGCACGGCGGGGACAGGTGAAGCACAGTTCTCACTGACGTTTGACAGTGAGCCA
>Ga0123355_10001380_pt1 | contig 33817 bp, 33 predicted proteins | sample TergutEmb28metaG_3_FD_89872 | JGI IMG/M metagenome (GOLD analysis project Ga0123355, IMG submission 89872) | Embiratermes neotenicus P1 segment gut microbial communities from Petit-Saut dam, French Guiana - Emb289 P1 | ecosystem: Host-associated > Arthropoda: Insects > Digestive system > Gut ...
AGCTGCTATAGCACTTACAGCTTTTATTGCTAATGCACACAGAAAAAGAATCGAAGAGCTACCTGTGATTTAAGGTTTCAAATTGTGTGTCACGGGGACGTATAAAGTGACACAAAACAAAAATGTACATAGAGTGACGTATTTGTCACTCTATGTACTACTCATTTACTTTTTTCTCGTAGTTATGCCTTTGCTCGTAAGGAGTAAAACTTCTATGGACCGCCACCCAGACCTTACCCTTATACAATCAATTGAAACACTTTCTTTCAAAGAATACTTTGACATTCTTTCATCAAATACTTCTAAAAACTTAAGCGCAGATAAAGCTTTCGAGCGCTACTTTTGCTTTGGTAGCCTGCCAAAGGTTATTGAGCTGCAAAAAGAAGATGAAATACTTGAATATCTAGAAGGCAAGTACGGTATTACCCTGCTTGAAGGCGTAGCCTTAGTAAGGCCACGCATTAATATGGAAGTCTATCTGAAGCTTCTTGACTATATCGTGCGAAATATAGGTACTTTAACAACTCCAGGAAATCTTGTATCTGTGCTAGAACAACAAGGAATAAGTATTGCGAAAAACACTATTGTTGAATATTTAGAACTAACATACGAAAGTAACCTTCTTTATTGCATTGGGCGCACTGATTTAAAAACAGATACCTCCCTTATTAGAGGAGAGAAGTATTACTTAAAAGATTTTGGACTGAGATACTTCATGACAAAACAAAACACCCAAGATAAGCCTTGTGACGCATTGATAGAAAATGCCATTTACCTAGAACTCAGACGCAGATACGAAAATGTTTTCATGGGAAAGATTGGAAAATACACTATTGATTTTGTTTGCCACGGAAAAAAATCTACCGGCAATGGATGTACTCCAAAACGTTATTATCAAGTCGTACGTGACCCTTATAGTGAAGAGACAAAAGAGTTTAAAGTAGATCCTTTGTTAGTACTAAAAGACAATTATCCAAAAACCCTGCTTTCTCTAGGCAAGGAATCAGAAGGCTGCATCGCAGGAGTTAAGTGTGAGTATGTAGTCGATTGGCTGCTGGAGGAAGGAGAGCCTGACAGGGGGACGCCAGGCGGTTTTTCTAATAGAACAATCGTTTGACTTTATATATCTTCTTGCTATAATAGGAGGTTAGGTGATTTATCGCATTTTTCACCTAGCAGATTTACGATTCTTTGTGATAGCTTGAAGGAGAAATACCGCTTTGGCTTTAGAAAAAATAACCATTAAGGGTGCTCGCGAGCACAATCTGAAAAATATAGATGTAGAAATTCCTCGTGACAAATTAGTGGTAATCACAGGACTTTCTGGCAGTGGCAAATCCTCACTTGCTTTTGACACCATATATGCAGAAGGGCAGCGTCGTTACGTCGAATCTTTGTCTGCCTATGCACGCCAGTTCTTAGGACAGATGAGCAAGCCTGACATTGACCACATTGAAGGCCTGTCACCAGCAGTTTCCATTGACCAGAAAACTACCAGCAAAAATCCTCGCTCAACGGTGGGTACCGTAACAGAAATTTACGACTACCTGCGCCTGCTCTTTGCGCGTGTAGGCATTCCGCACTGTCCTGAGTGCGGCATAGAAATTAATCGTCAGACCCCAGATCAAATCGTTGACATCATCATGGATATGCCTGAAGGCGAGCGCCTACAAGTGCTTGCGCCTGTAGTGCGCGGACGCAAAGGTGAGTTTGCGAAACTTTTTGAAGAGCTGCGTGCAGAAGGCTTTTCGCGCGTTCGTGTTGATGGTGAAATACACTCGTTGGACGAAAAAATCGAACTCGACAAAAAATTCAAACATGATATTGATGTTGTGATTGACCGCATCGTTTTGCGCGAAAGTTCTCGCTCGCGCTTAACTGACAGCGTTGAAGTTGCACTGCGCATAGCACAGGGTATAGTCACTATCTTGCGAAGCGATGAAGATGGCGACGAAGAACAAACCTTTAATCAGGCCCTTGCTTGCCCAGAACACGGTATTTCGCTCGACGAACTTGCACCACGCGATTTCAGCTTTAACGCTCCTTACGGCGCCTGCCCAGACTGTAGTGGTCTTGGCTCAAGGCTCGAAGTCGACCCGACACTTATTGTTCCTGATGAAAGTCTTTCTATCGCAGAAGGCGCACTTGCGCCTTTCGGTACCGGTGGCAACTACTATCCGCAGCTCTTTGCAGCTATTGCTGACCATTTAGAAATCAGCACGGATACACCTTGGAATGAGCTGCCACAAAGCGCACGCGACGCCCTACTCAACGGGCTTGGCAGTGAACGCATTCAAGTAAACTACCTCACGCGCAGCGGTCGCGAAACTCATTGGTTCAGCAAATGGGAGGGTGCTACCGCTGAAATTATGCGCAAGCACGCAGATTCCGAATCTGATCTTGTACGCGCAAAGATGGAGCGCTACATGGCAGTAATCCCTTGCAAGACTTGTGGGGGCGCACGCCTGAAGCCAGAAATGCTTGCGGTAACTGTAGGGAATAAAAACATTTTTGATGTGACCTCGATGGCGGCAAAGGATTCACTCGCGTTCTTTGAAAATCTACAACTAAGCCAGCGCGACCTTGCAATTGCTGCGCGCATTAATAAAGAAATCGTTGAACGTCTGAACTTCCTGGTTGACGTGGGTCTGGACTACCTGACTCTCGAGCGTGGTACGGCGACCCTCAGTGGCGGCGAAGCGCAGCGCATTCGCCTTGCCACTCAAATCGGCGCGGGGCTCATGGGCGTGCTCTACATTCTGGATGAGCCTAGCATTGGCTTGCACCAAAGAGACAACGCGCGCCTTATCGCAACACTTGAAAGATTGCGTGACCTAGGCAATACGGTCATAGTGGTAGAGCATGACGAAGATACCATTCGTGCAGCTGACTATGTGTTGGACATGGGTCCTGGGGCTGGGGAACACGGTGGTGACATCGTGGCAAAAGGTACGCCAAAGCAGGTGGCTCGTAGCAGGAAGTCGATGACGGCTGACTATCTAAGCGGGCGTCGCGAAATTCCCGTGCCTGCAGAGCGCAGAAGCCCAGAACGTGGCGTAATCAGACTACAGAGCGCTAGCGAAAACAACTTGCAAAACATAGATGTCGCTATTCCGATTGGCGGCCTTACGGTTGTCACGGGTGTATCTGGTAGTGGTAAGTCCTCGCTTATCACTGATACTTTGGCGCCGCTGCTTGCTAACAGGCTGCAACGCGCGCGCCGCCGTGTGGGTGCTTTCAAAGAGATAAGTGGCTTGGGCGGACTTGATAAGGTTATTGACATCGACCAGAGCCCTATTGGACGTACTCCGCGTTCAAATCCTGCCACCTATACAGGTGTCTGGGATGACATCCGTGGCTTGCTGTCTTCAACGCCAGAGGCTAAGGCGCGCGGGTATGCACCGGGACGCTTTAGCTTTAATGTTCCTGGTGGTAGGTGTGAGGCTTGCAAAGGTGACGGTCAGATTAAAATCGAAATGCACTTTTTACCCGACATCTATGTGCCCTGTGAGGTGTGTGCTGGCAAGCGCTATAATCGCGAAACCTTGCAGGTAACATATCGCGGTAAAAATGTAAGTGACATATTGGAGATGAGTGTCGAGGAAGCTTTGAGCTTCTTTAAAAATATTCCACCGGTGGCACGTAAGCTGCAGACCTTGTTTGATGTGGGTTTGGGCTATATTCGCCTCGGTCAGGCAGCTACAACTTTGAGCGGTGGTGAAGCCCAGCGCGTCAAGTTGGCAAGCGAGCTGCAGCGTCGCAGTACAGGCAGAACTTTCTATATCTTGGACGAGCCTACAACGGGCTTGCACTTTGACGATGTGCGCCAACTGCTGTTGGTGTTAGAACGCTTAGTTGACAGTGGCAACACTGTACTTATCGTAGAGCACAATCTTGATGTAATTAAGGGTGCTGACCACATTATAGACTTAGGTCCCGAAGGGGGAGAAGGCGGCGGTACTGTAGTAGCAAGCGGAACTCCAGAAGAAGTGGCAAAAGTGAAAGGTTCTTACACAGGAAAGTATTTGAAGCACGTACTGGGTGGCAAGAAAAGCGAGCCAGATCGTGATTAGACGCTATTACATCATGGGTGTAGTTGGCGTGGGAAAATCAACCCTGCGCGAACAGCTACGCAGCCAACTATCTACGGCCAGTGTTTATGAAGAATGGCCAGAAGCTATGGCATCAGAAGTTCTTTGCGCGCGCGAGTCAATGTCTGCGCGTAATGCAGAGGAAATTCAAGATTGGATATTCAGTCAACTAGCAACTAAGAATAAGCTGATTCTAGAAGACAAAGCGAGCCTTCAAATTGTTGACCGCAGCCCTCTTGATACCTTTGCCTTTTACCCTCCGCAGGAATGGAAGATGCGCGCACGTCAAATGATGGACGCACTGTATATGAAGGCAGCAACTCCGCTTGCCCCAGGCGAGTTCATTTTTTTGACGGGCAGTCCGAAGACTATTCATGAGCGCATGGACGCAGCGCGCAATTACAGTATCAATGCGATTGCACAGCAACAATCATCCTTTGAAATTCTTGCCGACTATCTTTTAGAAAAGCATGACTACAGCGTAAGTCGCATTGATGTCAGAGATCTGAGTTCACAAGAAATTGAAGATTTTGCCTTAGACATCATTACTTGGGACAGCTATAATTCACTTGATACGGACACGGTAGTTCGCGAGCTTGTTTAGAAGAAAAGAGATAGTAGTGAAAAAATCCTTAGTAGCAATTCTGGTACTCTCGTTAACATTACTGTTTGCAGTCGGGTGCACTTCAGACGAGGAAGTGGAGTCGTCTGCTCCTGCAGAAATAGCAATAGAATCAGAAGACTTTCAGCTTTTTGTTGATACTCAAAATGCAGCACTCGCGCCTTTGAACTCTGATGAAATGACCATTGTGGTTCGTGCAGAAGGAACTGCTTTGATTTATACACATATCTTTGGTCCTGATGGATTTAGCGAGCAAGAAATTCAAGAAATGTTTGACAGGGCTATTGCTGATGGCGATGGTGATATGCTGCTCCTCGTTGCGCAAATGACTGTTCCTGAGGTCACCACAGTTACCATCGAGTTTATTGACAGCGACGGTAACGTACTTCACACACAAGACTTTAGCAGCTAGTAACTTAAGAAATATATTCCTTGACGAAAAAAGCGGCTCCTCTTTTGGGGAAGCCGCTTTTTAATGTCTACGATAAGTGCTAGCTTAATCGTGCTCTAGTCTTCTTCGTTTGCCTCTGCAACAATCTTTGTTTGCAAGTCACCAGGAACTTGTTCATAGCCTTCTAGCTTGATGCTGTAGTTACCGGTACCGGCACTAAGGCTGCGCAGGTGAATCGTATAGTTAACGACTTCTGCGTAAGGTGCAACAGCTTTAATGGTTTGCCAGCCAGGAGTAGCAGCAGCGTCCATACCCATGACGCGACCGCGCAATGTTGGCAAGTCACCCATAATAGCACCTGTGTATTCTTCAGGCACGGTGATTTCAAGTTCTGCCATAGGCTCTAGAATCACCGGATTTGCAGCTTCGGCAGCAGCCTTAAAGCCAATACGTGCTGCGGTTCTAAATGCCATTTCGTTAGAGTCTACACTGTGATAACTACCATCATATACAGCTGCTTTTACATCTACGAAAGGATAACCTGCGATAACACCAGATTCCATCGTTTCTTGAATGCCCTTGTCAACAGCTGGGATAAATTGTCTGGGGATTCTACCGCCAACAATTTCGTCCAAGAATTCATAGCCACCGCCAGGATTAGGCTCTAGGCGCAACCAGCAGTCAGCAAATTGCCCACTACCACCACTTTGTTTCTTGTGGCGACCTTGAGCCTGCGCTACCTTGCGGATAGTCTCACGATAAGGGATACGCAAAGGCAGCAGTTCTGCTTCTACGTTGTAGCGTGTCTTTAGCTTGTTCAGCAAGACATCAATCGCCGTATCTCCTAGTGCGTAGATAACGGTCTGACGTGTTTCTTCGTTGCGGTCAATAACAAGCAGAGGATCTTCATCAACAATCGACTTCAATACACTACCTAGCTTATCTTCATCAGCTTTAGTCTTTGCTGCAATCGCTACAGGATATTGCGGCGCAGGTAGAGGCATGTCTGCGTAAGTGACATCACCACTGGCTGACAAGGTGTCATTAGTCATGGTGTCGTTTAGCTTTGGAATAACAATGACGTCACCTGCAACAACAGTGCCCTCTGCAGGAACACTTTCTTTTCCAATCATGCGCAAGATGTGTGGTGCGCGCTCTTTTTTACCAGTGCGGCTATTAACGAATTCTGCACCTGCTGCAATAGAGCCACTAAATACCTTTATGAAAGACAGACGCCCTACATAAGGGTCAGACAGGGTCTTGAATACTTGGCCGGTGAACTCGTCAAAGTGGTCAAACTCCACCGCTTCACTGCCATCAGCAAGCTCAATAGGTGCATGTTTTGACGGATAGGGGAAGAATGCTGCGATTTCATCAAGCAGACCGCTGATGCCGACCAGGTTAGTTGCTGATCCGCAGAAAACAGGAACAACTTTGCGGCCAGCAATCGCTAGTGCAAGCAGGCGTTCGAGGTCTTCTTGACCAATGCGCTCGCCTTCGAGGAACTGCATCATGAGATCTTCGTCAGCTTCTACCGTGCGGTCGCACAGAGCCTCGCGTGCAGCTTCTACCTGGGCTTCTAGGTCGGCAGGAACTTCAGTGCGTTCAGCTTTTTCGCCGTCTTTGCTCATGTAGGCTTCCATGCGAATGACGTTTACCACACCGTTGAAGTCTGCTTCTTTTCCGATAGGAATTTGTACAGGCACCAAAGTGTCGCCATATTTTGCTCGCATGGCTTCAAAAGTCGTATTAAAGTCAGCGCGTTCTTTGTCAACTTGGTTAATGATGATTGCGCGCGGAATTTCCATTTCTTCAGCAATGCGCCACAGGCGATCAGTCAGTACCTGAGGGCCGCTGACAGCGTCAACAACAAAAAGCGCAATCTCGGATGCGTACATGCCGGCGACTGCGTCTCCTATAAAATCTGCGTAACCTGGGGTATCGATAAAATTGATGCGCTTGCCATTGTGTTCTACGGGTGCTGTAGAAAGATTAATCGTATAGCGATTGACCTCGTCGGGATCGTAATCAAGGTTGGACTGTCCAGTAGCTACTGAACCTAGTCTGCCGGTAGCCTTCTTCCTGTAGAGAAGAGCTTCCGCCAGTGAGGTTTTCCCCGCACCGTCGTGCCCGACTAACGCGACGTTACGGATGTCTTTCATGCCGCTCATAAATCACCCCTTCGTGTGTATGTAGTTTACGCCTTTCAGTATACACGACTGCCGTTTTTGCGGGGTGGTATGAGGCTAATATTTTGGCGCAAAATTTCGATGTTGAGCCTGACCAAAGCCCTGGGGCTTTTTAACACCTAATATACAGGGGAAATACTGGTAAGATTCATAGTGTAAAATTACAGTTCGTGTGAGAATAAACCGCTTATGAGAATTTTTGCGCCTGATTAGTTACCGCTAGATTATGATTAATGTATAGTTTGCGGCTGCCGATTGGTCGCTCATAAAATTTTAAGGAATGATGCAGTGGACACCCAGAAGTTTAGCGAAGCCCAAGAATGGTATAGTGCCGGGGAATACCGAAGATCTGCACGCCTTTTTCTTGATGCGGTAGAAAAGGGTACGCCTGTTGGCAATGGTCTTGCCTATCACATGGCGGGGAACTCTTTTATGCACCTAAAACGCTATTCTGACGCCATTGTTGTCTTTGAGCATGCTCTGCGTGATGATACCTATTCAAGGCGCGGGGCAGTTGAGGCAAATCTTGCGTCTGCATACGTGCGCGAAGAAGACTATGACTCTGCGATTGCCCACTACGAATCTGCCCTTGCTTTGGGCGATGAAAAGAACGCCTATCGTTATTATCAGGGGACTGCTCAGGTTCATATGAAGCAGGGTGAATTCGAACTTGCTGCTGTTGCCTTTAAGCATGCTGCGCTCAATCCCTATAATACGACACCGGGAAAGACCCTTCTTAACCTAGGACTTGCCATGATGGCAAGCGGTGCTGCAGAAGGGGCGATTGAAGCCTATCAGGCAGCACTGTCAAGTGACGACTATGAAAATAAGGGTCGTGCGATGCTCAATATGGGTATTGCCTATCACTCGCTGGGCAAGTGGCAGCAAGCGATTGATGCTTTTGAGGATGCGAAAAAGCAATCTGGCTATCAAGAATCAGAAATGGCACGCGGCACTTTGGAGGACGCGAAGTATCGTCTTGCGATGGAGGAGCATGTAGCTGCTTCTGATGCTGCCATTAAAGACCAGGTTGATAGTGAAGAAGACGATATCGATCCTGCCCTTGCATACATGTCAGGAGTGGCAGCAGAGCTAAAAGAGGCAGTAACTACGCCTGTTGGAGACGGTACGCTTGACGGAGAAGACGACGGTGCAGGCGACGATGATAGCCCAAGCCTCTATAGCGCAGATGCTCCTGGAGCAGCAGAGGGAGACCTTTACCCTCAGCGCGAAGTAAGGGTTGCCAGTGCTGAAGACGTCGAGCGCTTTTTTGCTATTAGTGACGATGAAGCTGCTATGAAAAGCAAGATTGAACTACAAAAGGAACGTGGTAAGTTCTTTTGGGTAAAATGGGCAGCAGTTATCATAGTCCTTGTCGGTGGTTTTGGCGCTGCTGGTACATCGTTTTACTTTGGCGGATACGGCTTCCCATCAGCAGAGACTACCGTAACAAACCTGCTTGAAAGCTATGGCGCAGGTCGATCCATTTCGGAATATTGGACCTTTGGTGCGCAGGCAAATATTGAAGAAGAAATGCGCGCTGTCCCTCCGCCTGAAGATTTCATTATCTATAATATTGATTCAGAGGCTACACTTACTACGGTAAATGTGAGCGTAACGTCTATTAATGGCGATATTTTATTCTTTACCTTCAATCTTGCCCGCGAGGGATTGGGGTGGAAGGTGGATGGAATTGTTACCGAAGGAATAGATATGCAGTTCTCTGATGGCTTAGATGATTACGCTGACGAATAAGATGCCTCAAAGCAAAGCAAATTTTGAAATGTCTTTACCGATGAAAGGAAGTACGAAAAGTGACAGTTGAACAAACCTATCTCATGATCAAGCCAGATGCCGTTGCTGATGGAAAAATCGGCCGCATTATTAGCAGATTTGAGGACACAGGACTAAAGATTGAACGCATGGAGCTTACACAGCTAACCTTTGAGCAAGCTGCTGCAAATTATGCAGAGCATGAAGGCAAGCCGTTCTATGACAGCCTGATTGCTTACATCGTATCTGGTCCAGTGGTAAAGATGGTTGTATCAGGCGAAGGCGCTGTAGCAGTATGCCGCAAGCTTTTGGGTGCAACAAATCCAGCAGAAGCAGCTCCAGGCACTATCCGTGGTGACTTTGGTCTAACTGTTGATGCTAACGTAATGCATGGTTCAGATTCTCCAGAATCTGCAGAGCGCGAAATTGGTATTTTCTTTGGCGCATAGAACCATATGAGGGACCGCATGAGTTGATCTGACAAAGCAGGTCAAGATGGGGTGAGTTTTTAACCAATGATATATAAAATCGTTTCAAAGCAGTCTCTTGAAGACATCTTCGTAGGTCTTCAAGAGAGTTTTGACGAGGTAGTAGGACCACAGCAGCGTGGTCCTGCTTTCGTTTTTGACAAGCTGCAAAGTGCAAATGATTTGCGCCTAGACTATGAAAGTACGATACTTCCTCCGACGAAGTATTTTCTTGCTCCGACTGAGCGCCTAATGCGCTTTAATCGCACAACGGGCGAATCCTATGACACAGAGCCAGCGCAAGTATCACGTGCAATTTTTGGGATGCATCCTTGTGACATTAACGCGCTTTTGATGTTAGACAAAATCTTTATGGGTGATTTCATAGATCCCTATTACAGCGCAGCACGTAAGTCGACCTTTATTATCGGCACAAGCTGTATGCCTGCACCTGGTCACATCTGCAAAGCCTTTGGCACCGATGAAATCCACCGCGGCTTTGATCTGTTTTTGACTGACCTAGATGATCGCTACCTTTTGTCATGTCGCAGTGTTGCTGCAGCAGAACTTATCGACAGATATGTGCTAACAGCAGAGCCAACTGCAGCAGACATCAAGGACTTCCAGGAACGCACAAAACACTTTAAAGAGGCATTTGAATACGTACCAAAGATGGATCAACTGCCTTTGCTGTACGGAACAAAATATAATGACGAAAAGCTTTGGGAAGACATAGGCGACGACTGTTTGGGCTGTGGTGCATGCGCCGCTGTATGTCCCGTCTGCTACTGCTTTGACGTCTGCGACAAGCTTGATGCAGACGGCAAGACAGGCATCAGGTGTCGCAGTTGGGATTCATGTCTCAACAGTGAATTTGCAGAGGTTGCCGACAGGCACAATTTCCGCCCGACCAGAGCGTCACGTGTGCGCTACCGTTTTTACCATAAGTTTGTGGGTAACTTTATGCGCGAAGGAAAAATGCTTTGCGTAGGTTGCGGCAGATGCATGAAGGCCTGCAAGGTGGGCATTAGCCCAATCAGCGTCATAGAAGCTCTGCAGCAAGAACCAAAGGGAAGCGCAGGTGATACCTTATGAGCGCACTCACCGCAAATGCATATCGCGAACTAGGCGCAAACCCTTTCCGCCCGTGGCCTGCCCGCATTACATCCATTACAGAACTTACTGCCAAAGAAAAACTTTTCGAGGTGCGCCTCATAGACGAGCGTGCCAGAGAAGCTTTTGACTTTACCGCAGGACAATTTATCGAGCTGTCCATATTTGGTGTGGGAGAAGCCCCCATTTCCATTTCAAGTGCACCCTCTAAGCAGGGATTTATCGAATTGTGTATTCGCGAGGTTGGTACGGTAACCAGTGCCATCCACCGTATGCGTTGCGGCGATGTTGTTGGTATACGTGGCCCTTTCGGGCGAGGATTTCCTTTTGACGAAATGACTGGGCAAGATATCTTGGTTGTTGCTGGAGGACTGGGCATTGCTCCGCTGAAGTCTTTAATTAACCATATTCATGATGAGCGCCACCTTTTTGGCAATGTTACGATTTTGCTGGGCGCACAAACTCCGTCAGATATTCTTTTTAGGCAAGAGTTTGACATGTGGAAGCATCGTCAAGACTTTAACCTAATCATGACCGTTGACCAGCCTGATGATGGCTGGGACGGAGAAGTCGGGCGCGTGACGCGTCTGTTTGACAGCCTCGAGATTGATCCGCAAAACACCTACGGGGTAATATGCGGGCCACCGGTGATGTATCCCTTTGTTGTTGAAGAAATGCGCAAAAAGGAACTGCACGTTGACCGCATTTATGTATCTCTCGAGCGTCGCATGAAGTGCGGCATTGGCATGTGCGGCCACTGCGCAGTGGGACATCAGTACGTGTGCATTGAAGGTCCCGTGTTTAGTTATTGGGAAGCGATTAACTTGCAGGAGGCGATATAGATGGCTAGCTTTGAACATCCCGAATATCTCGCCTCGTCGATAAAGCCTGATCGTCCTCGTGTAGTGATATTGTCGCTTGCAAGTGACTTTGGTTGTCAGGTGCAGCTCAGCAATTTTCCGCAGCTACTTGAATCGCTAGGCACAGTTGATTTGTTGTATTGGCAGCTAGTGGCAAGTGGTGAGATGCCCAAAGATTTTGATCTTGCCATTATAGAGGGCGCGGTCACTACTGCTGAACATGAAGACTTGCTCAAAGAAGTGCGAAAGATTGCAGACACTGTTATCGCAATCGGAGCATGTGCAGCAACGGGCGGTATCCCGGCGTTGGTAGACGACGTCAATCAAGCAGCGCAAACGGTTTACGACAAAGCTCCCGCTGTAGTGATTGCAAAGATTGCAGAAGGTTGCATAGCACCTAAGCCCATATCAAGTGTGATACCGGTCGATTATACGATTCCTGGTTGTCCTCTTGACCCGGAGGAATTTTCCACTGTGTTTCAAGGCGCTTTGCTGGGCGTGTGGGAACGCGTCAATCGCGAAACGCTCTGTGCGCATTGCAAGATTATCGAAAACCCCTGTTTTTACGTTGTGCAGGCTCTTGAAGCGGCGGAGTCTGACCAAAGCAAAACTCCTGCTGCTATGGCTGCTACGGCTACGCCCTGCCTAGGGCTCGTTACACAAACGGGTTGTGGGTCGTTGTGCATCTCGCGCGGACGCCCCTGTACTGGGTGTCGTGGGATTGCAGAAGACGCCAATCTAGAGTCAGCGCGCGATTATGTGCGCAGCATGGGCAGGTGCGTTGAAGAGTTCGATAAAGCTATTGAGGTGTACAATTCGGTACAACTACGTGAGACCGCAACAGTCGATTCGCTTAGCGAATCTTCTTCATAAAGGAATTACGCACATGAAAAAGATTGACATACATCATATTGCCCGTATAGAAGGTCATGGCAACGTCGAGATTCAGCTCGATAAGGGCAAGATAAAAAACATTGAACTAAAGACGGTAGAACCCGCGCGCTTTTTTGAATCTATTGTGGGCGGCCGTCACTACAATGATCTAGCCCTTATCGTGAGCAGGATTTGTGGCATTTGTTCGCCAAACCACACAATCAGTGGCCTGATGGCTATTGAAGATGCGCTAGACATTGAAGTCAGCGAGCGCACGCGCATGCTGCGCAAGCTGCTGGTGCATGGCAGCTTCATCCAAAATCATGCAACCCATTTATACTTTCTCGCTGCTCCTGATTACGTGGGGCTGCCCAGTGTGCTTCCCCTAGCAGAGAGTGACCCAGTAACGCTGCGGCGCGCGTTAGATCTAAAGAAGCTGGGTAACGACCTCTGCGCTGCTGTGGGCGGGCGCCCCGTTCATCCGGTAAATGCAATAGTGGGAGGCTTTACTGACGAGCCTGATCCTATGGCTTTGCAAATACTTGCTGCTCGCCTAAGGGCTGCTTTGAAAGAGGCTGTCCAGACCGTTGACTTTTTTGCAAAGGTAGAGATTCCTGACTTTCATCCGCAGCGCGAAAAGCTTGCTTTGCGCGCCCCCAATGGATATGCGATTTTGTCCGGCAGGAAAAAGGCAGGAATTAGCGCTTTGAATGCTGGCTGGAGTAAGCCTGTTAGTCAGTATCATGACTACATTAAAGAGCAGTCTTGCTCAGAAGATAATCCAGCACTTTTTTCCCTGCTTGAAGATAGTCAGGGAGAAGCAAGTCCCTTTATGGTGGGAGCACTTGCACGTGTCAACATCAACTGGGATGCCTTGATGCCAGCTGCAGCAGGCGCTGCAAAGGCTGCTGCAAAATCTACGGGAATGAAAAAGGGTGCTGACAATCCTTATTTGAACAATCTGTGCCAGGCAATAGAAATCGTTGACGCCTTGCAGCGCTGTGCAGTTCTTTGTGAAAAGCTTGCTGTGAGCTATCCAAAGCCATCTGTCGAGCGGGGAGGGCAGATAGATCCGCCAAAAGCTATTGAAGTGCGCGACAGTGTTGGTTATTCAGCAAGTGAGGCACCACGAGGGACGCTGTATTACTCTATTGGATTAGACAGCAAGGGATATGTTACTTCAGGTGATGTCATCACTCCGACAGCTCAAAACCTTGCTTGCATTGAAGCTGATCTGCGACTACTTGCACCACAGCTAGAAGATCTGCCACAAGAACAAATGATTCTGCGTATAGAGCAGCTGATTCGTGCTTATGATCCTTGCTTGTCTTGCGCGGTACACTAAAGAGGGTAAAAGGATAGACAAAAATGGGGGCGCAGTTCATTCATGCGCCCCCATTTTTATTGCGTCTATTTTACGTGTAACTCTATGGTCCTGAAGAACAAGTAGCCTCTTCTTCGGAATTACGGAATTCTTGCTGGATGTAGAGCGGACTAAAGTCGCCTTCGATTAAAGTGTCGATACTTTCAGTAAATGACATTAGATCGAAATCCTCAGGGATTCCCGTTGTGTCAAATGACAGTGCCATTGGTTCAAGCTCAATGCTTGCTGCAGCAGCAGTGACGGGAAGGGCAGTAATCCTAATACTTCTGCCAAAGTCGACAGCAGCACCAGTTCTAGGCGTCATACGGATATTGCCGTTAACAACTCTAAAGGTGTAGGGTCCATTTGCGCCATTGAAATGACGTCCATTAATGATCATTGTTGCATTTGCCGTACCGTTGGCAGGACCAATTGTCCATGAGGTGCGGTTGGCGCGACCTGCATCAAGGTTAACTCTCATATTGCCCACAGGTGTACGGTTTGCAATAGTGATGTCTGTGAAGTAGTGGCGAAGAATTTGGTTAGCAGTGCGACCTTCACGTGCTTGTTGCATAGCACCATTTTGTGACATCCCTAAGCCATGACCCCAGCCTGTACCACTGAAGTTAAAGGTTGAAGATGGCAGGTTACGTGTTCCTGGTGTGGCAATAGTAAAGCGTGCACTGCGGAAACCCATTCTAATGCGAACGTTATCGGCATTGCCTATTTGGAAGTTTCCTGTAGAAGAACCAGAAGCATTTGACCAGTGCACCGTTAGTGTTCTTACCCATCCATTGCTGTGAGTAGGAACAAGGCGCGTTACGTGTGCATTGGCTGGAATACGGGTTTCTCCGCGAGATCTTAAGGTGTTTGCGATTTGTGCGCCTGTCATAGAAGCAGTCCAACTGTGACCGGCGTGGCCTGATCTGCCACAAGCAGGATCAGCAACACTTCTTAAGTGACCTACGCGCGTAAACCAGACATCTTCTGAATTTGCTGTTCTAGCCCCATTACAGGCAGAATAAAAGGCTTGTGCAACATTGCCGTTATGCAAGATAACGCGGTTGCCCGTATTGGTTACTGCAGTGTTTGCAACGGTGTTTTCCAGATTGGTTACCGTAGCCCCTGATCTCCAGTTTGCTTCATTTGCAAATCTAGAGTGGCCACCGTATACCTGGAATGAAACGGTGCTTGATACACCGGTAGCATTATTTGTTTGGTTAATCGCAAACGAGCGTGCAGCGATTGCTTGTGCTTCAACTGCTGATCTGACCGCTGCAGATGAAGGAATTTCTCTAGGAACTACGCCAAAGAGGTATTCTTGCATAGGGAGTTCGTTGACCAGCCTTAGCCTGCCGTCAACTACAGTAAGCTCTAGTGCGCCGCGATAGCGCACAAAGCGATGTGGGGCGCTCGGCAGTGGGGGACCACTTTGATCCATCACCGTCAAAAGACCGTTTGCATTTCCGACTGAGGGAGTATTTGACCTGTTGATGGTGACAGTATAAATTCTTTGATGTGTGGGAGAAGGGGCGGCCCCGCTAAATGCACTACGGAGTCTAAATTGAACAGTGCGAGTTCCGCCTGCAGGAACGCTTACATTGCGACTGCGACTGGCAAATGATGCAGCTGACCATGATCCAACATTTGAGCCATTAATGACTCGTGTCCTGATCGTGGCTCGATTTTGTTCAGCAGCCAAAGCAACCCTTACACTTTCTTGCTCGAAAGGAATATTGAGAGTGTATGAGGTAGTGCTGCGGTTAAACGCGCGATTGAAAGATCCTGCGTTTGATGTGAGGCTTGCACCCCAGGTATTCAAAGAGGCACGACCAACGCGAACGGTATAGGTGCGAATATTTCCCGCACTATCGCGAACAGCAAGGCGTACTCTGCGTTCTTGGCCGCGGTTTACATCGACATTGATTCTGTTATTAGCGTTTGCGCCTGTGCGCCACGTTGACCAGGTGCCGTTATTCCATGTGCCATTAGCACGCCTAGTATCTAGCCTGTGTCTAATGGATTGACCTGTATTGTCTCTGCGCGGCTCAATTGCAACTCTGGAAGTATCTTGATGAGCCCGAATGGTATAGGTCATGCGTGTGGGTCTAAAGTCTTGCCTTAGGTTAGCCCCGGAAGTGGGTATCCTTATGTCACGCAGTCGGTTATTTACCGTATTGCGCGCACGTGCTTCTGCTTCCGGCACGGCAAAGCTAATCTCGCCTGCAGGAGTTTGGATAGCCAGGGGAATAACCCCAAGTACTGTGGGCACGACTAATGCAGCAACAAATAGCACCGATGTGGCAATTTTTCGTATACTCATGTTAAATCCTCCATATTTCCATCACATATAGTATATAAGAGTAGCTACATTTGTGCTGCCACACAGTAGCTAAGCTGTAGCTTTGCTGTAATCATATTGAAAGAAATTTAGGTGCTTTTGCTTACTTTCTCCCTGTTCGGCAACCTCACAACAACAAAAACTGCGGTACAATAAGCTACCAAATTTTGAAAGGACGTCTTTGATGGATACTACAAAAGCTCTTTTCAGCCTTACCTCGGCAGAATCTAAAAGGCTCTTAGCAAAGGCAGTCGCTGCTTTGCCAGAAGTGCAAAATGCCTTAAAAAAGGGCACAGTCATCATAGGAGCAGGAACTACAAATGCTTTTGTGCTAGAAGAAATCATGGGAAAACCAGTAGATAAAGCTCGCTATACTGCAGGGGTTATTGCAGGTGGTAGGCAATGTGTGACTGCTGCGAGTGAACGTCTTGCACCAGCCGTTATCGTGGACGGCGTACTCACTGAACAAAATTGGGAAGAAGCTATTGAAAAGATAGATGGCAATGACGTGTTCATCAAGGGCGGAAATGCTATTGACGTTGACGGCGTTGTTGGCGTACAGATGGCTCATGAAATGGGCGGAACCATAGGAACTGTCTTGCCTATCATGGCTGCACGCGGAGCACACCTGATTATGCCTGTTGGTTTGGAAAAACTCATCCCCAGTGTTGAATACGCGGCAAACATGTCAGGAACGCGTGCTTTCGACATGACGATTGGCATGCCTGTGGGCCTCATGCCCGTAAACTATGGCACGGTATACACAGAGGTCACGGCACTTGAAGAGCTCGCAGCTGTCGAAGCCGTTTGCATATCGGCAGGAGGCATTGATGGCTCCGAGGGCTCAGTGACGATGGCGATTGAAGGGCCGGCTGCAGAAGTCGAAAAGATATTTGCCCTGATTAAGGATATAAAAGGCGAGCAACCCCTTGGTTCCCATAGGCAAAAGTGTTCTGATTGTTCTAACAGATGCGATTATCCAGGTGCCTAGATGAAAAACCTTCAACCCGATGCCAACAGTAAGATAAAATGCATTGCTCCAAAGCTGCCACTCTTGGGAGAAGATCGCAGCCCTGAGTTGTACGACAGTATTGTCAAACAAACCAGAGACGCGATAGCACAAACGGGATTTACAAAGGTTGTTTTGGGACTTTCTGGTGGCTTAGATTCTGCGCTTGTTGCAGCGATTGCTGTTGACGCGTTGGCACTTGATAATATTCCTGCGCAAAATGTACACGGCATAATCATGCCTTCTCAATGGACTTCTGATACAAGTGTAAAGGACGCGAAAGAGCTTGCGGAAAACCTAGGTATACAGACAGAAGTCTTTGACATTATGCCTGCCTACAGCGCGATGAAAGACACGCTTGCGCCTGCTTTTGCAGAAGCGCAAGAAGATATAACAGAAGAAAACTTGCAGGTTCGTATTCGTGCACTGTATTTAATGGCCATGTCTAACAAATTTGATTTGTTAGTTTTGTCGACTAACAACTTAAGCGAAACAACAGTGGGCTATACCACTTTGTACGGGGATACTATTGGGGCTTTTGCTCCTCTTGCACCTTTATATAAGAGCTGGGTGTTTGAGCTGGCTCACTACAGAAATAAACGAATGCAATGGTTGGGTAAAGATTCATTGATTCCTGCTTCAATTCTTGAAAAGGAACCCAGTGCGGAACTGGCTCCTAATCAGACAGACGAAGCAGTATTGGGGCCGTATAGTTATCTAGACGCCTTGCTCCACACCTACTTTAAGCACTGTAAAGATAGCGGTAAGCGCAAGCGCAAGAAGATTAGAGGGAAGTATCTAGGTGACGAGCAAAGGTATGACCGCGAAAAAGTGCTGAGTGATAGCGAAGTGCTGTTTGACTTAGGGTTTGATAAAGAGTACGCAGAAGAAATTGTTGCCAGGATTGAAAAAGCAGTATTTAAGCGACAGTTTGCTTGTCCCGGAGCCGTATTACCATCTGCGATACAAAGTTATGTAAAAAGGCGTTCATAAGTTATACTTTGTTCGCAGTATTCATCCGATACAGATGATTTAGATCAAGAAGGGGGGTTTGCTTTGACAAACACAGATAAAAAGATTCCCACGAATGGTAAAGATTATGAAAATATTGAGCTATCCCTTGTCAAGGCAGACGATGCTCCGCTCGAGATTACACAGTTAGTACATGACATACTTTATTTGGACTGGGATGTCCCTTATCAGCCAGTCGAGACGTGGTACAACGGAAGCCTAGGCGGACGTTTTGCAGTCGCAAGAAAAACAGATGGTACTTTGCTCGGCGTTTGTAGGCTTATGCCCGTGCAAGATGAAACACCAGATTCGATACAGATTCGCCAAGTTGTCGTTGCCAGGGGTCTCAAAGGTATGGGCATTGGCAAAAAGGTAATGCTCTACGCCGAAGATGTTGCTAGGTCAGAAGGCGCAAAGGAAATTTTCTTGTGGTCGCGGCAACCCGCTTACGGATTTTACGAAGGACTAGGCTACGATTATTCCAGCGATTCATGGGTGTCTGAATTGACGGGCTTGGATTACCGAACCATGACAAAGCGTCTGTAAATAATCGGTAACAATTTGCAATAACTCATCGTAGCTCACAGAGGCTTGCCGCACCCTAGTTGTGATACACTCGTTGGTGTTGCGCAAATATACGCAATAAATCTATTTCGTTTCCAAATTTAAGGAGGGACTATGCCTGTGCTAAACCGCGCAGATGTAAAGGTGCCTGCTGGTGTTCCAGCCGAAGCACGCGAGACTTACATTGACAATTATCTAAAGGCTACTCGGGGAACAGGGCGCTTAATGCTCTTTGCTTGCGACCAAAAAATTGAGCATCTAAACGATGACTTTTATGATGGCGGCGATCAAATCGACCTTGCTGATGCAAGTCCTGAACACCTTTTCCAGATTGGCGCAGAGGGTACGATTGGCGTATGGGCAGGCCAGCGCGGTCTTGTTGCAGCTTATGCAGAAGACTATCCTGAAATTAACTACATGATCAAGGTCAATTCAAAGACACACCTTATCAAAAAGGATCAAGACGATCCGTATTCGCCGCAACTACATTCTTTCGAAGCCATTCTTGAGCTTATTAACAATGGCGTAAACGTTGTAGGCATTGGATACACTATCTACATTGGTTCAGAATATGAATCGCAAATGATGGCAGAAGCTGGCGAACTAATCGCACAAGCTCATGCTGCAGGAATCATTGTATGCCTGTGGGTGTACCCGCGCGGTAAAGCAGTTCCAAATGAAAAAGATCCACATCTTTTGGCGGGTGCTGCAGGTACAGCTTTGTGCCTAGGGGCTGATTTTGTAAAGATTAATCCTCCTGCACCAGAAGCGGGTAAAACACCAGCAGAATTGTTGCACCAAGCTTCAATGGCAAGCGGCCGTTGTGGCCTTGTTTGCGCAGGTGGCTCGACAGTAGATGCAGAAGAATTCTTGACACAACTGTGGGAGCAAATCCATGTTGGAGGTGCTCGCGGAAACGCAACAGGGCGCAATATTCACCAACGTGGTCTAGAAGAAGCAGTGCGCTTAACAAAGGCTATTAGCTGCATTACGCTAGCAGATGGTAGTGTTGAAGATGCTGTTGCTATCTTCAAGGGAGAAAAGGACTTCACTCTGTAAAGCCACTAGGCGTCCAATCTCCGCACTGATTTGCAAAAAAGAAATGCTCACGTAACTTCAAGTACGCTCCGCTTTCATTTTTGAAAATCAGCACGAATCTTGAACACCTAGAGACTTTATTCTGTGAAAGATTTTTAGGCAAATGCGATGGTAGATAATTACTTTAGAAGCATTCAAGAGCTCGGGCGCGACTTGTTCGTGTCCGGGCTTATTTCGTCGCACGGCGGTAACGTTAGTGTGCTTGACGCAGATGGTGAGCACATCCATATCACGCGTAGTGGTTCTGCTTTGGGGCGTTTGCGTGATGGCGATTTAGTCACTGTTGGCTTTGATATGCCCGGTGAAAACGAAGCTGCCCTTGCTGCGGACAAGCAAGCGTCTATCGAACTTGTAGTGCACCGCGCACTGTACCATGCACTTCCCGAAACTAAAGCAGTTGTTCATGCGCATTCACTTTTCACGACATTGCTCTCATTAAAGCAAGATACTATCGAGCCTCTTGATAGTGAATCAAAGTATTTTATCCCTCGTGTTCCCGTGCTAGATGTTGAAGAAACTATTGCATCTGCGCAGGTAGCGCAGCTTTTGCCACAATTAATGTGCGATGCTGATTGCCCTATTGCAGTTGTTCGAGGGCATGGTCCTTTTGCTGTAGGCAAAGACTTAGATGAAGCATGGAGGTATGTCTCAATCTTAGAAATGAGCAGCCGCATGATTCACGAATATTCAAAATAGCAGCAAAATATTCACAGGGCAATTCTTGCTTGTTCAGAAATTCCGAATAAGTTTTCTATTTCACTAATATTTCTGGTATGATTATAACTAGGTTGCAATTGGTAAGACCATATTGCACTCGTCCAATCTCGTCCATTGCTTTATGGTTCTCCGGGTTGCATTCGATTCGCAAATAGGGGAGGGAAACCATGAAAAAAAGCGTAGGAACTTCAAGTGGCAGTTGCACGTGCAACTTCATCTGCACTTATGACAGTGCAAAAGACAGCATCGCCTGGTATAACATCGAAGATAAAAAATTGAAGCTTGTTGGTTATGGAAGCTCTGCTCCGGATAGCCCTCTTGGTTATGACCAGAGTGATGAGCAATGGTCTGTTTCAGGCGTAACAGTGACTGACAAAGAAGAAGCAGTAAGTTCATAGTCTTTTATCAGTTATTGTTCCGCACTTCATGCAGAGGTTTCGTATAATATAGTGCATGACAGAAGCTGAATACACTTATAATTTTTCAAATCTGGGTTTTAGTGAAAGAGTTCAAGAGCACTATGATCAAATTGCCATGGATTTCGGCTTCAATAACAGCACTAATCTTGACGACGGCGATGATGCGTTAGTCTACGAACCGGCGCGTATCGTAAAAGTTGATCGCGGCTTTCCTCTTGCTGTCGCACGTAGTGGCACGTACCGAACAGAATTATCTTCGCGCCTTGCGAAAAAGGCACGCAAGGATGTTTTTTCACGTCCTGCCGTAGGTGACTGGGCGGTGCTCTCCCATCCAAAGAATCATGAATTCGGAGTCGTAGAAGCATTGCTCCCCAGATTTTCTAGCCTTAAAAGGCGCGACCCCGTCGAGCGAAAAAGTTCCGGATTTGCCGCTGCCCAGCAAGCAATCGGACAGGTCGTTGTTTCAAATATTGATTTCATTTTCGTTGTGCAAGCACTCAGTGCAACGCCTGAGAGCATTAACTTGGCTCGCCTCGAGCGCGAGCTCGTACTCGCTTTTGGCTCAGGAGCAAAACCCGTAGTCATACTGACGAAGACAGATCTTTGTCCTGATGTGCAACAATCTGTTCAGCATGTTGCCTTGTCTGTGCAAGAGGTGCCCCTCATTTTGGAAAGCGCGGTAACGGGACAGGGTATTGCAGAGATTAGAAGCCTTATTGGCCCTGGCATAACGGCATCACTGCTAGGAGCCTCTGGAGTAGGCAAGTCGACCCTCATCAACAGGCTGTTGGGTTACGACAGACAACTTACGGGTGCCGTTAGAGAAAGCGATGACCGTGGTCGCCACGTAACGGTTGCGCGCGAACTTATCGAATTGCCAGAACAGGAAGTTCCTGATAGTCCTACGGGGGAAGTTAGCGGCGGCGGCGTAATCATCGATACGCCAGGTATGCGCTCACTTGCCATCTGGAAGGACCAGGCCGAATTGGGTATCCAGTTAGCTTTTCCAGAAATTGAAGAAGCGGCACAATTTTGCCGGTTTGGAGATTGCCGCCATGAGAATGAACCGAAATGTGGCGTAAAAGCAGCGATAGAATTGGGTGAGATTGACCAGGATCGTTATCGTCGCTATCTTGTTTTGACAAACGAACTTGTTGAAACTTTTTAATAGCATGTCGGGCACACAAAATATTCCACAGAGCGAAACATGGACGATACAACGCGCTCATCAATGGACGCGCGACTACTTGACGCAAAAAGGCGACGAACAAGCGCGCTTAAGCACAGAATGGCTTTTATCACATGCTTGCGAACTGTCTCGAATCGATGTCTACACTCAATTTGATAAACCACTGAGTCCTGATGAGCGGACGCGCCTGCGTGAAGCTGTACGTCGTCGCGCAGCGGGTGAACCGCTGCAATACATTGTAGGGGAAGTTGGCTTTAGACATTTGACCTTAAGGGTAGAACCGGGTGTTTTGATTCCGCGTCCCGAAACCGAAGTGCTAGTCGAGATTGCGCTAGAGGCATTGCCAGAACCCAAAGAGGGAGTGCAACTACGCGTCCTTGACTTGTGCACGGGTAGTGGCTGCGTTGGACTTTCCATCGCTTATGAGCGCCCTGACGTGCGAGTCATCGCAACCGACATCTGCCCTAAAGCAGTCACCCTCGCCAACGAAAACGCCCTCGCAAATAACCTACCAGACCGTTTTTGTGCGGTGGAAGCAGATTTATTTAAGTTGTTGGATGAGGCTGAGCAGGGGGGTACTCTGCACAGTCCTCATACCAAATGCATAGGTCAATTCGTTGACCCTTTATTGCGGAGCGTGCTGAGCTACCCCCCTGCTCAGCCTCATAGCAATAGTGAAAGATTCGACTTAATAGTATCCAATCCGCCCTATATACCAGCGGCTGGTATGGACGAACTCCCAAAAGAAGTCGCAGACTTTGAGCCAGCGCTCGCACTCGACGGGGGAATAGACGGCCTTGATGTTGCTAGGCGCATTTTTAAGCAGGCTCCCGACTACTTGAAAGAATTGTCACATATTATTCTGGAATTAGATGTAAGAAATGTAACAATGGCCGCCGATTTTGCGGTACAGTTAAATACATACAAATCAGTTAGCACCGCAAGCGACTTAACGGGTCGAGTGCGTTTCGTTTTAGCAGAAGTGATGTCCTTAGATGGCAAGACAAAAGCGGATTGTTTTGCAGATGTCAAAGGACATACGAAGAAAGGGGATACTTATGAGCAAGGTGTTTCGAGTTGACCAGGACGATCCATCATCAGAGGTAGTTAATCTTGCCGCTTCGGAACTGCGCCGTGGCGGCGTTGTATTATTTCCGACCGATACGGTGTACGGTTTAGGAGCCAGCGCAAACATTGAAAATTGTTATGGCGCGCAAGAATTGTTCGACATTAAGCAGCGCCCACCAGGTGTCCCCGTACCTTTGTTGGTGGGTAAGCCAAATGATCTCTATGTATACGGTAAAGACTTTCCAGAGTATGCGAAAAAGCTGGCAGACAAATTCTGGCCAGGTTCTTTGACAATTGTAGTGAAGGCTTCTGACCGTGTGTTGCCAGAATTCCGCAATGCTGAAGATGATACGGTAGGCTTGCGCTGTCCAGATTCGCAGCTCGTGCGCGAAATGGCAATATCAGCAGGCGGACCGCTGTTCACTACCAGTGCAAACACGCACGGACATCCTGCGCCTGAGAGTTTTGACGATGTTGAGGATCGCATCAAGGCACATGTTCAGGTATTGCTTGACGGCGGAAAGACAAAGGTTGGGTCAAGCTCTACAGTTGTTGTATGTACCGGAGACGCCCCTGTAGTGGTGCGCGAATCTACGGTTACCGAGGCAGAAATCCTTGCTGCGATTGCCGAGGACTAAGCACTCGTTATTTTCTCTTTATTATTGCAATTTGTACCGTTATTTAGCAGCGCTAACAGGCGCTGCTAAATACTGTTAATGGCCACTTAGCTCAGGAGGAATCACCTTGGGAAAACGTATCGCTCTTGCCTCTGATCACGGAGGATTTGACCAAAAAGAATCTTTGAAAACATGGTTAGTCTCACAAGGCTATTCAGTTAAAGATTTAGGGCCTGAAAACACGGCTTCAGTTGATTACCCTGATTATGCGCATATCGTTGCAAAGCTTGTTTCTCGAAATGAAGCAGATAAGGGCATTTTAGTTTGTGGCACGGGACTTGGCATGGCAATTGCTGCCAATAAAGTGGCAGGAATTCGCGCGGTACCCGTAACATCGGTAGACTTTGCTCGTCTTTCTCGCGAACATAACGATGCAAACGTTTTGTGCCTGTCAGGGCGATTTGTTGATGACGGAACCAATAAAAACATTACACAGACTTTCTTGACAACCGATTTCGAGGGAGATCGCCACGCTCGCCGTATTGCAAAGCTAGAACAAGCGTAGCGGCGAGTATACTTTTAAAACACGATCAAGAAAGGGTGGTTACCTAACCATGTCAAATATTGAACACTTACGCGCGCAAGACCCTGTGCTTGCTGACGCTCTTGCAGGAGAACTAGACCGTCAAAGAGGAACAATCGAGTTAATTGCTTCAGAAAACTTTGTTTCACGTGCAGTTCTCGAAGCTGCATCTACGGTGCTGACAAACAAATATGCTGAGGGTCTTCCTGGAAAGCGCTACTATGGCGGCTGCGAAGATGTTGACATCGTCGAAGAGCTTGCTCGCACACGCGCAACTAGTCTCTATGGTGCAGACCATGCAAATGTACAGCCACATTCTGGTGCATCTGCAAACCTTGCGGTTTTCTATGCAGTGCTAAAACCTGGCGATAAAGTGCTTGGGATGAGTCTTGATGCAGGCGGACACTTGACACACGGTTCACCAGTGAACTTTTCTGGCAAGTGGTTTGACATGATACATTACGGGCTTGATCCAGAAACTGAGCGCATCGACTACGACGCTGCAGAACGCCTCGCCCACGAACACAAGCCAAAGATGATTATCGCAGGTGCTTCTGCCTATCCGAGGGAAATCGACTTTGAGCGTTTTGCTGATATCGCAAAATCTGTTGGCGCAGTACTGATGGTGGATATGGCACATATTGCTGGTCTTGTGGCCACAGGAGCACATCCGTCGCCGATTCCTCACGCTGATTTCGTGACTTCTACTTCACATAAGACCCTGCGTGGTCCTCGTAGCGGATTTGTACTCTGCAAAGAAGAGTGGCAAAAGAAGCTTGATTCGGCGGTGTTCCCCGGTCTTCAAGGTGGTCCGCTCGAGCACATTATTGCAGCTAAGGCAGTTGCTTTCCATGAAGCAGCACAGCCAGAGTTTAAAGAATACATTCAGCAAGTTGTCTACAACGCTCATGCGATGGGTGAAGCCATGGCAGAAGGCGGCCTTAACCTGATTAGTGGTGGCACTGACACGCACCTCTTGTTGGTCGACTTGCGTCCTGCAGGTATCACCGGCAAGTTTGCAGAAGCTATTTTGGAAGAGATTGGCCTCACCTGCAACAAGAATGCAATTCCTAATGACCCAGAAAGTCCGTTTGTGACCAGTGGCATTAGAGTAGGGTCACCAGCGCTTACTTCACGCGGATACGGAACTGAAGAAGCGCGCTTGATTGGTTCGCTGATTGCACGCACCTTGTTCGAGCGCGAGAATCCAGAGGCTTTGGGCGAAATTCGCGCCCAAGTGCAAGATTTGCTTGCACGCTATCCGCTCTACCCCGGATTGGAGTACTAGTGAATATGACAGACAGTAAAAGCAGCTACTTCAGAAGTTCATTGGGCTTGCAGGTTAAGGAGTCTGGTGCTTTTGATGAAGTAAGCGGGGTGACCTCCCGTGTCTGAATCAAAAGTGACAGAGGACGCAAAGATGCAAGTTCAAGGGGCTTCTGAGAGGCCCACTTGGGATGATTACTTCATGAGCATTGCCACGCAAGTCGGCTCAAGGTCAACCTGTACCAGGCGCAAAATCGGCGCACTTGTCGTCAGAGACAAGCGTATTCTTGCTACAGGATACAACAATGTTCCTAGCAGCATTGAGCATTGTACAACAAAGGGATGTCTGCGCGATGAGATGGGTATTCCTAGCGGGGAGCGTCATGAGCTGTGTCGAGGAATTCATGCAGAGCAAAATGCAGTAGTTCAGGCGGCAAAATATGGGACTTCCATTGATGGAGCATCAATGTATACCACGACGCAACCTTGTATTCTGTGTGCAAAAATTATGATTAACGCAGGAATTAAAGAAATTGTTTTTTCTGGGGACTATCCAGATGACCTGTCACGTGCCATGATTGAAGAGGCTGGTGTTGCCCTGCGACAGGTGCAGGCGCAAGAATAGTCATCAATGGCAAAAAGGTGCAATGGCATATAAAGAGGGACACATCTAAAGTATGAGTCTAGGCACAAGCCTAAATATAGGTCTAGATATGGGCAGTAATTTTGAGCTGTATCTTCACTATGCGATTATTATTGCTATTGCTGCTGCTGCATCTGCAGCAGTTATGCCTTTGATTAAAAAGCTTGCTTATCATTTTGATATTGTCGCCCACCCTGGGGGGCGCAGAATTCATAAGGTTCCAACACCAGAAATTGGTGGTATGGGTATCCTTTTCGGTATTGTTGTTGCAGGTGTCGCCCAGTTTTCTTTTGAGCACTTTCTGGGGTGGTCAGGCTTTCTGACTGATGCACGGCTAACACCACTTAATATAAGCGCTATCGCTGGCGGTACGCTGATAGTTTATGTCACAGGACTTGTTGATGACATTGTTGATCTGTCACCAGGGTTTAAGCTTGCTGGACAAATTGCAGGTGCTGCGGTTGTGGCAGTGTGGGGTGTAAGCATTGATTTCTTAGCAAATCCCTTTGGTGGCCCCGGTCTTGGGTTTGATCCGGTTTTAAGTGCCGTCATCACGACCTTCTATTTGGTCGCCTTCGCAAATATAATTAATTTGATTGATGGCATGGACGGACTTGCGGCAGGCATTTCTGCTATTGCTGCTATTAGTTTGATGTTTTTGGCAACTGACGTTAACCAGCTATCAGCTGCACTAATTGCGACTATGCTCGTTGGTGCCTGTTTAGGATTCTTGCCTTACAACTTTAATCCTGCATCCATTTTCATGGGAGACCAGGGTGCACTTCTTTTAGGATTTCTTTTGGGGGTTATCTCCCTCATGGGGGTAATGAAGACAACAGCTGCAATTGCACTTGCCGTACCATTGCTCATTATGGCGATTCCCATTTTGGATACACTTTCTGCGATTGTTCGGCGTATACGCGGTAAGCGATCTATTCAGTCTGCTGATAAAGGTCATGTGCACCACCGCCTTGCGCAGACGGGACTTACAGTGCGCCAAACAGTGTTGATTGTTTATCTTTGGTCAGGGCTCTTGGCTGTTGGGGCATACGCTGTGCGTGCAGCGCCTACGACGATGCGTGGCCTTACCCTGGTTGCCCTTTTGGTGGTAACAGCACTTATTGCGTGGATGTTAGGTCTTTTTAAATCTCCCGATTCAGGCAAACGAGGGCGAAAATGAACGTACTCGTCTTGGGTGGAGCAGGCTATATTGGCAGTCAAGTAGTTTACGACCTTATTCGTGCAGGTCACAGTGTTGCAGTCGTGGACAACCTCAGCACAGGACTTCGTGATTTTGTGCACCCGAAAGCACGCTTTTATCAGGCAGACATTACCGATCAAGCAGGATTGAGCAAAGCAGTTGCTTATGACATAGAGCAGTATGGAGCTATTGACGTCGTCATGCACTTTGCGGCAAAGCTTGATGTGGCAGAAAGCGTAGATTTTCCTCTTGATTACTATCGCAACAACGTAGAGGGCGTCCGCATTTTGCTAAACGTCATGCTTGAGACAGGTATTAAAAATATTGTATTTTCATCGACTGCTGCAGTTTACGGAGACCCTGAATCACAGCAGGCGCTAAAAGAAGATTCTGTCCTTGATCCCATTAATCCTTACGGAGCATCAAAGCTTGCAGCTGAACAGATGATTCAGTGGGCAGCTACAGCACATGGATTCAAATATGCGATATTGCGCTATTTCAATGCAGCTGGTGCTGATGACAGCTTAAAAGTTGGGCATGAAAAAGAGAAATATGCACATCTTGTTCCTCTTGCAGTACGCGCAGCTTTGGGACAAGAGGATAAGGTCAAAATTTTTGGAGACGACTGGTCGACTCATGACGGCAGCTGCATTAGAGACTATGTTCATGTGAGCGATTTGTCGTCTGCGCACTTGCTTGCGGCAAATTATTTGGTAGAAAAACAAGATTCTTTAGTGCTTAATTTAGGAACTGCAAAGGGATCATCGGTTAAAGAAGTTATTGCAGCAGTAGACAAGCTTAAATCCTGTCCTTATCAGATCGCAGAAAGGCGACAGGGAGACCCTGCAGTACTTATTGCCGATGCATCAAAAGCAAAAGAAATCTTAGGCTGGCGAACACAAAGAAGCCTTGCAGAAATCGTGAAAAGTGACATGAATTTCCGCCTTAGTGCAGACACGCGAACATCAATGCCTTGGGAGTAGATTCATTTCGTTGCGAATTCAGCACAATTAAGACAAAAATTTACCCCAATTTTGTGATGTTTGACGTACTAAAAATCCTTGCGTTTATGTATGATTTCGAGGTATGATTAATCCACTATAAAAAAGCTATACGTTGACTGCACGTTGTCGCAATGTTGCCAATACGTAGCTTGCTATGAAGACAATGTACACTTCGGGGAAAATTTGATGGGGGAAAATGTTAACTTCTGCGGAATTAACTGCGGCTCTTCTGGGGGTCTTATGTGGCTCAGTTATGATTGCCATGCTCATCCTTATTCCTGCTGCTTTAAAAAAGCGTTCCACTGGGGAAAATCCTGACTCTACTCAAGGTGACTTTATGCCACAAGAATTGCTACATTCTTTGTTTGCGCTAATGGGCACCTTTCTTTTTTGCACTGCCGCAATTTTGGTCTACCATACGGTGGCACCTGATACCTTAGCTTGGTTTGGCGTATCGGCGGTAATCTGGTATCTTGCCGGATTCACTGTCTATGCCTTATCTCGAATAGCAAAAGAACGTAAAACCATTGAGAAATAGTGAAGGAGGGTTGAAATGAATACGGTAATCTTGAGCACAACAGGACCAATTGATGATCCCTTTGCAGTGTTGCCTTATTGGGTTGAAAGCATGGTGGCTAAAAAAGTGCCTAATCATGTACTGGGCGGACAGATGTATTTCGCTGATATCGGACTGTCTTCAAACACGATCGGCTTTGTTTTGACGGCGTTGTTCGTTGGATTTCTCTGTTATCTCGCTGCAAAGCGCATGACTTTGGTTCCTAAAGGTACTGGCGTAAATGCTTTCGAAATGATTGTAGAGTTTGTTCGAAACAACATTGCTACTATGATCCATCACGATAAGAGGAAGTATGAGCCGTTCTTGCTCACAACGTTCTTCTTTATCCTGATTGCGAACTTTATTGGGCTACTGCCTAACGCACAGTTTGCTACAGGAACGGTTGGAGCTACGTTTTCACTTGCTTTTGTTGTCTACATCTACTTTAACTGGGTAGGAATTAAAGCAAAGGGTGGATGGGGCTACATTAAAGGTCTATCGCCACATGGTGTACCAGGAGTATTGGCTCCAGTAATTATCATTATTGAAGTCGCATCAATGATGTTGCGTCCTGTCAGTCTTGCTTTGCGTTTGTGGGCAAACATGTATGCAGGGCACATCATGCTCGGTATCTTTGCGTTGCTTACCGGTCTCTTTGCACAAGCTACTATCGATACAGGCGGAGCCTTTATCGCAGCATCGCCTGCGTGGGCACTCTTGCTCGCAGTAGTTTATCTCATCGAGATCTTGATTTGCGTTATTGCAGCGTTTGTATTTACGCTTCTGACAGCAGTATATATTGACGGAGCAATTGCAGATCACTAAAGCTAGTTGCGAGTACTAAAAAGTTTTGCAAAGCTGCTTGAAAGAAAATGAAACTTTTTCTAGCAGTTAAGCATAGTAAGTAAGTGGTATTTTGGTTGACTGTCGCAAAGGGTGACGGTCAGATTTTCAGGAGGAATTTTTTAACTATGGAACATTTATATGTATTTGCGTATCCAGTAGCAGTAATTGCTGCAGCAATGGCTATTTCGTTCTTGGGTCAGGTTGCGGCAAAGAGTATTGCTCGTCAGCCTGAAGCAGGCGGTACTATTCAGACGGTATTTATTCTGGGTGCGGCGTTTATCGAAGTACTTTGTCTCCTTGCATTCGTACTAGCTTTGATGTAATTCGAACTGCTTGTCATTATTCGACAGATACGAAATTCAGGAGGTGTAATAATGAAAAGAGCACTTTTTACTACAACGTTAGGTCTTTCCGCATTTGCGCCAGCGGTTGCTTTTGCAGATGAAGCGTATTATGCAGCAAGAGATGCCCTCGTTGCCGCTCAGGCAAGTTATGATTATGCAGCAGCAGCGGCAGGTATAGAGCCAGGATTTTTAGAAGGGTCTCCCATTGTTCCGACAATGATGGAATTTATTCCTATGGTGATTACTTTCTCGATCCTTCTTCTGCTCATGGGTAAATTTGTGTGGCCAGTTGTGCTGAAAGCACTTGATGAGCGCGCAGAAAAGATCGAAGGTTCGCTAAAGAAAGCTGAAGAAGTGAAGATTGAAGCAGAAGATATTCTGAACGATTCACAAGAAAAGCTAACAGAAGCGCGTAAAGAATCTGCCAATATCATCGAAGCAGGTAAAGCAGCTGGTGAAGCTGCTCGTGCAGATGTGATCAAAAAGGCAGAAACAGAAGCCGCAGATGTTATTGCACGTGGCTATGCAAATGTAGAAGCAGAAAAAGTTGCTGCTTTTGCAGAAGTAAAAGAAGATTCGGCAAAACTAGCTATTGCTGTTGCAGAAAAGATTCTGAAGCAGAAAATTACGACAGACGTTGATGCTGCCATGATTGATGCTGCGATTGCAGATATGGGCGGTTCTAATGGCTAGCGTAAGCGGCAGGGACGTGTTGGTTGTTTATGTGGTAACGGCAACGCCGCTAAGCGACGAAGCACGAACCAAAATTGTCGAAAAGCTAACAAAAGAGCGTGGACAGCTTATTCAGCTGGTAGAACGTGTATCTCCATCAGTAATTGGAGGCATTCGCCTTCAGTTCGGAGACTATATATACGACGCTACCGTTGCTAAGCAGCTTAAAGACGTCAAGTCGGCTCTCATGACAGCTGGAGAGGCGGGCGGATAGGCTATGGCAAAAGAAGTACCAGAAACATTTAAAGGCTCTGCCATTAGCGATCTGTTCGCAGGCGTTGTTGCCGATTTTAAACCTGAGTCAACTCCGCGCAGAGTTGGACAGGTTATTCAGGTAGGTGACGGGATTGCTCGTGTATCAGGCTTGCATCAAGCCATGCAGGGTGAGCTTCTCGAATTTATCACCTCTGATGAAAAAATTGTTAGCGGACTTGCTCTCAACCTCGAAGAGGAAGAGATTGGCGCGGTATTGATTGGTGATGTTGACTCGGTCAAGGAACATGACTTAGTTCGCACAACAGGTCGTCTAGTAGACGTGCCTGTAGGCGAAGGACTTTTGGGTCGTGTAGTTAATCCTTTGGGTGAAGCACTTGATGGCAAGGGTGACATCAAGTACGATACGCGCCGTCCTGTAGAATTTAAAGCACCTGGCGTTATTGAACGTAAGGGTGTACATGAGCCCATGCAAACTGGTCTCATCGCGGTAGATTCGATGATTCCTATTGGTCGTGGTCAGCGTGAATTGATTATTGGTGACCGTCAGATTGGTAAGACTGCTATTGCAATCGATACTATTATCAATCAGCGCGACACTGATGTAATTTGCGTGTATGTGGCTATTGGTCAAAAAGCATCAACAGTTGCAGGTATTGTAGAGACACTAGAAGCGCACGGAGCAATGAAGAACACCATCGTTGTTTCAGCAAGCGCATCAGACTCTGCACCAATGCAGTATATTGCCCCTATGGCAGGTTGTGCTATGGGTGAATATTTCATCTATACAGGAAAAGATGGCAAGCCCGCAAATAGCGTTAATAAGGGACGTCATGTTCTTTGCATCTATGATGACCTTAGTAAGCAGGCGGTAGCTTATCGCCAGATGTCACTAACGCTTCGCAGACCTCCTGGTCGTGAAGCTTATCCAGGTGATGTATTTTACCTACATTCACGCTTGCTCGAGCGTGCGGTAAAACTGTCAGATGAAAACGGTGCTGGCTCTTTGACAGCACTACCAATCATCGAAACCCAAGCTGGTGACATTTCAGCATATATCCCGACTAATGTAATTTCTATTACTGACGGTCAGATATTCTTGCAGTCAGACTTGTTCTTCCAAGGTATTCGCCCCGCTATCAACCCAGGTATTTCGGTATCTCGTGTAGGTGGTAGTGCGCAAATTAAGGCAATGAAGCAGGTCGCAGGTTCACTACGTTTGGACTTGGCTCAGTATCGTGAAATGGAAGCTTTCTCGCAGTTTGGAAGTGACCTTGACGATGCGACGAAACAAATTCTTGCACGCGGTGCTCGCGTAGTAGAGCTGCTAAAGCAGCCTCGCTATGCGCCGATGCCTGTCGAACAACAGGTTCTGGTAATCTTTGCCATCAACAAAGGCTTTGCTGATGAAATTGATCCAGAATTGGTCGGCGATTTCCGTGACGGCTTGATTCAGTACATTAGCTCATCTCATCCAGAATATCTCTCTGCCATTAAGACAGAGAAGCAAATTTCTGGCGAAACAGAAGATGGACTAATGAAGGCAATTGCTGCTTATGCTGATTCTTATGGAGACTCATAAGAAGAGGAGAGTAGCATATGTCTAATTTGAAGGAGATTAAAAATCGAATAGGGGCGACTAAGTCAATGCGCCAGGTGACGCGTACTATGGAGATGGTCTCGACGGCCAAAATCCGTGGTGCTCAGAACCGCATTGAAGGCACTCGTCCCTATGTCGAGTCTCTTGCAAAGATTCTTGCGTCTGTTACAAAGGCAGCAAAGGTTGTTAGACATCCTTTGCTTGAAGTACGATCAGAGGTAAAGCGTGTGACAATCATCGCTGTTGCTTCTGACCGTGGTCAGGCAGGAGCGTTTAACGCTAATGTTATCCACAGAACTGAACAGCTTATTGCTGAACGCAAAGAATTAGGTCAAGAAATTGAGCTGATGTGTTGTGGCAAAAGGGTTGTAGACTATTTCCGCAGCCGCGGAGTAGAACCTGACTTTATTGGGCAAGGGCAATCGGGACGTCCGACTTATGAAGACGTTCGCGTACTTGCCGACCATGCTATTGACAGCTACAGTAATGCAACCGTAGATGAAATAGTATTGGTTTCTAATAGGTTCATCAGTGTTGGTACACAGCGTGTAGAAGCTACCGTAGTGCTGCCAGCCACGATGGACGACCTAGAAGATGAAGTTGCAGAAGCTGATGAGTACAAAGCAGAGTTCGAATATATCTTTGAGCCTTCTGCAGAAAGTGTACTCGAGAATCTGTTGCCAACTTTCGTAGAGGTCTTAGTGTATCGTTCGCTGTTGGAATCGGCTGCTGCAGAACATGCTGCACGCCGCGCTGCCATGAAGGCTGCAACCGACAGTGCAGAGACAATGATTAAGACCCTTACGCGCTCTTACAATAGGGCAAGACAGGCAGCTATTACCACAGAGATTGCTGAAATCGTTGGTGGAGCAGCTGCTCTTGAAGATTAACTAGGTATGGATTCAAGCTCTGCTCCGCCATTTTGTGCGGAGGAGTTTGACCAGACCTGAAAGGAAATGATATGGCGAATGTAGGAAAAATAGTTAGGGTAGTAGGCGCGGTTGTAGACATTGAGTTTGCACCCGAGTCAATGCCCGCTATCTACAATGCGCTC
>Ga0123355_10001381_pt1 | contig 33812 bp, 19 predicted proteins | sample TergutEmb28metaG_3_FD_89872 | JGI IMG/M metagenome (GOLD analysis project Ga0123355, IMG submission 89872) | Embiratermes neotenicus P1 segment gut microbial communities from Petit-Saut dam, French Guiana - Emb289 P1 | ecosystem: Host-associated > Arthropoda: Insects > Digestive system > Gut ...
AATCATCTCGCCTGTGAGTGTTATTGAACATTGGTTTTAACAGGGAGGGGTTGTTAGCACCTCGCCCAACCCCCAAGCTGGAGGACCACCCCTCGTCGGCTGTCCGCGACTGCTTATTCAATTCATTCAATCCAAAAGGCACTAAAATTGTGTCATTCTGCATTGACACTGGTGTGTGGGTACTGTTCCAGAGACACACTGCTTCCATTTTCAGACAGCCTGTTCAAGAAGGAAGCAGTTATATTCTTCTGAAACACTGGCAACCACATTCCACACCACACTGAGTGCTGACCTTACTGTCCCTGATTGTGGTGGCCGCCACTGAAGAATGCCGGAGTTTAGTTAGCTTCCATAGTAACTTTTAAAATCATTATATAGTGTATATTGTTGGAACAATTTTTAGATAAAAACTCGATAAAGTTGCACTGTGTCAAGAACAATATGAAATTTGCTAAATTCTAGCTTGAAAGATAGCCTTTTGATACATTTCCATTGAGGAGTTTTAAAAACCCCTATTTATTTCCCCACCTGTGTCCATTGGTATGCACCTTGAAGACATAATGGATTTTATAAAATCTGACATGTGGTGGTTTCATTTACACTTGTCAGGACACTCCAGTTTTAATTAACAGCACACAGAAATGGACCCTATGTGAAGACTACATTCCTTTCTGCATCCTTCTCTGATGTAACTCTATTTAATGAAGTGAAATTTTCTTCAAACACTCTATAAAGGGGTGAAACACACATCTTATGGCCAGCAGAGTTTCTCATGAACCATACAGTTTTGAAAATATTTACTAAAATACAAGGGGTTGATATGCAATGTCATCTCACAGCCACAGAACACTTGGACTTTAATCAAATTTTGTTCTGATGTACCTAATTTTATATATGTCTACTACATGTAAAACTGAATGATTACGTGTACATGTCAGTTCTAAGAAGTATTATCCTATTAAATAAAAAATAATTTGACTAACTCCTGTGGATTATTACACTATGAAGGATCACAATATGGCACTGCCTATGTCCTTTGGGCGATTGAAGTGACTGGGAGCAAATGTGGTCCAAAAGGACAGTGACCAATGAGAACCACAGAAAGGGAACAGGGGCCAGAACTTCTACTGAGCCAAAAGCAAAGTGTGAAATCAGACAGCCAGGGTAACAAACAGTCCCCAGACAGTAAGAAATGTGGCTGTAGTGTGTAACAGTACATACACACTTCACTTCCTAGTTTCTGAGTGAATGACTCATCCCCTGCTCCCTTTGCAAAATTGACTGATCACAGTTCTCACGGCCTTCTAATAAAATCACCCCATTTCCTTCTCCCACTCACGTAGACCCACTGAGGACATTCAAGGCTGTAAGAAACTGAATGCTGAAATTAGATCAGTCATAAGCCCTAAGAAAGGTTTGGCCTGACTGACCATCAGTCGTAATGTGACCCAGACACACAATCACCCAGTGTCCACCCTCACCTAATTCAATCATCCTGAAGATGGAGGCATCATGTTCCTCCAAAATGCCACATTTAACTCAAGATCCTAGCGTGTGACAACATATGATATGAGTAATATCCACCATGAAGGCCTCAGACATACTTACCACTTGGAAATAAAGGATTCAATGGACTAGGTCAATGACAACAATTAAATCTGACACATTTAAATGTATAGCGCCATATTTACAAATGACATACGTGTGATAATATAAAAACACTGCAATAAAAGGCTTGGATGACAAATTAACTATAAAATATAAAAAATATTGTACAAACACATTATTTCATCAATCAAGCTTCCATAAGTATGTGCTTGAGATCAAATTTGTAATTATTTATCCTTTTCACACTAAAAAATATACAAAGCTTTTTCATCACACACTAAACGGTGTACAGAGCAATGCCAGACAGTGCAACATATCAAGTACAGTGTGAGCAAAGCAACTTTAATTAATCACGTTGGAACTGTGCAAAAGTGTTAACAAATCTGTAAAAAGATGTAAAAGTACAACAAACTCACCATAATTAAGAAGTAAAAAGTAATTAGCTTATGTAGCAACAACATCTGTGACATCCTTCAAGAAACTGCTCTTGTCATGCCTACTGCACTGGCTTTTGGAATTGCCAAGTTCATCACACTGTCAGATCAGTAAGCAGACAGTTCAACACAGCAGTCACCAGGTTTTACATGAGTATTCCTAGAGGTGAGATTTAAGGTTTCACAGTGGCACTGCTGAGAATTCAGGAAGCCTGGGATGTGATGCTGTTGTCATAGGTGAGTGGTATAGGTGATGTGATGCTATGGTGTTGGGAAAGTGGTGTGATTGATGTGATGTTCTGGTGTAAGGATGAGTGGTGTTAATGTGATGTGGTGTTGGGTGAGTGGTGAATGGGATGCTGCAGTGTTGGGCCAGTGGTGTGATACTGTGGTGTTGGGTGAATGATGTGATGTGATGTGATGTGTTTGGTGAGTGATGTGACACTGTGGTGTTGGTTGAGTGACATGATGGTGTGGTGATGGATGAGCAGTTCCCCATACTTCAAAGGAAGGTGGTACCTTCATCTCAGGGGGTTCAACAATCCAAAAAATATGACTTGGACTATTTGACCCTTGAAAATTAAAGTGATACAATCTTTCAATCAGGAACCAGTCACTCAACAATACAATGTCACATCCGAGAAGAATGGAATCTTCCACACCCACATGATTTTTTTCAAGAAAACATGACCCTTTTTAATTATGGAAAGAATAAATATGCAGGGTGACTACAGCTGAGTGGTACATTTTGAGTAGGAATTTTTCAGTTTCTTGACAACTTGTCTGTTCCAATGCGACTGCCATCAACACAGTTCACTATATTCATTTGTTACATGAATGCTGCTCTGTTTGGCACTGGCTAATATCATGACAACATAAACACAGTCTGGGGAAAATTTATGGAAAAACATTCATTATATATATATAATAAGGCTGTTTTGCATAACACAAATTATAGGCACATTTTTCCTTCATTTCACTACAAAATTGAGAAAGATAACTTTTTCCACTTTAGTAACAGGCACTCCACATGTGTGTGAAATCACACAACACACTGTGTATGTGATCAGTGATAGTCTGGCATGGAAAGTCACTTACATTCAACAACTGAATTACTCACTGTTCAGGATGTTTTAAGCACTTAAATTATGACAAACTATAATATACTTCCATAGCAGACCCATCCTGAACCACTGTCTGCATGCATTTCATTTTATCATTTAAGCCCAATGTACACAGTTTAAGAAACATCTCAAGATTTCACACACTTGACATCAGTACAGAACACTTTAAATGAAAGGAGTGTATGAGCATGACACACAGTCATGGAACTCTGTTTTCAGTTTGGAGACAGAGGCTCTTAGTGACTGATTTGTTTTGTAAGGTACTGTGTGTGATAACTGAAAATCACTCCAAAATCTCTAAACCCACATCAGCAACACTCTCAAGGCACAGCAGTGCATGCAGTTTTGTGGAAACTAAGGTTTACACAGCAGTAATATCCAGGATAAATCACATTGATCAGAGGTAAGGCTGGGCAGTAAAGTTAAGGTAAAATTATCAGCTGATGAGAACATTCAAGTTACTGCATACAATGTTTGTTGCTGGTACTTGTGTGGATAATGGTTTGCTGCATGCAATTTCCAGCATTCCTGAAATAACCTCTCCTAAGGAATGTCCAACCAGACTAATACTGTCACAGAAATTATAAAACATAATACAGCACATTCAGAATGACTGTAGATGGGACAGAAAACAACTGTGTAATAAACATAAAAAACAAACTACTGAGAAGCATTTTAGACATCTGAAGACAAGGTTAACCATGTGTTTGTAAGATTAGTGATGGCTAGAAGAGCAACAGGCATGGCAAGGAAGCCAATATCTTAATCACAATTACTGCACTGCTTTCAGTAAAACTGACAATGTCAAGCAGGGAGGTAAAGTTGTTCAGTATCAACTAACCAATACAGATACAACTTTAGATGGATTATTTTTTTGAGAGTTTTAACAACCCAAATTCTTCTAAACATATTTCATTCACATAATATAACCAATTATCATGTGCTCTGCCCTCATACATAATGAAGTGTCATTTCCACATAAGAACTGTGTGTCTACATATGGGTGACTGTGTGTGTGTGTGTGTGTGTGTGTGCATACGTATTTATATATGTACACACACACACACACACGCACGCACACGTTTGCATACACAAAACATATGCAAGAGATTAAACATAAGCCCACTTCCCATCCTCACAACAATGAAAGAATGAACATGGTGGTTTGGCAAAATTGTAATTGACATGGTGAAATTAAAGCACTTGGCTAAAACTTGTCCCAGTGTTGTGTTGTCTGCCACAAATCCCAAAAGTATCTCCTAGAATACATTCTACTTAGTAATTCATAATCACCAAATATACTTAATATCATAAGAACGATAGATACATCGTACAGTGTTCATGATTACCTGAAAGTCAAGGTAACTGTGATACAGATATTGAAACTGTACACGCACGCACACACACACACACACACACACACACACATTTTAAATGCTGACCCACCTGTGACTTAGCAATATTATAAATATTGACAGCTCAGTAAAGGGTCAAATCTATAAATTACTAAGTTCACAACCATTCCCACTTCATTTGTACAAAATATATTTTTCACAAGTTAAAAATAAATGAATATTTTTAGAGTTGGCCATTTTTAAAAATCCCAAAATTCAAGGCAGGCATGGACATTGCTTATTTGTTTCCTGTGATGACACTTGAGGTGCAGAACAGTACTACCAACTTCTCCACGATACTAGAAGCCATGTTCATAAAACGCCTATAACATACATCTTGAAGTTTTCATGGCAACAAATATCAATAAAATCTTAGGCTGACAGCTGCATCAGATGGTACAAATACACCAGAGTTGTGTTCCATCTCCAGCATCAGTGTTATGTTATCAGAACCGTGATGACAAAAACAGAGTCAGGTTCTGAAACACTGCTGTATTGACAACATAACATGACTGTCAGCCCCAGATGATTTTACTGAAACACACAACACAACATGCCACACACTCTCACACCAAGGGCACTCTACGGCACTGTACTGTGCAGAAACAGAAAGCATCTGACAGCTGAAACAGTTTTAATTCAGATAAGGTTCTGACATTTAAGAAGACACATGCTTTAAAAACAATTATGTTAAAAAAAGCTGTTAAAACGTGGAGTACATATCCTCATATACAGTAACTCCACACTTTTCTGACAATGATTTATCACACTTTTGTCTACTTCATCAGCTTTTTCATTGGCTCACATTAAAAGATAAAAACACTGAGTTTCAGGGACCAAAACAGAGTGATTACTAATTTATTATTTTTTATTACCTTGTAACATGAGACAAAGGACCAAGTCAACAAAGTACACGATGACAAGTGTAATTATGTTCAGTTCCATAATACCTGTACAATGCAACTTCTGCATTAATATTTTCTAATAAAAGTTATATACTGAAAGTACCTAATAGGAATTTTAAAGTAAATAAATCAGTGAAAATTTTTATCTTATGGATAATCACATTTTCAGGACAATAAGATACATTACTTCCATATAGCTGTCAATACAACATCACACATTTATGGCCACTAAGAATCCAATGTAATTACCTTGCAAGTACAACCATATCATCATACCAGAGGCTTCTGTGTGCCAGCAACATATTATGGTTGTACACTACATTTCTAATCAGGCCTGCGCGTTCCTCTGTTTCATACACAAGAACTGAAAAAACAAGGAAACTTGCTGGCATCTTCCAATCACATTTATAAACTTACAAGCTGCGTCTCATCATTCATACATGTATAGGAGGTCTGTATAATTTCAAAGACTCTTTTTGCCCATGACCATTCATCAGTATGATCCTCCACAATAAATTCAAATCTTTACACCAAAGTCATGCTGAACCATACATGTTGAAGTACATGTGAGTCCTTTTTTCCAAACATTCAAATGATTGTGATCAAAGCATAAATATACTAGTGACATCTACAACATCAAAATCGATTTAAAAAATATTATTCTACCAATATCTTATGGCAACTAATTACATGCTCATGAACTGAACCTTCACAGTTACAATATTTACTCTGGCAGGAAGGGTCACATTAAGTGACATCATGTACCTTTAAACAAATAGCTGCAGTCCATTATTTACAATAAGAAATAATACACTTAAGTAAAATAAAAACAACTATAATTGCACATGAACCCTTACTGTTACAGTACACATGACTCCAGATAGCCCAGCACTGTATTTTTTCACTACTCACACAGTTCAACCCCATGTTACAGACAGTAAAGTTGCAGAACCTGGCCCTTCAGAAAGTTATGAAGTATAACCATAAAATTCACCACATGGACTGTACATTTTTCCTTATGGAAATCTGGGATGAAGATTACAATATCTGTATATAAAAACTGCAAAACAGTAACGTCAAGCAAAAGTAAATTTCTTTTAAGAAATTACTATTTAGTAATCAAACAACTTGTATGTAAGCTGGGATAGCACAGTCACTATGGTGACTAGGCTACTGCCTGGGCAATCTGGGGTTCAAATCCAGGCCAGGGCAACAGATTTTCATCTCCAGAATGCCCAGACCAGGTCTGGGATCCACACAGCATCCTACTCTATGCACAGAAGGGGCTCTATCCCAGGGGTAAAGCATCTGCAGTGTGAGGTTAACCACTCACTTCCAACTAGTGCCAAAATTAAGAACAGGTGGAGTTATAAATCTGCTCCCCCTATAAGCATTCACAGCATGGACATGGACAATTTTACCTCTACCTTAATATGTGTGCGTTCATCAGTGACACACACAGCGGCCACTGGCAGCCTCTGCACAAGCATCAGCAGCATCGGTAGACTTGATACCGTATGGTCACTACACCCATACCATGTCACATTACATTTTTACACAATATATCAGGAAATATCCCACCAAATTTACTTCTGTACCTACTATTAATTCTGATGGCCAAAAATGTGACACTTTATTACAAATGTGGGTCAAAAAATTTCCACATAAACACATCTCCACTACAACATGTGAGTACAGAAACAGACACTGTTTTAAGAACACATTCCTTCTGAATGGTAGGGGGTGCTGTACTGTCACCTTGAGTTAAAATGTGACCACCACAAGACATTTAGAATCAGAAGATTTAAAATCATCCATTCCCCAAAAATAATTTTTTACATCTGAATTAATGTATGGTTCCTAAACCCATACGATCAAGGGATTTAAAATCCGTATTTATGGAAAATAAATCCGAAAGATACAGAAATGAAAAATGTGTTTCAGTCCAAATCAATGGAGGAAATGAAGAAATCAAAATATGAGTATGTGTTACTGTGCATGATGGAATTAATGCATTTTATTTTGTGTGAAATTTAAACTTTCATGAACGTGACAGTAAGAACTGAAAAGAAATTGCTAACCAGCAGGACTTTCAGTTTCAGGTTTTCTCATGAAGTCACCATGATAGTTACAGGCATTTGATGCAGCTCTTCTGAAGCTAACCACTGACAGACAGACAGATAGATAGACAGACAGAAGTGACATTGCACTCCATAATTTAGCACATTCACTTCCAAACCACTTTCACATGCTGCATTACGATTTACCTCCTTCTAAACACATCACCAAGGTGCAGTTGTTTCTGCATGGAAACATCACTAAACATTTCTTAATCTTTACTATGCTTGCTTATTTGCTTGTCTCTTTGTACCTCATGTACAGGGTATGAGAATATCGAATGAATATCATTAAAATTTTCAAAAATCAAACGGTACACACTCATTTGTAATGAAAGGTTAAATATGAATTAAGATAAAGATTAAGGGAAAGTTCAATCTGCATAAATGTAATGGAGATTTTAAAAAAATGAAAAACATGTATTTCAAAGACATAAAACACTACTTCAATAAATTATTATTTCCCACCTGTCTCACTGATTTGTCTCAATTCTTCCTTCCAAACTAATTCTGCAGTTCCCCACTTCCAGGTCTCAAATTTTTCCCTTTTGTACTAACCTACTACAATTCTATCATTTCCTCATTCACAAATTGCCTCCAACACCCCTCCTTCCCTCCGTTGGTTCCTGTATCAAACAATTTAGTATTGTACTGTGAACCAAGATGCAGCAGTTTCCTGCACAATGTTCACATGACAACACAGCCCACACCCACACAGTGCCATCACCAAAAGGACGAGCCAGATCACTACCAAATCACCATGTAAGCTTTAAATTACTTAGCAAGGCATTTATCCTGTTAAAACTTTTCTGTCAGCAAGTGCAACTGTGTTAGTATGCTTACACAAACAAGAAGCAAAAACTACCTGGAACATAATCATGAAAATTTAATAAAAACAACTGAAATTGGCCATGGCAAATTTGACCTTGCGAACCACTGATTTCATGGCAGTTGATATGGTTCCATAATCTCTATGAACACAAAAGGCTTCTTGCCAGTAGTTTCCTTGACAAAGTTACAGGAAGGGCTATGGACAATTTCAAGAGAGCATTTTGGAGGGAATAAAGAACCCTCCTTTCCCAAAGATCTTTCCCTTTGACATCTTTGTTACGTAATATTTTACGGTTTTTTAATGATTGTCATATTGTCCCTTGTTCTATAATAAATTCATTTCTGACAGCATAAATATCCCAAATTTGTAAGTCAGGATGCCATAGTTTCTTAATCACTTAAATAATCTCTCAGTGAATCTAAATTAGTGTCATGTTAGCACTTTGATCAATAACACCACCATAGCTTCGGCAGTTTTGATTCATTCTTTACAACATACACATTGAAATAAGACATAACTGAATTATATAAATATCACATATCACCACTTTGAAAACAAATACAAAATTTCTATCCTTATTAACCCACTTCTGACAATGCACACCTCAAAGGCTACAAGAAGATATCAAAACTAAACATACCAATATAATTATTCAAATTACAGCTGGACTCCATTCACACAATCGGACTGAAGAAAGTGCAGCAGATGTTTGAATGTAAAACCTTTATACTGTATTGCAATTTTATATGTACTCACCGATAATGACTACACTTTTGTTAATTTTAATTTTCCAAGTTTTTGTTACATGTTGAGTGTTCTACTGTGTTTGGTGTGCAGAAGCCACATTGCCTAATAAAAATACATACAAATGTTTTCTACAAATCTTTTATGTTATCTCCCTGATGATGGCCCAGAAAGGGCCAAAGCATGTCATATATTACAACAGTATATAATGGTCATATAACAAAACTGACTTTAAGTGCATTTTGTGGGATGCATCTATATATGCCATGCATGGAAAATATTATAATGGAAGTTTCACATTTGACAGACCAAAAAAGCATCTAAATAAGATATAAAGTTTTCACAATGGCAACTTTACATAGGGATGCAATGTTGCAGGAGCACTGGTACCTAGCTAACAAGCTACCGGTACCACATCCCACAAGGAAGAGACACATGTCCAAAGTCAATCACTACTTTTAAGCAGAACTACTTAAAAAGTAATGACTGCTCAAAACCAAATATGAATGAAATTTACCAAACACTGTACTTGCAATTCAAAAATAAAATGTTCTACTGAACTGTTAGTATTATGGCACAGCTCTGCCATGGCATTACACTAAACTTTAAACTCAGGATATGGATAAAGATGACTAAAAAACATTAATACAAATAGAGGAATTTCTTCTTAGAGAGGTCTGTTGGTTGTGAAGCAATGACATGGCAATGAAGGAAGGTTGCGGTCTTGATGGAAATCTTCCTTCCTTGCTCTACAGTTTGCCTGGTTGCCATGTCAATGCTTCTGTATATGATTTACACCATACTTTATTCCCCATACTAGGAAATGCTTAAAGCATACCAACTATTAGTTTTCATGAATGTCTTCAAATTCGGTAAGATATTGTCTTGACTTTAAAAACAATAGCTCACAATATGTTTCATAATGTTGCCCGAAGTGTGCTTTTTCACATTGTGGATATCACATCATCTACGTGCATCACAATATATACATACATAAATGTACACATTAAAAATAAATAGTTTCTGATATGGCAGCAAATTCAAAAACTGTCATTAACTTCTTGCTGACTACATAAGTACTTCATAACTGAACATGTGTGGTTATATGGGTTTAAATATCTTTGGAATGTAAATGAAGAGGAATGAATTTCAAACAATAAGTACAACGCACTATAAGGGACACACACACACATATATAATACATGTAACAGAATGAAGCATCAAGCATGCATTTTGTTCACAACATTCTACTGTTCACATTTCCCTTCTACGCTGATTTGAGCATCATGAAGAAATCTTCTTCTCAAAGACCTCCTTGCATTCTGCGTCACTGAAGCTGCCACTGTAATCACACTGGAGTTTCATTCATATCTTTCCTGCAAAATTAATTGATAAAGTGACAGCAAAACATGCCATATGAAAACAAAGGTTTCATAGTGAAGGTGTGCAAAGAAAGTTTTCTGGGCAAATGGCCATGTGAAGATGGACTTAGTTTCTGCTGCAGAGACTCCTACTGTTCACTGTATCAAAGACTGTGTGATGATTGACACGGTTGATTGTAGGGTGTGACAGCGACCTTATGGCACTGCACAAAGAACTAATTGCTGTCAGTGTACTTGGACAGTACTATAGAAACAAAAAAACACATACACAAAAAAAGACAAACTAAAGAATGCTTTATTTCAAATCATGTATGTCCATCTGTCTGTCTGTCTGTCTGTCTGTCTGTCTGTGGCTTTATGTCAGTAACTAAAAGATCCATAGCATTTACATGAAATATGGTATAATTCCTTACCAAATACTGTCAAGCAAACATAATTTTCATGACAATCAGCTAACAGCAGTCATACTTTGTACAAGGGCATCAACAAATTTCTGCACATACTTTTGATATTTTTCAACTGATTGTATCAAAACTGGTAGAGGACAGATATAAATAATATGATTGAGAACCTTGCAAGTTTCATGAAAAGCGGTGCAGTGGAAACCATATTTTGCATAATGAAGTAAAAAAAATTGTTCCTCCTATTTTGATAAAATTTGGCACATAAGATGTCCATAAACTTTGATTGACTGTGCCTGCCTTCTGTGAAAAATGATGCAGAGAAATCCACACTTTGCTTATAGCTGTAACACAATTTCTTTCTATACTTTCCACAGTTTTATCCCATTTGAGTAAAATCTACTACAAGAGATCTGTACATAATAGGTTGAGCATTTCATGAAAACTGGTGCAGGGAAAGCTGTACTCATCTTATTGGTGCATATGAAACAATATTCATGATGTTGGGTGAAAACAATTGACATTTTGGAAACATAGACTGCCCTGGTAAAATCTATGTACAACATCACAGGGCATGTCACCTGCACTTCACAGTACAGGCAATCAGGCCTATTCTGACTTTACACTGTCATTCCAATGTCTGTCTTAGTCTTGAAATCCTAATGATTTATAATATGCAATTTGCTTTGTAGTGTTTCATCAGTCATTCTATCTAAATGGTTTATCACATTCTAATTGTGGTTATCTATTTTCTTTTGTCCAGATGGTATGTTCTGTTCTTTCCAAACAGTCTGCAGTTCAATGCAGCTTCCAAGTGCTGCTCTGCAGCATCTCACATTCCCTGATTGGATTCTGCTGATGTCTCTTGGTCCATTGCACATGTAAGCTGAGTTCCTCACAAAGTAACTGCTGTAACATCTGAACTCATTTGTGGACCATACTGTCTTGCCCAAGACCTACACTAAAACATTTTATTTGCACTATTTGAAACAAGAATGAAAATACTGATGCAAATTTTTCTCTTAGGAGTGATATTTTACAAACAGTAAGGACATTTTTGAACACAATTTGAAAACTGTTGATTCAAGTCTTCTAATGAATGATGCCACAGTAGTTGGAACTGATGTGAAGGAACTTGCTACCTCCACCTACTTCAACAACCCACTTCTGCAACATCATTACCTATTCACCATGCCACTTTTGGCATTTTAACAGCTGTGTAACTGAGGATTATGGTCATCTGAGGTGTGGCACTGTGTCAGTGGGCAACTGGTTGCTGTCAATGCAAAGGAACATCAGGACCCACAGATGCAACAATGTAGCATCACATCCCAGAACTCTGAAATCCTCAACCATTAACTGACTGACATGGTGGCATATCTCAGAAGGCTTATATCTACAACACTGTGGAAACCTCAAATTACACAACATGACAAACTGTTTACAAAGTCAAAATCATTCTAAACTTAAGTGATATACAATCTCGGTGCAACCCTTTTCTTTATTAATGTACAAGCCATAACACTGTGCTCAAACCACAGGCATTTAGTGCTTTCATGCAAAAGATTATTATGGATATAGAAGGCTGTGAGTAACTGTGGTTGTCACTTAGACTGCGCCTGTTCAGAAATGTGATACAATCAAGACAAAAGTGACTGGAACAGCAATGCAAGTGAATAAATTTATAGGACACAAAATCAAAATAATAAAAAAGTACTATTGTTCTTGGACAAGAGCTGAGGTGCAATGAAGGAGTCAGGAAAAGACTGCTGCTGCTGCCAAGCTCAAATACAGCACAAGTTGCTTAACCTGCACTTTGTTTAGTGGCCAGTTCACTCTCATGCCATACTTTTTACACTGACACCAATATGCCAGTCACCCAGAGCAAGCAGTTAATGATTTATCGGTACACACCCGACAGGCACTATACTGTGCTGTATCTTCTACTATTCCATGCAGAGTTTGTGAATGTGCTTTTTATTTTAGTTTTTCATCGCAGCCCACATCAAAATTGCTGTATTAAGTCATCATTCTATCTACAGAAATGTCAAACTATAGGCACACCCTAAAAACTTTAATTGCATACTAAATGCAAGATTCTTGTTTACACAGCAAGTGGTGCAAAGGGTACAGGTGAAGAGCACAAACAGAACACAACACAAATAGAGCACAACAGAAACAGAGCACAACACAGACAGAGCATAACATATACAATGTATCACAAGACACTTACCTCATCTCTATGTAGAAACCAAGCGGAAAGCAATTGAGGCCAGTAAAAGAGAAGGAAAATTAAAATTAGTACTTACATATATCAGACATGTGTGTTACAATGTTAACCCAGTAAACAGAAGATAAGTCCCAACATCATGTTAGCCCCATCACCAGCAGTAAGTACAGTCCGCATTAAGTTTTGTCTTAACAGACAACTGGGATACAGTAGACTATTTCTTGTATGGAATGTCTAATAGTAGATACAAAAAGACAAAACAGATTTTGAAACACAATAGTTTGAGGTTAAAGAAAATTGAGGGTTATTAAAATACTAATTAAAATAGAGTGCATTTTAAATATCCATGTCACTTTATGGTTAAAACATGCAGAATGTCCCAAAAACTATACTTGGAATTTCAGAGTATTATATTTTTGTAACCACAGTATGTAATTTAATGATACACAAGTGAGAATGACAACACATGCACTTAGAATCTGTGTCAGTAAAATTCCACATGTATGCACCTTATACTGTTTGTTAACCCCAAACACTTTTGGTGTTTTATGACACTAACGTAACAGGGACCATTTACCTGGTTATGCCTTAAAACTTCAGTTTTCTACAACTGTACAAATAGAAACCTTCAGTTTTTCAAATGCCCCACTTCACAGCTGCTCTCAATAAGATATGGTGACATGAGGACAGGGAGCTCTGTCCAACAGGTACCTGAATCTAATATCTCTTGACACTGCTGAGGATCCAAGTATCCTAGGAAGTGACAGTGTGTCACTGGGTGAGGGTTCCTGACTTTCTTAAGGATCACAGTGCCGTTACATCTGCAAGGATCAAGATGAAGGCACTATGATCCTTTGACAAGTTCAGAATTACTAACCCAACAACAGTGTCATGTCCCAGAAGATGTGTGTGTGTAGATAAACCTACACACAGACAGTGAGCAAAAAATGCATGGTCAAACCTACAGATGGTGAACCTACACCACAATACAAGAAAAAAAAATGAATGTGAGCCTTTTGAATTCTGGTTTCTGAGTTATGGCCACCCGAAGATTAAAGAAAATGTTCAACATGTCCATCTTTAGCTTCAACACATGATGCTGCTTGTCTCACTAGTGACTGTCTGACTTGCTGTACAATTCCACGTGTTGTACAAATAATTTCAAATCCATTCTGTATGCGCTGTTGCACTGACTTCTGTAGCATAAACAGCAGACTTTGAAGGTCCCCACAGATAAAATGTAAAGAATTTAAATCAGGGGAACAACCAGGTCATGGCGTTGGTTGACCTCATTCAGCAAGTATTCTGTAAAACACACTGTTCAAGAATTCCAGAACTGCAAGAAGAAAATGTGGCAGAGAACCATCATGCATGAATCATTTATGAATCCCAGTCTGCAGCTTGATGTCTCGGAAGAGTTGTGGAAGACCGTTCTGTAGAAAATACACTAAATAGCCCCAGTCAGATTTGGTGGAAGTATGTAGGAACCAAAAATTTTGACTGCTGCAATGCCTGCCCATACACTTAGAGAAAATTGTTGTTGGTGCCTGGAACGCAATGTTTCATGCTTATTGTCATATGCCCATACATGCTGATTATGGAATTTTATTATTCCATGTCTCAAAAACCCTGCCTCCTCTGTAAATAAAATACAAGATAGAAATGCAATATTACTGCACATTTTGTAAGAAATAACTTGCAAAATGTTCTTCTTGGTAGGTAATTGGCTGAAGTCTTTGCAATTGTTACAGATTGTAGGGGTAGAGCAGCTGTGTGTGCAGACGTATCACACTGTGTTCTGTGGAACTCTCTCATGTGTGGGTGGATATTCTTGTTGTGCTCATCTCTCGATTTACAGAAATGACACCAAGGATTCTGCCTTCTCCTGAGGTGTTAACACTGTTCATGGTCGTGCACAGTCATGTGGCTGCACACTATTAGTACCATTTCTCTAAGCCATCTATGAATGGCAGGAAATGTTTTTTAGAATGGAATTTGACAATGTGGAAAATATTTTTTGTATACAAGATAGGCTGCACATTCACTGCCCTAAATTCAACCAAATGTCACACACATGTCAACCATTTCAGCACTAAGTGTACTCGGACAAAGCACCAACTTGACACTTGAAACAGAACACACAAACTGATGTAAGTTTGTTACACAGCGACTTCTTGCAGCATTGCTTGTCGCTGTAACAGTCACAAACAAACTGATGCAAGTTGCATATCAACTGCATGGACACTCCAGCTGGACACTGTAGACATTCTCTTTAATCATCAGGAAGCCATAACTTGGAAACAACAGTTCAAAAGGCCTCAGCTTATACACTTTTGCTGTTATTGTGGTGTAGGTTTGGCCATGCATTGTTCATTCACTCTGTATTCAGCACAAGTATCATGATTTTGTACAGTACATTAGTAAGTGACCAACAACAAAAATCTGAAATTCCCAACGTAAAGTAGCCAACATTAAATCACAACAAATGGTACTATTCACCATCAACAAAAATTTATTATTGATACTAATTTATCACATTATTATGGCAACATGTTTCAACAAAACACAGTAATCTTCAGGGAAATAAAAGTATAAAAATGTAAACATCTAAATATATAACAGTATGTGTCAGATGGATTGAGATCTCAATCTTACGGTTTCTTAGAACAATGGAATACCTTAATTTATTCTACAGTGTGGATACCATTTTTGTTACATATGGTTACAACATATAATTGAAGACATATAAGATCGTAAAAAGTACAAAATATAAATCTTCCATGTACATTTTGTTGGTTTTGGTGAAGCATGTTATATAAAGAACAGGTAATGAATATTTGTGGTTATGTTCTCTTTGTTAACAAAGGGTGGGTCAATAATTATCTGCAACATATGTTTAATATTTATTTAAACAAGTGTAGAAATCTTACGCTATTTTTCAAAATTGTCCCCTTGCTTCTTGATGCACTTGGTCTACTGTCACACAATCTTCTTTATGCCCCAAAATAAAAAGAGTTGCACCGAGGACAAGCCATGAACGCACTGCTTCCTCCAGTTCCTGGTCTGCCTCCTTCCTCACACTTAATGCTTGTGTGACCATTTTTTAACTTCTCCATCCATTCACAGACAATGCTGTGACAAAACACTTTTCCCATACTCCAGTGACATCCTTCTATGCATTTAAGTAACTGGTACAACTGCAGCCCATAAAAAACAGATCACTACTTGCTGTTCTTTTGTGCAAATGAAAAGCAGGATCTCCATGCTTACAGCATAAAACTCATGAAATAAATGCACTATCAAGGTGAGACCTGCACCACAATGTCAAGAGAGAAAGATAGAAACCACATGCATCAAGTCATGCCCAACCAGCAGTGCAGTCAACTGCAAAAATATATACCTTTATTGTGGATAGTTATCGACTCACCTTCACATTTTATAGATGAAGCTATATTTCCAGCACTATATGGTATTCATGTTTTCTGCAAGATTCTAGAGTATGTCATTGTATTCTGTCCTTCATGTTTCTTTTTTTCCCCCACACTATGAGCACTGCAGCACTATCTTCCCATTCCAGCAGTTATTTATACTACATTTACACTTGTGCAATTTGGTTGGCCTAAATATGGCCATATTCGGTTGAAACATGTTGTCATAATAATATAATAAATTAACACCAATAATGAAGTTATGTTGATGGTGAAAAACACCACTGATTGTTGTAAATAACACAACATTTAAGTCTAACATCACAATTAATCAGAAATTGCCTTTCAAGGCACACTGACTTAAGAAGTCTTCCTGCTCAGAAGTTCAATATGCTCAATTCTCTTTTAAACATTTCACAGTATGCCCCACCCTACATTACATGCAAACTTTCTCAGCTATGACAATGCTGGCAACTCACTCTGATTCAGATATGTTAGCGGCAGTGGCAGCATTAGTTGAATTCAGCAACGGACTGGGTGATGATCGTACTCTGACACCTGACAGCTCACTGGATGATGCAGCAAGAATTCGACCAGGTAATGATGGCAGAATATAGCCTGTAGAACCACAGTGATCTTCTTCAGCTGAAACATGGTACATGATCAATGTGACCATTTCACAGTACAACATTTAGAGATGTCTTGTTATATAAGTAAGCATTAAATAACAGCACTAAGCTTTCTTGTTTTTAAGCTTTCGTCGTGTTCTAAATGTAATTTGTTCTTTTTTGGTAATTCCCCGGCGTCTGAGTTCTAATTGCCGACGTTTCGGAACTCACTATCGGTTCCATCTTCATAGGCATGTGAATGAAGTATGTCAGTGCATGGATTGTGTGGGGTATTTATACCTGGTTGGGTTGGAGCGGGGAAGATGGAACCGATAGTGAGTTCCGAAACGTCGGCAATTAGAACTCAGACGCCGGGGAATTACCCAAAAAGGAACAAATTACAACACTAAGCTTACTTAGTGCCAATGATAGATGAATGAAAGAGGATGGAACACTGATGGAATGATACTGCCAGGGGGATACCAAAGTACTCAGAGAAAATCCTGCCTCCTTGTCAATTTGACTACCACAAACCTAATGGGGACTTATGTGGGATTGAAGCTGGGCCTCCATGGTGATTGGCCAGTACTTCATCACCCATGCCACAGCACATACTGTTCATGTATGAATACAACAATGGTGCAATCATCCATAACTTCCCAAAAATAATGCAGCCATTCAGGTGGGAAAGACCAGTAATCCTCCTGTCCAGTCAGGCTGCTGAGATTTAAAAGGCTATCACAATTGACAAACCAACAGCCTATACACTTTAAAAATAAAATTTATTCAGGTGATGATTAAAGCCAGAAATGTGCCGCACTCTTCTTGCACTGTTGTGCAGTGTTCTGCATTCACTCTTGGCACAGTTCTGAGAAGTTTACTTTCACACAGTACTTTAATTCAACTCTGTTTCATCAAATAATGACCCATACTCTTGATGTCTTAACTGTTTTAAGAGAAAGGTTTTCTACTTGCACTGTAACATCCTAAAACTTGCAACATTTCAGGCTTCTACTGTGGTATAGCTGACTGACAACAAACACCTCCCTGCGCTGTGTAATGTGGCAATAGAGTAAAGATGGCCTTTGCTTACTTTTCTCTCACATACTGTACATAAGCATGTGCTGAGGGTGTCAACATAGTGTAATCGGTATAGTGAGTGACTAGCCTGTAGGCTGGACAGCCAAGCGTTTGTTTCCTGGCAGGGTCAAGATTCTCCCATAGAAAACCAAATGCACCAAGCCTACGCACACATAGCAAAACCCTGGAGGCAGATAAACCCCCCGCCAGGAACAAGAAGTTCTGAAGATTAAAGAGAAGATGTCAGACTAACCAATCCCACAGAAACCACCCCTCCCCAATATAGGAGCATAAAAGATACCACACCTGCAATCACAGTTTCCTCCCAACCCTACATATAACTAACCGAAAGGATCCACACCCGCTACCTATAAATCCATTCACACAATAGACATCCCACCAAACTTAGCTTAACAAATGCACGCAAATGATAATGATGATGAGCTCTCAACATCGACATGTGGTTTATGCATGTTATGTATAACTCTTATAGCAAGAAAGTTGTCAAAACCTGAAGATGGCCGCTACAGGCCAAAACATGTAGTTTTCTACTGCTTATAAACACCATCATTTAGCCATATATTCACAGTTGTGTTTTTGACTGAATTTACCTCAGCCTATAGTTTAAACACACAACGGGGATGGCACACCTCAAAACGCACTATAAGCTTTTACCTGTGTAAGGAAACACACACACACAGACACTATATGTTTTTATGTGTGTAAGAAAACACACATAAGTACTACATGCTTTTACCTGTGTAAGGAAACAAATATTTGTCACTTAGATGAATTTTCTCCTCAGTCTCAGAACACTGGTCACCAAGGTCATGAAAATTTTCTTGATCAGCAACCATTTTGTGAAGGAGGTGTGGCGATGTGTGGTGAGTCTCTGTCAGTGGCGGCAGTGGATTGGGCGAAGTTTCATTATCTGACGCAGTTCCTGACCACTGACTGCCCCTCAAACCAGACTCCATCACTAGAAGCAATATGCCTTCATGATCAACAGTCTTTAGCACACTGTCTCACATCCAGACATTTTGATATATCCTGCCTTAATGATTCCTCAACCTAACAGCTTATGACAAATAAAATGAAAGCCAAGATCTCACCTACATAAAACCAAGGAAAGTTCCTACAAACATTCCTATTGAAAGTAAAAATACTAAATTTCCAATAGGATAGCCTTAAATTTGTTGCATATACACTAACCCCTCACTTTACACGCTTAATTCACCCCTCACAAACTGCTTGGAAGTCAAAACGTATGAAAGTAAAATTAATTTCCCATGACTTTCCATATTATAAATTTTAATTGGTTCCAGGGGTGAAAAATTTCTTCCCATATATACAAAGTTTACCACAACAGAACACATAATGGTACCTGAGTAAAGAGAAAATGACAGTGACAATAAATTACTGCATTTCAGTGACATTTTTAATTATCAACCTATGCAAAACAATAGTTACACAGTTCACACAATAAAACCAACAGAGGCACTAATATTTAAACTATACTTTTTACCAATAATGTGTCATCACTCTGACATGTTTCCATCTGTCCTTATCATCCTCAGGGAGTTACTGAACATCATTAAAGCATATATATAAAAACACGGACGGATTATTCGATACATTAAAGTTTTTTCATAAAATGTGTGTGGATATTATAAAATTCGTTTGTAGCAGTGTGTAGAACTGGTCCATAAAACGTGTAGGTTGTAATTTTATAGATTTTAAATACAGTTTATTACAGGAGGATATCGAGTTTATGTTGACATCCCCCTAGTATGAACCCTTCTAAAAATCTATAAAACTACAACCTCTGCATCTTATGGACCAATTCTACACACTGCCACAAACAAATTTTATAATAAACACACACATTTTATGCAAAACTTTTAATGTATTTAATAACCCATCTAAGTTTATGTATATGCTTTAATGATGTTCAGTAACTCCCTGAGGATGATAAGGACAGATGGAAACATGTCAGAGTTGGCAAATTGCAGGTAAAAAATATAATTTAAATATCAGTGCATTTGTTGGTGTTATTGTGTGAATTGTTCATTAAAGCATGGACATAATAACATTAAAACAGTAATATAATTAAAGTTGCAAAGAAAATGCATAAACATTATGTGTCATCCTCATTATAATTACAAGTGTAACAAAATCCAAACCTTACATATTAAGAAGTGTTTCATTAATGCCGGGCTTGGTGGGTCACTGGAATCCGGATTTGAACATATGAAATGATTTGGAAACTGATGACACCAAAGACGACATGTTGGGAACAATGACTCATTCACAGGACAAGGATCTTGTGAAAGCAGAAACATAAAAACCAACTGCCTGTATATAAAGGGTGTAGCTGGACAACCTTTGCATCAGAAGTTGTTTCACTTGCTACACATTATGCAGGTACCACATACAGTTCATACATCACATGTTCCACACCATATGACACATTTTTTCTTCAGGAAAACACTATATAAGGTTATCCTGTGTCTTAATGTCTAAAAGTGAGTAAAATATCTTTCACCTAAATTTGCATTCTACAATCTTTGTGCATCTCAAGGTCTGAAAAATAAGGTACATAAACAAAGAATGCATGAATAAAAGGCAAACATATGAAGAACAGAAACAGTGGAACTGACAGTGTTAGTTTCTGAAATGGAATAAACTGTAATGCTTCATGCATGACTGCAGTCATAAGTGGAAGTAAGTGCAGACTGCACTTCATTGCTAACGTTCAGGCAATTTCATAACCTGGCAGACAACCTACTATGTTTGCACATACAATACAAAATGAGTGCTGCTGAAAGGATTTTTTATGACACTTAATACTAAGTGTTTTTACTAAAATGTATCCACAAACTAGAGTTATGATTACAATAAGAAACAATATAAACCTTTCATTCATCACATGCACACTGCTGTCTCCATCTTGAGTGCAATCACTATTTATTAATCACAATGAAAGATTTTTTTAAGCAAAGGACCAAAGTAAAATTAAACCTGTTTTATATTCAATGTATGCTTACAACTCTAACAGTTTTCCAGACATTTAAACTTAAAATAACCTACATGCACAACTGCGTGTTAAAAAAAAACCTCTGGAAATTCATATTATATATTTAGGCAACAAGAACGTTTACTGCATTTCTAAGACATGCTGCATAATCTCTGCTTCATTTTCCACAAAGTAACTAAAACATCAAATGATTAGTCAAAACAACTATACTTTATCAGATAAAATACAGGTGTGCTGACTGATCAATGGTTGTTGTTAATCCTGGTGGGACACTACAGGATGAGCTCCATTAAATTTCCTATGTAATGCTGCTTATTTCACAATTTTATCTTTTTTTGTTCAAATAAAATGTTTTTCATAAACAATGCATGACAATCTAAATACCAACCCAGCTGTTTAAAGGTTAAACAAAAGAAGGCAAATGCACCAGAACTGTTAATGTCACACATGCATTGCTACACTTGTTAACATTCACTATAGCTTGCTCTTTTGTACAGTCAAAAATACGGACATTTAACATTTTAAGGCAGTTTGTTGCAACCCTCTATTACAACTGGTAACTATCAATTGCCAGTTCTTCTTAACATTCAGCTACATATGTGGACAGCAGGCTAGTGTGTTACATTAATATAAGAAGCAATCCAACAGGAAGTGGCAAATGATAACTGTTGGGGGGGGGGGGGCTACATTTATATCAAGCCAATAAAGTAAAGCAATTCAGTTACATGCTAACAGAACATAAAAGTAAATTGTTACTGAACAAACTATGAAGTAATTACATGGCATGGCAGTCATAGTACAATAGAGTACAATACAGTATAAAACACCACACAAAGACAAAGGCACAACTACCACCACATAAATGCACAAAATGCAACATATAAACACACAACTACAACCAAACTCAGCGAGTTTACATAACAAGCAGCAACTGGTAAAAGCCTACAGACAGCAACTCAAGCTAAAAGCCATGAAACTGTCTTAAGACATTTTTAAACAATTTCAACAAATCATGTTCAGTAGGAAAACTTCTTAAAATTATCATCACAAGCACATGACATTATTTTATATCTCTATCGTGAAACTGATATTCAGTTGAGTGGAACATTATTCCACAATCAATTCTACAACAAACCAGTAATTTACACCATTTTATGTAACAGTCCGACTAATGCACTAATATATGTTAATACCACTTTATTCATACTGCTACACCCCTACATGTTTCAGCCCTCAAGAGGCTGCTCTTTAATATGATATTTACATCTGGACAGGTATTGTGTTGATTCTGCTCACAAAATATATCAGTACTCCCTGAGGAGGCCTGTTGAGGGCTGAAACATGTAGGGGTGCAACAGTGTGAATAGAATGGTGTTAACACATGTTAGCGCATTAGTGAGATTGTTAGTTACATAACACAAAGGCATCAGGACATGGATATGAACAAGATAATGTAACTTACACTGTCAAACAACAATTTAATGTCTTACCTTCTTCAGTAATTTTGACACATTCTTGAACACAAAACAAAATATCTTCTACAAACAAAGCATTTCATCACTTTCCTGTATGTGTGCATATTAAAGTGCAATGTCACAGTTTATAAGAAGTCAGCAGGCTACCTTAAACATTTATACTTTCTTAAGGACATATTTTTCATTAGCTGTGTCTGGCACTTTCTTTCAAAAGACTGGCAGTGACCCGTAAATCCCACAGGCTTTTAACGGCATGCCTTGTGCAGAATGACTCCAGTTCTCCAAGCATGCCACAGCCTTGTGATATGGTCAGCAGTTTGCAGCCATCAGCAGTGCGGATCCCTTCTTCATTTGCCTTCCATTTTAGAATTGTACACTAACTCATATTTGTCAGGACCATTCTGTTACTTTATGCTGTTGTACATTCCATGTCACATCTTGTAAGTCGCCAGCAGCACACAGGTGTCCCGTGCTACTGGCAACTCTTAGTTGGTAAAACAAAGATTCTGAAGTACTAAAGGAGGTGGACTATATACAACAAAACTTACAATGTTAGCAGTAATACCACCTCTTCACATTTTGCTGTTTTCATCTTTTGCCAGGTCTGCTGTTTAATTACAGACAGTGCTGTCTCTCTGTTTGATGTAACTGCATTTGATGTTTACATATAAATGTCACATTTTTCAGTAATTTTTGTGTTAGTAACATTTAAAATAGCACTCCCTTGTTTATCACGTCCAGCTTTTCTTTAAGAGCTTCTTATATTTTGTGCCAGTTTCTGATATAGCAAGCAGCTGATCATGTGATCAATAATCAGGTAGTTTACAGGACAAAAACTGCACACATGTACAATACAAAATTTATATACACACGGCACACAGGACACTGGAAATTACTGGAATTCAAATAAAACAGTTACTGTATCACCAACTGCTCCATCAATCCCTTGCTTCTTCACCTTCAGATTGCCTTTAAACCACAACAAAACACAGCCTCAAATACCTACAAGCTTCACAAACACAGTCCATTCACTTCCCAGTATTACAGGCGACACACATCACAAACACAGTCCACTCACTCCCCAGTATGACAGGTGACACACATCACAAACACAGTCTACTCACTCCCCAGTATGACAGGTGACACACATCACAAACACAGTCCACTCACTCCCCAGTATGACAGGTGACACACATCACAAAGCCAGTCCACTCACTCCCCAGTATGACAGGTGACACACATCACAAAGCCAGTCCACTCACTCCCCAGTATGACTGGTGACACACATCACAAACACAGTCCACTCACTCCCCAGTATGACAGGTGACACACATCACAAACAAAGTCCACTCACTCCCCAGTATGACAGGTGACACACATCACAAACACAGTCCACTCACTCCCCAGTATGAGTGACACATCAGGAAGAAGCCACGTGTGCCACAACACTTGAAATGCACATGTGTGGAAACAGCATTAGAGACAGCCTTTAGGACGAAGAACATTAGTCTCTTGCTACATGCATGAAACAAACTGAATGAAGGGAACCGGAAGAAATTGTTCAGGATCTTGAAGACAGTAAAATGGTGAAAATGTAAACAGGCTATTGTGCCATAAATTGTTCATGACTTTTGGCCAGACAATCCTTTTAAATTGAAAAATATATCAAAAGGCACAGTGTATGTTAATCCTACAGCACAGTTTTGGTACTAAATTATTGTACTATCTAAAACAAGAAAACATCTTAAGCAGGGTTGTCTTCAGCAAGTTCAAATGTACATGTACAGTGGTATTATAAGCAAATAAACATAGGATTCTGAACAGCACACTTACTATTAGTAGGGAAATATGCTTCAGGTAGCTGACTTGACCACCTTGGTGCATAAATGGGTTTGATATTTGGAAACAGCTGACTGTTACTGATAATATTTAAGGGAGGAGGTGGTTGAATTACTGGTGGAGGTCCACGACTGGGATTTAAATGTGGAGAAGACCCTCTGCCATTACCCAAAGGATCTTCACAGATATTAGGAAGGTAAGATGCTGCTCCCAGTGTTGAAACCCCTGAAACATAAATATCAGTCTTTGTGAAAGGTAGAATAGAAAGTCATCAATGACAGCAAATGTGCAAACTTACATTACCAGAGTCCCCACCTTCACAGCATCTGTTGCAATAGTAAAACACTACCACCAGAAGCAACAATGAGAAATAAAGTTCAGATGCAAGTTAAAAGAGCATATATATTACAAAGCTTTTTAGCAGATGAAAGCAAAACTTCTTTCAAGGACTAGTTTCAAATTTCTGCACAAACCTTGCTTTCTGTTCCACGTATTCTGCAACAACCCAGTATGTACAACATGCAAGGCTCAGGAAAAAAGGGGAGCTGCATCATTTTGGTCATGATATGTACTAGCACACAGTTGCAGGATTGTGATTTTCAGAATATGTGTGTAGTTGCTGACATTTTAAAGTAACATAGCACCTTTACCTTCAAAGGTCAAGGCACTAGTAAACTGCCAGTAACTATGCATGTAATAACATGGTGTCATATAACAAGAAACTTGAATCTTCAGCATCGCTGCTTTGAGAACGTCATATCTCACTGCTGCACAGCTGCCTTACCAATATCTCTATGCGGATGTCTGTTGGAAGACTCATCATCATCGCTACTGTGACTGGAAGCAAGTTCCAGACTACGGCCATCAACTGACACTTCAGAATCAGAATCAGATTCTTGGCGATGAGCTCTTGTTGGACTCTCCTCTGACACTGCACAAGAAGTAAAAACAGAAATATGAAATACCCTCTTCTTTAATTAGTTGATCACACACCTGATATTCTTCACAAATGTTACAAGGCATTACACTTTTCATGTAAAACACTTATTACAACATGGAAAATGTGTTTTACAACGGGCAAGAGATGACTTGGTATATACCACAAAACAATAACCTGTATTTGACTAACAAAACACTAACATGCACAATATCACAATTTAAAGTCATATAATAAATGTTTACTACTTCATAAAAAATACAAGATCAAAAATTTTGCATGCTTTTTATGCGTATAAATCTTGGTCTATCCAATAAAGGGAAGAACACAGAGGCTGAGGGTGTCTGAGAGTAGGGTGGTGGGGAAAATACTTGGGTCTAAGAGGGAGGCAGTAATAGGAGGCTGGACAGATCTGCATTATGAATAACTTTATGACTTGTACTTGTTGCTACACATTAATGACATGGAAGAACAAATTTAAACTTTTTGTTTTGCTTCTGAATGAATACAGGAGCATTTTTATAATGTGGCCATTTTGAATCCAAATCTGAAAACAAAAATATGCTAACACCTAACGTTCTGGAACTTAAGTTCATTTGGCATTTTCAATGATTTTTACCATATTTTACTAGAATCTACAATTGTGTCCAATGGTTCAAAATCACTTTCTCATGTTGCAATGAGCATAAGGAATTCAAAAATAGAGGTAAGAATGCTGTATGAAAATGGCAATAGACACTACTTAAATAAGGTCCCAAAAATAGTCAGATAACATGTTCTATGACAACTTTCCTGCATATCTTTTCTCCATGGCAGAAATATCTTGGTGGAACCCTTCCCCATGTTTGTTGCTCACTGCTCCAAGATTCAGGAGGGAGAAGTCCAAGTGGGAATGTGAAAAATTAATCTTCAATGACATACTATACCCCATACTCTGGTATGCATTTAACAAGTCCTCCACAAATTCCTAGTAGTTTTCAGCTTCTACATTTCCAAGGAAATTTAGACAAACCCCTCTGAATATTAGTCATGCAGATTTCTCAGTTTCTGTCAACAGGTGTTCAAATAGATCAGATTTCATGAATTTGTGGTCCAATAAAGATACACTCTTTTAATTTGCCATCACTAAGCTTCGGAAATTATTCTCTCCAAAACTTGAAACTCTTACCATGTTTCTTCATAGCTTCAATGAAGCTTTTCACTAACCCCAATGTAATGTGTAGTGACAATAAAAAAAATCTTATCTTTGTCAACTGTCAGTTGATTTCTGACTTGCTTTTCCTCTGGAACGGAGTTTAATCATATGGGCCAATCTTTAACTTTGTAATGTTTGTTTTTTGTTTGGCTGTCCCATTCACAAAGAAAACAAGCAAAACTACCATCCTAGGAGAAACCCTATGACTCTACGGTCTCCATATATTTGCCAACCACATTTTGAATAACTTCCTGCTTTCAAGAGCAAACCAATAATCTCGTAGGCTTCATTCATGTGGACAGAATGGGCAATTGGTATTAATGGGTGAATATTTCCATTATTTAGCAGCATCACCTTTAAACTAAATTTAGAAGAATCTACACAAAGTCTCCATTCTTCAGGGTTATGTGTACCTCCCAGCTCTTGCAGAAGCCCTTCTAGATCATTAAAATAGACCAATTCACCATCCTTAGAAACAAATGATGAAAGTGATATTTGGCATTTCCTGTATGACACTTTAACAACTTGCTGTAAAAAATTTCATCCATGTTGACGAAAAGCCAGGAGTGCTGTCTGAATTTTCGCAAGACTGAGGTCTCTCACTAGATCAGTAAGTTCAGACTGTGATATAAGATGAGGTACAGTTAGTTCTGGGAAATCAGGATCCACATTGGAAGAGGAAGGTCCAGGTTCATCTTGTGGAGAGGTGCTCTATTGGCTGTTGTGTCAATTTCTGTACCTCTAACTGACACTTTCTGCTGGTGGTTGGTTGTAAATAAAGTAGGGTTTCTCTAGGAATGTGAACATAACCTCAGTAAAGTGAATTCTATGACATTCTGTACTGAAAGCCTCAGAACTGCTGCCTCACTTCACGTTATCACAGTGTCTTACACTTACCTTCCCTGTGTCTGTGAAGTGCAGCATCAAAGCCTCGGATATACGATGGCATGTCACTCGCTGAGTTGTAGTTACTGGTACTAGTGGAAGTTTGCCGAAGCTGTGTGTCACTCCTATATGGACTGCTGCTTGTCTTTGTGGTCGAGCGACTTGTGGTGCTGGATGTTGAAATTCCAACATGTCGTCGTGATGGATCCACACTACTACCTCCACTGTGATAAGCCAAAGCTGAGCGCTAAAATAAAGCATATAGAATTGTGAATGTTCAAGTAATGAGACACAAAACTGTGTGAAATTTGTGTTGCTGAACATACAAGTTTTTGGGATTCAGCAATGTGTTGTCGGGCGTGTAGTTGAAGATGTTTACAAGGATAGCAGTACTTTGTCTTTGGGGTCAAGCCATCCAAAAGACAGGAAGGCACTGTAACTATGCAACTTCAGGAACTGCACACATAAGGACACAGTTCCACATTACTGTCAAGTCAAAGTGCCCAACAAAGAATTACCTGGAAACACCTAAAGTAATGAAACATGATATATTTTTACAACTGACATATTACTGGGGTGTGAAGCTAACCACTCACCCCCATTTGCCTTCATGCACAGGGACAATTTCACCCTTACATTTACTACAGCACCATACATTACACATTAAGGGAGCCAGAACAGCAGTCGGTATAATGAATAGGCCTTGGGCAGGATAATCCAGGTTTCAGTTCTAAGCAGGAGCATGAGATTGTTCTCTTCTCCAAGTATGTCCGGACTGGCTTTGGGATCCAACCAGCCACTTATTCAATGGGTAATGGGGGTTCATTCACTGTGGGTAAAACAGCTGGCGCATTGACACCAAGTGACAAGGCAAAGAAAGTACGGCACGATCTTTCTGCTCCTGCTATATGCCTTCATAGCACAAACAGAGATGTTATCATTTACAAGTTACAAGGAAAAAGAAAGCATTTCAAAACTTCCACATAATCTCTGCTACAGTGTTGCATCAAACACTCGCAATATTCTGTGAATGAGCAATGTCATCTTCTGGGTCATAAAACCATGCAGTCTGGGAGGTTGATTCAACCCTGAAGAGGAAAGCAGTATGATCCTCTAAAATGGTAGCAGCACTTACATACCAGACCACATGGTGGCAAAACACAGAAGACAACATGAAACAGGAGCAGTGGTAGCGGTAACAGTAATGGTGGTGATGGTGGAAGTAATTATGAAATCTCAAATCTTGCAAATGGTTTGAGAAATTGTACTTACCGTGTGTTGCTGGCCAGCAGTGCCACCTTGGTGACTGTGACTACTAGTACCACCTGTAGTCCCTTCAGATGAGTCCAGTGGAACTTTCTTACCAACACATCGCAGCAATGACACATACAGATTGCGCCTGACACGAGTGTTGAGGAAACAGTAACCAATTAGAGCAAACAGGGCATGTACAAGAACTGCTACTGACAGCATATATGGCAGTAGAGACAGCCTCTCACTAACTGACAGTACTGCCAAAATCCATGCCATGCCAAGAAGTGGCAGTGAAACCACCGACAACCACAGCAACGTCCTGCAAAGCAAAATAACTCTGTATCTCAAAATACAGCACAACTTCAATAACAGTTAGCTTTGCCTTTGACCAGTTTCCATTACATGACAAAATATCAAATGAGAATTTATGTTTGAATTTATTTAAAATAATTGTATACGAAGATTAAAATATTGTGAGATGCGCCATTCCAACATTAGACAAGTGGTTCCTGGTGTTTGGAGGAATCAATGGGACTTCCCCTTCAGGACCAAGCAGTCAACCTTAAACATGAAGAAGGCACTAGGAACCTAGTACAAATATCAGGAACTGCTCCCATAATGACAAAGCATCACATCCCAGAATAACTGAAGCTTCAGCAACACCAGTGTGGAGAATCTCAAATGTCAAAACTGCTACTGGGAAAATTGAGGACCTCACATACCAAAAAACATTCCCACTAATTTATTTTAAGCAAGTTTTGCCTTGTACAGGGAAATTCTTTATCGGAGTCTTAAAATTAAAACAGTTTACAAACTGATACATATCTGGAACAACTGAACTTCTGACAAGTACAAATGCAATACCAAATTATGTTTCAACAGACAGTATAAATTTGGTCAGAGTGCAATCCATGATTTGTGATCAGCTGAAATCTGAGGTTCTCACAGCAGTGACAAATACTGTGAAGGCACCGGCATGTGGGACGTGACATCATGTACACTGACCACACATTATACTGAAGTCTTGACAAACCAGAACAACAGAATGATTCAATTTATTTGAACTTCTATGAAGTTCCAACTGACAGAAATTGCATTTGCATCATTTCCACAATCTTGTAACAGTTGACCATCTATAATATGTGCTGCACATTTGTTCTATATTCTGTTATATCAAGTTTTTTCAAGTCCTTCCTATGTAACATAGTAAGTCACCAATCATTAACACCATTATTCCATGTAGCTCCAAAATTTGAATACAGCGCACATAACATGAACGTAAATTGAGCCTGAAAACCAACAGCATCATAATAAAATATGAGGCCATTACATTCCCATCACTTATGCTCCTTCATTTCTTAACACTGACAAAACAAGACAGGTCTCTTGCGGTACATGCTTGTAAATAATTTACTTCCCCAAATACAATACAACGCTGCACAACAGAACGCTCTGCCACAATCTTCAATTTTCAGGAAAATACCTACGCAGAACATGTTTAACACCTTCAGCAGCACCACTGATTATTGAGAGCAGCAGGCCACCTGGCACATGGGAGGACTGCTGGAGTTCTGTGTTCCTACATTTGTACTCAAGCAATACTGCAAACTCCTCATCAGCATAGTCTGTCACCTACTGGCTACTGGTAGGATCCTTCCTTCTAACTATGATACTTTGAAATAAAGTGATCCTTCATTTTTATTCCATCATGTTCTGGTATCTTTCACAAGGTCAAGAAACTATTTTGATCATATCAAAGAACAATAACACTTTTGAACACCTGGAATATCATATAAAGCTGGGGCTTATGCAAATTATAGAGCAACCCACCATTTTTCAGATGATAAATCAGCAAAAAATTACTGTCTATTATTCAGACCAGTATGGTGGACACTGACATTTATAGGAGAGTGCTGCTTCCACCTTCAGGATCTTGCAGTCCACAACACAGCATAACATCCCACAACACTTGAATATTTATCAAAAATGCTGTGAGAATCTCAAAACTCACAAAAACAGAAAAACTGTTTAAAAACAAATCATCTCATGGTTATATTAAAGAAAATCTTTGACGGTGGTCTATTTATTGAAAAATGTATAAATAAAATTTTGTCATGACTTACACCTCTGGTGTGTGTAGCTGTTTTATGTTGATGTGCTTACTGTTACAAACTAAATTTGAAGCACAACTCTGTTAAAGAGTTCTGTTGGGGCTGAAGGACTAGTTATTGAATGAAAATAACTATTTTATTTACATTTAGAAGAGACTTACAACAGTGGATGATACTTCACTGTATGAAAACAAACAGCACTCAAAGTGCCTAGGAGAATCAAAGACAAAAACATACTGCTGGTACACAACACTAGTTTTTCTCCTTCAACAAGCAGTAAAAGGCCGTAAAAGGCACTAGTCCCCAGTTACAGGATTACAAAACCCCACCCCCTTCATCTGCCTGTAGAAACAGGACAGTTATGTTGGTAACTGACAGACTATTAGCGAAGCCTACTCACAGTACATGAGCTGACAAATGACCATACAACAGCTTTACATACCATTGCACACACTGTAAATGAAAAAAAAAAAATAAAGAAAACATGTTACCTGAGATTTCCAAACCCCATTACATGATCTTTGAGCGTGAATGCAGCCCGCACTGAGAACACCAGAATGCCAAGGTTCAGCAGCACTAGCACACATACTGGGCCAATAAGACTCCACACTACAGACTCATAGATGGACAACCAGCAACTGCGCACACAAACCATACAGTCATAGCCAGTCACTAAACAGTAAATGTAACATCCTAAATTCCTTACAAATGATGGTGGTAACAAACTACCCACAAAACGACGTCACAACCCAGAGACCATTATCTAAATTTCCACTGCCATGAAACATCAATATCATTCTCATGGTCTTTTGGATTGTGACACTGTGTAGTTTGATGGTACCAGTGTTTTGGGTGAACTCAATGCTTCCACATTCAGGGTAGAACCTAGCAACATGTGTCACAAAAACACAAATCATACCTCTGAATAAGTTACCCCAGACAAATCAATCATATAGTAAATTTAAGTACAATGAGGATATTTTAAACAGATCAATACAAAACAATGTAAAAAACTGTCATCTCTTAACACTTTACACCATTTTAATATAGCATGTGAAATAACAGCTTTTAAGGCCCAGTCATTACTTAACTCACTCCTTGACATGATTATAACATACAAATATACTGACAATGAAGTCTTCTGAGATGACAGTCTGTGATCACATGCACAACTCCCAATATTTTGAAGGATCACTGAGCCTTCATATCTGCCCAGACAGTGTGACCCTAACGAAGAAGGAACTATGACCCTCTGCAATGTCAGCAACTACCCATCTAGTGACACAGCATCACACACCAGAACACTTGATTCATCAGCAACACTGCTGACATGACCTCAAAACTTGAACAACTGTGTGGCAGGCAAGTCACATTAAGCTCAAAGCACCAAGTGGCAACACTTCCAAATAGCATTCAAGAATATCTGGTTTGACTCTGGGCCAGCACCAACTGCCCTCTGTCCATCTACTCAAATTGTGGGATGGTGCCTTAGGTAAGGCTATAAAAACTTCTTCCCTACCATTTCCAATCCATTATTCACTATGATCCAGTCATTTAATCCCACACAGTCTAAAGTACCAACAGCATTTTTCAATAAATTAAGAGGTAATGGTAAAGACACCTCTATGTCATTAAGGCACACAGGAAATGGGCACATAGCTCCAGTCATTCTTAAATTCAGTGGTCAGCCCCATGCCTCAAGACCTGGTATTCAGTGAATATCGTGCTGACCACATTCTGGAGATGGACTGGATGTTTTAAAGAGAAAAATCTCTTGTACCTGCCAAAAATCAAACTCTGGATCATCCAGATCACAGCACAGTCACTATACTGAATGAGCTATCCCAGCAGCAATTGTATTAGCCATTTGTTATACAAACTAGATATAAAAAATTATACAAATGGTCAAATGCAATGTGTCTTTATGAATATACTGTGACAGACTTACAAGTAAAAGTTTCCATACTGATCTGCTCGAACCCCTACTGAAAGACCAACAACCACAGCAGGTAGCCCATAGCCCATTGTGTAGTAAAACCTCATGGGACCATGGTTGATGTCTCGCATCTCTGTGAGCATACGATATAAATGTACTGAATCCACAAGTGTCCACGTGAAGGCAGTGAGCCACAAGTAATGCAGGCATATGGCAGACATCTTGCAAGGGAACTGAAAGAGAGGGAGGAAATGATAATTAATAAAACAGCAGCTCTGTAGAGTAGGACTGCATTAAACTTTCCTTTACCTGTTTATGACACACTATGGTCCATATTCAGCAATCATCAAACACAACAGTCACACACAACACAGACACTACTGCTAGCTTTGCATTTGTGTCACTGTAAAATAAATAAAGGAGGGATTAACACAGTTTTCTAATCTAAAAAAATGGCATTGCAGTAGTTATCAGTGTACATAGACACAAAAATTTTAAACAGGGATAAAACTGTCTGTAACCCCAATCTATAGAAACCAGACAGTCAATGGGTCAACCAAACAGCTTCTGTAATGAAGGCTGTAACAGTGTAAATGGTGGCAATACCAGGTAACACTGGATGTTGCGACACACTCGGCAAACCAAGCTCCAGGTGTAACATTCACAACTTCAAGTATGAGAAATCAAACAAGACCCAGAGTCATGTAAATCCGTGTGCTTCCCCTTTCTTTGTTTTTTTTTTTTTTTTTTTTTTTTTTTTTAAAAATTTTTAATTTTTTTTTTTAAATTACACTGTTGTTTAATAAAAAAGAATGGAATGATATTGGCCAGGGCCCCTTTTACCACACCAAATCAC
>Ga0123355_10001382_pt1 | contig 33803 bp, 23 predicted proteins | sample TergutEmb28metaG_3_FD_89872 | JGI IMG/M metagenome (GOLD analysis project Ga0123355, IMG submission 89872) | Embiratermes neotenicus P1 segment gut microbial communities from Petit-Saut dam, French Guiana - Emb289 P1 | ecosystem: Host-associated > Arthropoda: Insects > Digestive system > Gut ...
GCGCCATCGCGCACCTGGTTGCGATTGACCGAACTGTTCCAGGTCGATCCGCCGTGGACGACCTGGTTGCGCAGCACGTAGAGCCGGTTGAAGACGAAGCTCAGAACCCGCGCCGTGTCGCCCGCCTCAAACGCATGCAGGAAAGCTCTACGCGAAACATTGAAGCGTTCTTCCCAGTCGGCGAATCCTGCAATGCCGTTATGGTGCTGCCAAAACGGATTGTAGAGAAACCGGCTCTCCATCAGCACACGCACCGGACCGGAGAAGCGCTGCCAGATCGCGAGGTAGATTCGCCTGTCTGCGTCGAGCGACACCAGCTTGCGGAAATACTCGAGAAAGACTTCTCGTTCGCTCTGCACCGCGACCTGGAAATCACGCTCGTTGGCATAGGCGGCGTTGAATGCGATCCAAAGGAAAATGAAGCGGGCGTCGTCATCCTGACCTGCCATCTCGGCACGGCCAATCCAGCTGATCGCGCGATGGATGCGCAGGCCCACGGATTCGGGAAACCCGCCGCGGATCGCGCGTTGCTTTGCTTTCAGTCCGGCATGATCCATAGGGTCCGTCATGGTGGCTCACCTGCTGACTGGCCAGTCACCCCAATTCAGTTGGATCTTCCCAATGCCGGGACAGGCTCGCACCAATGCCCGCGGCCACGGGTGTCATGAGCACGCTTCCCACCAACCATGATAGGCCCATCAATCGGCCGCCGATACGCTGGCGCCGGAGCGGCTCAATCGCGCCTCCGGGCCAACAACCCCGCCCGATCTCGATCCGCCAACGGCTCACATCGGCTGGTCCACGCAGATCGAAGACCAGCGCACCGTCTGTCTCAAGCTTACCGCATTACCTCAAGAATGGGTAGCGACCAGGCCAAACGCGCTGACCGGACTGCTCGCGTTGGTCGCGGGGGGAGGTCTCGAGGTAGGCCCACCCGCGCGTGGGACGGATCGAAACCTTTGCCGCACTGTAAACCGATGGATCAGGTTCTCCAGAGCATCGCCGCACTCGCCATGGCCGCCTTCGTCGGGCGGATAATCAACGCCCTCTTTCGACCAACGATGACCGCGTTCTCCGATCAAATTGGCGAAGGCGCGCTCGACGTGATCACCGTGAGCGAGGTCTTCTGTTTCACGGCCTTACTTGTGCAGCCTCGGGTGTCCGCGCCTCGGTTTCCAGGATGGGTGGCTCCAACGCGAGAACGTCGATCACGTCGTTCATCGTCGTGATGGTGAAATGCCGAAGCCCTCGGTTCTTCCATATACCGTAGTTTTGTTCGAGGAACCACGCCAAGAAGTCCGAGTCCTTCACCTCGTAGAAGGTCTTGCCGTTTCCCCCGGAGGCGGCGATCTGTGCGAGCATGGTGAGCGCGTCGCCTTCGTCCAAGCGCCGATATGCCAAGGGCGCGTCGAACCGAACGACGAGAACTCGGTCAGCCTCATCGGTCAGCTCCAGCCGCAGCTCAGCTGGTGTACCGATCAGTCGTTCCAGCGCGAACTCGTGGCCAGCCGCCAGGTTCTGCCACTGCGCGAGATAGTGGCTCATGATCCGTACCTCACCTTAACTCGCTTCCTGCCATCCTGAATTTCAAGCGTGGGACGGCCGCGCGAGGAGCTTTCGGGACGGACATTAATCTTGCGGCCGTCAGGCAGCTCGCCAGCCCGTCCGCCGCCGGGAAGAGGTTTTACGTTCTTCGGCTGCTTGGCGTCAAAGTCACGGTCGGCCTCGTCCAGACCGCCCGGCTTCTCCCATTGCGTTGTAGGGCCTTTTGTTTTTCGTCCAGGCGTGGCGCCCGACACCGGCGGCTCGGAAGAAGCCGCCACTAACCCCTTCTCCTGCATCCATGCCGGATCGAGACTCACCGTTCCGTCAGGCAGGATCTGGCCTGCGCGGCTGCCACTGGCGTCATGCAGCGCCTCCGTGCTGTCGCGCATCAGCGATGTGATCGGTTGAGTTGTTCCATTCAGGCCGGTCCGGCCGATGCTGACAGCGAGCTCATCCGGGTGATAGGCGAAGGTCAGGTCTGGGTGATCCACGACCTCGCCCCGTTGAGGATTTCCGGAGGGTGCCGTGGGCCGGGCAATCCCCGCAATCGCGCCCGGCACGCCGCCGGCAACTTCTCCCAGGACGCCAAGGAAGCTCTCCGCCCCCGCCGCTTCCTCAACGGCGGGCCAGACAGCGTTTCCGGTGACGGGCGTAACCGTTGTTCCCATGTCCGTTCCCCCCACGATCGCTCGAGCCGTCACGGCTGGATTCGGTCGCGCAATGCCTGATCGCTCAATCAACGCTTGGTTGCAGCGCAGGTCATCGCTGCGTGAGGTGCGTCACGTCGAAGTTAGGTCGCCGAACCACGCGCAGCCGCGGTGTGCCCGGTGAGATCATGACGCCGCATCGTGCGGCATCGCTGGCCGCGTGATTGGCTGTGTCCGAGACCGCGTGGGACTCAGCGCACCGCGTCCCGCAGCCAGGAGAGTGCATGCTTGCCGCGCAGGACCTCCGGTGTACCGTCCGGACCGGTATCGATCCAGTCGGCATGTGCCGTCTCTAGCCCACGGGCGCCGGTGAGGTCCGCACCGTGCAGCCGCGCACCCTCCAGCCACACCTCGGCCAGATTTGCATCGCGCAGGCGGGCACCGGAGAGATCGGCTTTGGCCAGGCTCGCACGGGTGAGATCCGCGCCAGTGAGATCCGGCAAAGCACCAGCCACGCAGATCCTGATCCTGGACAACGAGTTCCGCGTCGTCCCCCGAATGCTCCAGCCTGGCCCAGAGCGCGTCCAGGGAGGCGGTCATGTTGACGTCATCAGCCATTTGTCATCGCGCTCCCGGCGGCGGCAAGACCGCACCGATCGGGTTTGCGTTCACGTATACGACTTTGTCGCCCCAGCCGCGACGGACACCTTCCGATTTCAAGGCCACGATATCCCGTTGCGACATATCCTCGGTATTGACGATTACCCGTTCGCCATTCTGGAGGTGCCGGCGGTGCTGGTGCATGTCATCCGGCATGCTGGTGCAGCGCCGGAAGTCCGCATTGAGATGGAGTCGGACGACCTGGAGAAGTGGGATACCATCCGTCATGGTCGTGACATTTCCGACGTGCTTCGACCGCCTGCTCAATGAAACCAGCGGACCATGCGTGACGCCTCCCTCTACCTCGAACACGAACTAGACTCAGCGGGGGCTCCGCCGCCGCTGATCCGGATCCAGCTCGTCCGCCAGACTGCAGGTGCGCAGCTGTATGACCGGACGTCCGTTTCGGCCAGCCGTAGCCACGCTCAACCCTTCACCGCCGCGGCCGTCAAACCTTTGATGAAATACTTCTGGAAGAACGCGAACAGCACGGCAATCGGCAGCGTAGCGATGGTAGACGCGGCCATGGCCGCGGCCCACTCAGGTGGGCGCGAATAGGACTGGGCAAAATCTGTCAGGCCGACCGCCAGCACCTGCAGGTTGCGATCCTGTACGATGACCAGAGGCCAGAGAAACGCTCCCCAACTCCAGATGAACACCAAGATCCCCAGACTGGTCATCGCCGGCACCAGCAACGGCAACACGATGCGCAGGAAGATATGGAACTCGCCTGCACCATCGACACGCGCCGCCTCCAACAATTCATTTGGAAGGTCGGCCGCATATTGCCGCATCATGAACACTCCGAACGCGTTCATCATCCCGGGAACGATGAGCCCGACATAGCTGTTTTCCCACCCGAACGCGTGGACTTCCATAAACAGCGGAATCACCAAGATCTGGAATGGGATCATCATCGTGGAGATCACGAAGAAGAACAGAAATCGGTGGAACGGCAGGCGATACTTGGCAAAACCGAAGCCGGCCAGCGCGCCGAAGAACACCGTCACCGCCACCTGTATGCCCGACAGCAACGTGCTGTTGAACAAATAGGCCCCAATGGGCGACTCGGCAGCTGCATTGCGAAACTGCCGCAGGCCCTGGAAATGATGCGGCAGCCAGTGCACCGGGACCGACATGATCTCGGACTCAGCCTTGAACGCCGAAGTCACCATGAACCATATTGGAAACGCGAAAATCAGCGCGAGCGCTAACGCAATGCTGAACCATACCCAGCGTGCGACGCGGCCCCGCCGTCGGCGCCCGTCAGTGCGCATCGCGACCCAGCCTGATCTGCAGCAGCGTGACCGCAAGGATCATCAGGAACAACACGACTGAGAGCGCGGCGGCATAGCCCATGCGGAAGAACTGGAAGCCCTCTTTGAAGATCATAAGCCCGAGGACCAGCGTGGCATTGACCGGCCCACCCTGGTCATTGCTGAGTACGTATTGCAGGGTGAAGGTCTGAAAGGCCCCGATCGAGCTGAGCGCGCAGACCAGCACGGCGGTGCCTTTCAGTTGCGGCAGCTCGATATGCCAGAAGGTGCGGATTGGTCCCGCGCCATCGAGATGCGCGGCCTCGGTCATCTCGGGCGACAATGTCGCGAGACCGGCGAGCCAGATCATCATGAAGAACGGGATCGCGGCCCAATCGTGCACAACGATCATTACGAGCGGCGCAAGCGTGGTGTCGTAGAGCCAGGGGATTTCCGATTTGCCGAACAGCCCGCCGACCATCCAGGTGACGGCGCCGACCGGATCGAGCAGGACCTTCCAGACCACGGCGACGACGACGAGCGGCAGCAGAACGGGAAGAAAAAACAGCGTTTTCAGAATCTCGCGTGCCGGGAAGGTCTGGTTGAACAACAGGGCCGCGAAGAGAGAGCCGAACCAGACGGGAACCGTACTGCCCAGCACGAAGATGAGTGTGTTACCCAGCGCCTGCTGGAACATCGGATCGGCCGGCATCGCCCGATAATTGGCGAATCCGGTCCATTGCGGCGGCACGAGCAGGCTGGCCTCGGTCATGCTGAGATAAAGGCCGTAGATGACGGGGAAGACGCTGAAGACCGCGAAAAACGCCACCGCCGGCGAGACGAATAGCAGGCCCCACCACCGCGGGTTGAGTACACCACCGCCACGCGTGCCTCGTGCGCAGCCGGGCCGCTGCGGCCGATGAACGGCTCTCCATGACAGGCTCGAGCCGATCCTACGCACCGGCTTTCAGAATCTGGTTCACCTGGTTGTTCAGACCCGGCAGCACTGACTCGATCGGCTGTCGTCCGAGCAGGATCTGGTCGCGTCCGGCAGCCAGCGCCGCCAGAGTGCGTTCGAATGGCACGATGCGCGGCGAGAATCTGGCGACCTTGAGTTCTTCCATGAACACCCGCGCCCAGGGATTCGACTTAAACGCCGCGCTTTCCCTCACGTCCGACCGCGGCACGAAGAGCCCCGCAACTTCGTAAAGTTTCGGTGCGTGATCAACATAGGCCCGCGCCATCTTCCAGGCCGCCTTCTGCACCGGTTCCGTCGATCGGGCATTTGCCATCATATAGAAGGCGTAGGCATCGAACCCCTCGTTCCGGCCGTGCGCCCAGCGGGGTGCGGGACGTACACTGAAATCGATCTTGGCCTTCTGCATCTGCGGAATGCCCCAAATGCCGAAAGTGCCCTCAGCCCCCATCTTGCCGTCCAGGAAGGCAATCCGCGATTCGATATATTGCGGTCCACCAAGTTTCCACTTGTTCACCCAATCGGCCAAGTACTGCATCGTCTGCCGCGCCGCCGGTGTGTCGAGATTCGCCTCGTTCTTCTGCTCATCCACGAGGGCCACGCCGTGCTGATGCATCATCGTGCTCATCGTGGCGTAGAAGATGTTCGCATTCGCCCAGTCGAAATCGAACCCCCGGCGCACCGGCACGCCGGCCTTATCACGAACCGTCAGCGTCTCAGCCACCTTTGGCAGATCCTGCCAAGTGACGGGAAAGTCCTTCATCGGATCAAGGTGTGCCGCCTGCCAGATCGCGTTGTTCGTGTAACAGCCCCAGTTGCTGAATTCGCTCGGAACGCCGTACAACTTGCCACCAAAACGCGCCGCTCCAAAGCCGTTCAAGTACTCGCCGGTCAGCGCCGTCTCATCGGCGTAGCCCATGGCCGCGAAATCGATCGGCGCAACCACCCCGTAGTGATGCCACTGCGCGATGTAATTCGAAGACCAGTTGAAAAAGTCCGGCCCGGCACCGGCGGCAAAGGCAGTCAGCAGCTTGGTGGCGTAATCGGACGGCGGGAACACCTGGTAGTCCACCTTCACATCCGGGTTCGCCTTCTCGAACGCCGCGATGATCTCCTTGTCCACGGCAAGACGCGGCGGATGCAGATGCATCCACATCTTCATCGTGATCGGCTGCGCCCGCGCCCGTGACGAAATCACCGCCGGCCCGGCGACAGCCAGACCCGTCAGGCCGCGGGCCACCGCCCGTCGCGTCACCCTCGTGCCCGCCATGATCTGTCCCCTCCCTCCGCTTGTGTGTTTCCGCCTCGCGGGCGCAGGAATAGCTTTGCGGGTCCTATCAAATGTGTCAAGATCGTATATGATTTCACCGCGAGGACATTGTGCCGCAACCCGCGCCTTCGGTCGCTGGCAGACCGCCGGCAGAGAGCCTCACCGGTTATCGCCGGGTCGCCGACCAGCTGCGTCAGGACATCCTGGATGGCGAGATCGAGCCCGGAAGCTGGGTGCGCATGCAGGCGGTCGCCGACCGCATCGGCGTCAGTGTCCAGCCGGTGCGCGAGGCGCTGCAGCTGCTGGAGGGCGAGGGGCTCGTCGAAATCCTGCCCAACCGCGGCGCCCGTGTGCATGGCCTCGATCGCACGCGGTTAGGTCACATCTACGCCGTGCGGGAGGCGCTCGAATCGTACCAGGCACGCCGCTTCGCCGAAGACGCCCGCCCGTCGGAATTCCGCCGCCTCGAAGAAATCCAGGCCCGGCATGACAAGGCAGTCGAAGCCGGCAATTTGCGCCAGGTTTCCTTGACCAACCATGAGTTCCATCACGTCATCAACACTTACGGCAACAATCCGCTGATCATCGATCCAGTCTCGCGATACATAGATCTCGGCCTCATGCTGGTCCGCAAGATTGGCCGCGAACCGGGCTACCTAAAACGCGTCGTGCGCGAGCACCACGCGTTATTGACGGCATTCCGCCGCCGTGACGCGACGCGTGCCGCGGATCTCGGTGCCGCGCATGTACGGGTCACGCTCGACGTGATGCTGGCTCGGCTTGAGGCGCTCCACGCAAAGAACACAGCATGAAAATCCGCGATGCACGGGTGATCGTCTGTTCCCCCGGCCGCAACTATGTGACGCTGCGTATCGAGACCCGGTCCGGATTGTCCGGCATCGGAGACGCCACGGTGAACGGCCGGGAAATGGCTGTCGCCGCCTATCTCCGCGATCATGTCGTGCCGACCCTGATCGGACGCGACGCCGCGCGGGTCGAGGACACGTGGCAGTACCTCTATCGAGGCGCCTATTGGCGCGGTGGTCCGATCGGCATGGCCGCGATCGCCGCGGTCGACGTCGCGCTGTGGGACATCAAGGCGAAAGCCGCAGGCATGCCGCTCTATCAGTTATTCGGCGGCGCCTCACGCGAACAGATGTCGTGCTACGCACACGCAAGCGGCGCGAACCTTCCAGAGCTTCTTGACCACGTGTCCGCGCTGCGTGCACAGGGCTTTCGTGCCATTCGGCTGCAGTGTGGCATTCCCGGCCTGCCCGAGCCACGCGACAGTCCCGCTGTCCCGGCAGAACACACCTGGGACTCCGACGCATATCTCCGGTTCGCGCCTGGTATGCTCGACGCGGTGCGGTGCGCTGTCGGCGCCGAGGTGGCGCTGCTGCACGACATCCATCATCGCCTGACACCGATCGAGGCTGCACGCCTCGCCCGCGCCGTCGAACCGCTGAACTTGTTCTGGCTGGAGGACCCCACACCGGCAGAAAATCACGAAGTGATCCGCCTGATCCGTCGTGCCAGCGTCACGCCGCTCGCAATCGGCGAAGTGTTCAACTCGATCCACGATGTCCACGCCCTGCTGCGTGAGCAACTGATCGACTATATACGGGTCACGCCGGTGCACGCGGGTGGATTGACACAGGTGCGCCGCATCGCCGATCTCGCGGCGCTGTGGCAGATCCGCACAGCCTTCCACGGAGCGTCCGACATGTCGCCGGTCACGTTTGGCGCTGCGTTGCATCTCGGGCGGACGCTGCCGAATTTTGGGATCCAGGAATACGCCGGGCATCCATCGCAGGCAGATGACGTGTTTCCGCGCGCGTGGGCGTACTCCGACGGCTACCTCACGACCGGCGAAGTGCATGGCCATGGCGTCGATATCGACGAGAACGCCGCTGCACGCTTCCCCTACGTGCGCTCCTATCTGCCGGTAAACCGCCTCGCCGACGGCTCGTTGTGGAATTGGTGAGGACGAGATCGCGTTGAGACCGATCACAAAAGCAGGTGAAATATGACCCCACGAGCCAGCCGCGCGGGAGATCTCTCGTTCGGGTTCGGGCACCGGCCTTGCTATGTTGAGGTCGCGCGGCACACCGGCACACGCAAGCGGACCATCCGCGCCCGCCATGGCCGGGTGGACGTAAATCTAACCGGGTCCAAGAAACGACCGGTATAAGTGTGACAAATATCTCGAACCGGCACAGCCCGTTGACAGGGAGCCGGCGTGGTAAGTCTCCAATTTGCGCAGATGGACGCCGGCGCCGCGGACCGGGTCCTCCAAGGGCATCTTCGCGATGTTGTTCACCAGGATGCCGGCGCTCAGTGGTGGCACCACCTCGATCATGCGGACGGCGTATCTAACTGCTCGCCTTGGGCCTCGGGAACGGGGCTCATCGCTGCTGCGAGGATTGTGCCAGCCGGGCCAACGCGGCCTCGCGCTTGCGCCGTTCCTGTTCGACCCGCTCGCGTGACGCCGCGCCGAACATCGCCGGCGGCCCGGGATCTACCGTCACCCCGCCGGTCTCCGATGACCACAGGAGCTGGAATTCGAACCCCAGCAAATCGGCCCTCTCGGTCGCGGACTTCAGCATGTCAGTGCAGAACAATTTGGGCCTCTACCGAGGCACGCCGAATGTCACAGGTGGCTTCGCCAGCGCCTCGGGCTTGAACGCCCATCTGGTGATGTTCCTCCAGGACCCGGGTGACACGGGCGGCTTGGCCTGGACGACCACCATCTTCCGGTGGTCGACGGCGTCAACCGTCACCGTGCAGTTGAACCACTGGTAGTCGAAGCTGCCCAGCCGGACCGGGAGGAATTCACCAGAGGGAGCCAACAATCCCCCGAGGGCCTCGCGCGCGCGGCAGTTGAGCAACAGGCCGCGGCCAGCCGGCGACGCCGAGCAGACGCAATCCACCGGAACGAAGTCACGGTCAGGCTCAACCAGCATGGTCGGGACCCGCCAGTTCGCCGCGCTCGGCTTGCCTGCGTTCTCGCGCAAGAAATCGACCAGTTCATCCTCAACAACAGGCAGGTAGCCATAGTCGAGATCAGCGTCGACCTGATAGACATTCATGGCCCGTATCCTTGCCAGTCGTAGACGCCGCTCAGATCTGGCCGCGGCAGTGGTCGCTCGATCGTCCGCAGGGTCGGCTCGAGTGCAATGGCACGCGTATCGCCTGAACGCTGCACCAGAGTATCTGAGGCATCGCGCAAATCGCTCATCACGGCCGCCCGCTCGGCGCTGCGGCCGCCGTGCTCTGCTGCTTCGGCTGCGTCCTCGTCGGCCGGCCATTCTCGCCGCGATGGTTGTTGGCGGGCAGGATCGCGGCATCGGCCGGGTCGTGCACGCTCACCCCCCATTTCGCCAGAACTTTCCTGGCGTTCATAGCACCAGGATCGGCGTATGGGACTGTATGGTGAATGTCGAGCCGGGGTTGGCCGGACCCATTCAGCCGGGACTTGAGGGCCGGGTCGGCTCGGCCGAGCAGCGACAGCGTGTTGGTTCGCAGCTGGCCGCGATATTCGAACTCCCGCCATTGCTCAGCGCCGTCATGGATCACGCTTTGCATGCCCTGAGTCGCGCTATCCACAGCGTGCTGGATGCTACGGGCCAGTCTGGCCGCCGCCGCGTCATCCGGCGTTCCCCCGAACATAGGGGCTGCAACTGCACTTGCTGGACGTTCGGGTCGCCGCGCTCGGCGCTGCCGGCGCCAAATCGGGAATCGGTCACGGCCCGTTGCTCCTTTGCCTGCGCGAGTTCGGCGGTGAAGGCAGCGCCGCCCGCGACCCCCGCACCATTCACCGGCCCCACACTCCGAAGGCGAAGGTCGCACGTTCGAATCGTGTCGGGTCCGCCAAATTTCCCCGTTATTTCAACCGGTTATTCAGATCGCGTATCTTTCTGGCGTTAGGCGCCGCGCTGTTGCAACCACATTGCAACCACACGGGAGCGAGGGCCGGGCGGTGGCCGCCGCTGACGCGACTTCGTCGCGCTCATGCTTCACCGGCATGATCAACATCCGGGCATCCCTACTCGACCGACTTCTCGACGAACCCGAGCGTGTTGGCGTTCTCGACCAGCGTGCGCACCTTGGTGCGATCAAGACCACCAGGCACGTTCGCCTCGATCTCGAGCCGGAGCTTCACCTGGCTCCCCGGCAGCGTCGTCAGCTGCTCGACGATCGCCTCGACAATCTGATGGATGTCCCGTGCCGGTCGTTCCGGCGAAATTATCACAGCGCCGGTAAACCGCGTCGGCTTCCTTTCTCCGGGTCCTGGCGTCGGCCGGCCTCCGGCGGGTTGTGCTCCACCTACCGGCGCCGTTCCGCCGGGCCCGGCGGCGTCGCCCGCTGTGGCTGGCCGCGCCGCCGGCCGGTGCGCTTCGGCCACACCCGGTCTGATGATGACGCTGTCGCTGTCGATAACCACGGGAGTGTTGCCGGCCCGTTCGATCGCGATCCCCAGATAGGTATTCGTGTTCTCTTCCCACCGTTCCGCGTAGGCAAAGGGTCCGGGCATGAGCCCGCCGATGGCCATCTGCACGGCCTTGATCAGGACTTCCTGGTTCTTCAGCCGCGGCAGATAGATGTAGCGGTTGAGGTACTCGCGGAGGTCCTTCAGCGACAAATGCGGCTTGCCGTTCCAGATGTACTTCTGGAGATCGCGATCGAGCCGCGACGGGCCGAGATCAATTAGCAGGCCTTCCTCGGCCACAAGTTTCTTGCTCGCTCGCCCCAGCATACCATCCTGTGCCGGAATCTTGCCGGAGACCCATTCAACATTGGCCCCGGCACTCTCCTGCGCCGGATAGTGCAGATAGCACCATGTCTCCTTGAGGCGCGTCTTCATCGTCTCGTTCGCCTCGACCAGTTTTTTCTCGGCAAGCGCACTGTCGCTCTGGGTCAGGTTGAGCCGTTTGGTGTCCCGGACGATCTCGCCCCAGGCCAGGGCCGCGCGCACGGCGTCTTTCAGATTGTCGAGCTGGCGCGCATCGGCGGCGATGAACACCAGCATGTTGCGATAGACGCGCGGCGTGCTGCCGCGCTGCATCAGGACGTCTTTGGCCGCGTTCAGTGCCTCGGAGCCTTCCCGCCCGTTGTGAGGATTCGCGACACCCAGCACCACGGCCCGCACACCCCCGGCTTCGTCCGGCACCTCGGCCGACGAAGCTGGCGCCACCTGCACGGCATCGAAATGCCCGCGGTCCGCGAGGCCGTTCACGTACTTACTCAGCTCGTTGTCGATCGTCACCAGCACGAGCGCATTTTCAAGCTGCAGTGCGCGATCAGCCGCCACGCGGTTGAGGCTGGCTGACATCGAGTACCAGTGGCGGCCAAGTTCGGCGTGCATGAACTTGGCCTGGTTGGTCAGCCGGCGGAGCGCATCACCGAAGATCGCTGGTCGCTCTCCGGGCTGTACGACGCCAAGATTAATCTGCTTATCGTCGAGGCCGGTGTTCTGCTGCTGATGGGTCGGGGCTGTACCCATGAAGATCGCGCGGGCGACACGCCGAGTCGCCGAGTAGCGGTTCAGGTTGGGCGCAGACTGATCGATCTTGTAGGGTATCGACGTCGTACCGTCGACATCACCCGCGATAATCGACTGCCAGCTTACGTCGAGATAGTGCAGCAACTCCGGCTCGATGCGGGGCGAGCTGACCGCGACGCTGCCCGGCATGATCAGTACCGACGGATCGCCATTCATCCAGAGTTCGTGAATGACCTGCGCCATCAGGCGCAGGACGCCGCGTGTGCGCTGGAATTTCTCGAGCGATCCCCAGCTCGTATAGAGCTGGTCGAACAGCTCAGGATGGATCGGATAGGCCTTCTCTAACTTACGGCGATAGTCCTCGTCGGCACAACCCTGCGGAAACTCGTTGGCATTCTCCCGATAGAGCTTAGCAAACTGTTTCAGCGTGTTGTCGCGGTGATGGAACTTGTCGCCGGGGATCTCCTTGAACAGCCGACGTCGGACGATCTCATAGCTCTCCTCCTGACTCGCCGGACGCCACGAGGATTCAACCCGGCTGAAGGTCTGCTTGAGGCGGGCCAACGCCTCCTGCCCGCCATCGCCACCGACCTCAACCTGAGACGCCGGCAGCGAGGCGACTAGCAGCGTCCGCGGGCTGGCTTTGACGGCTTCGGTCAGCGATTGGACGAAGGAGAGGTTCGCGTCGAACGAGCCAGACGGCAGTGCATCGACCCGATAGATCTGCCGCAGGTAGGCGACCCATTCGTCGATCAGGATCAGGCTCGGCGCGTATTTCTTGAAGATAGCTTCGAGCACGTTGGAGCCTGGCGCGATGCCATTGGCATCGTTTTCTGCGACCATGTCGAAGGCCGCGGCCCCGCCGAGCTGCCAGGCCAGCTCACCCCAGGTAGTTCGAATCTTTCGGCCGCCCTCGGCGGTAAGGACGTCCTGCGGTCCCCGCGACGTGCCGACGAGCACGGCGCGATTTATGCCGGGGGGCACGTTCAGCCCATGGTTCTCGAGCAACTGGTCCAATCCAGGCAGGTCCTGGGCTGTCGCCGGGCCCGCCATGTGGTAGAGGGCGAGCATCGAGTGGGTTTTGCCGCCTCCGAAGTTCGTCTGCAGCTCGACGACAGGATCACCGCCGCCCCCGGCCAGCCGCTTGGCGGCGCCGACGAGGAGCGCACTCAGGCCCTCGGTCAAATAGGTCCGGCTGAAAAACTGGCGCGGATCGCGATATTCGGCCGGGGCGCTGCCGGAATGCACCTTTGATAGATCGGCGGCGAACTCGGCCTGCTGGAACTCGCCGCTAGCGACGTCCTGGTGCGGCTCGACGACCTCGCGCCACGGCAGCAGGCCCGCCACTGTCTCGACAGAGATTTCCAGGCGCTGGGTCTTCCGGCGCTCCTCGTTACGCTGAAGTTCGCTAAACTTTGTGCGCAGAATCGTGTCGCGCATCTTCGCGAGTTGATCCGCGACCACGCCGGCGCTGATGGCCTCCATCAGGCGGCGCATAGAGTCGAGCGCTCGTTCGGCGTCATCATAGGTGAAGCTCTCATTGTGCGAGAGCTTGTTGCGCACATCGCCCAGCTCGTTCACCAGTGATCGCTCGGCTCGGCCGAGGACCGACCTGAACGCCTCGCTCCAGAAGCGGTCCATCGCGTTGAACAATGCGGCCTGATCCCAGGCAACGGCGCCATTGCTGTTTGGTCGCAGGCCAGGCAGCTTCTCCAGGACCTGCACCTGCCAGTGCCCCTTGAGTGAGCTTTCCAGCCTCTTTTCCACAAATGGGATGAGAGCTCCCGGGAGCAGCTCCATTCCTTCAAAGACATACTGACGCGTACTCTTGGCCACGTTCGGTCTCCCTAGATGTCTAACCGGCTCTGGCTATCACCGCGCGTGTCGCGGATCGCTGCCGCCTGCCGCGTCAGCTCAGTCCAGTCGGCGATCAGTGCGTTGTAGGCCGTTGCCTCCTTTGCATCCTTGCGCTTATTGGCACTGATGTCGTAGAGACAGTAGGCGAGATCCTTCACGGCCTCGGCCTTTGCCTGGATCTTCTTGAGCAGGACGGTGGTCTCGTGGGAGATGCCATCTTTCTCGTGGCGTCGAACCAGATGCTGGAGGCACTCCCAAACCGTCAGGTGATGGTCGTCCTCCGGATCCCAATGGTCGTCCAATTCGTCGCGCGAGAGGATTCGGACCTTGCTGGCGGCGCTTTCCACGATCCCCGCGTGTTTGACACTTTCAACTGAGATACCGCGCGCTGTGGCGATGTTGTTGGCCGTCCCATAGTCGCCGATCTTGAGCCCGTTCTGCTCGAACCAGGTAATCGCAAAGCGCGTGTCAGCATCGAACTCGCCCTGGATACCGCCCAAATATTCATCCAGTTCCTTGTTAATGAGTTGCAGTGCCGTCTTTACGCTCATTGGACTATCGTCGGCCTCGAGCACCGCTCCGTAGCGAGAGAACACGCCCATGCCCGGGCCGATGGCAGATTGCGGCATATCTGCTGGAGCGATATTCACGACCTGCAGCTCCGCAATCGCTGGCGGGAGTTCTCGCTTCAATGCGCGGATAAACTCCGCCCGTGTGACGACTTCGGCCGAGGGCTGCTTTTTGCGACAGACAAGGACAACCGAGTTGGCAAGGGCATTGGTCCCGACCGCAACCATACGCCCCGGTTTTTCGGTGCGTACAGGCCATGTAGCATCGACAGAATATCCCGAATTAATGACCGCCTGTAGAAATGTCGCCCATCCCGTCGAAGCGACACCGTCGCTTTCAACCTCACTCTGTTTAAATGCGTAGTATATTACAGCTGGGAAATCTCCCGATGTCCGCCTTGCCATGTTCGAAATGGCCTGCGTCATTCCGCTTAGAAAAAAGGCTTCAGCGGCTTCATAGCTACCATGTCGATATACTGTGGCGACAAGCTCCTCGGCCTTAGGGACAACGATTGTTCTGAAGACGTCCGGGTACATTTTGCCAATTGTTTCTCTCAGCCATACATAGAAAAAGTCCGAGAGATCCGAATATAGTATATTATCATAGTACGGTGGATCAGTTGACAGAACGGCACCGACTGGGATATTGACGGATTGCGCATCTGCCTGGGAGACACATCCAATGGAATTTGGTACAAAGGCAGATAGAGATTTGTAGACCCATTCAAGACATGCGTCGTTCCAATTGCCATTCTTTTCGCTGAATGGATTGACCTCAACATAGTCCCAAACCATTGATATGCCCTGACGGGCAAATGTGTTTCTGGTCGCTTCAACTGTATTTCGCCAGCTTACGATGCGGCTCCACGCATCTGCGGCCCGATCAACTGCAAACGCAAGGTATGTAACAACGGCCACGCTGTAGGCTCCGCCAAGCTCTTTCCCCTCGGGCGAGTCTCCCAGTGAGCCGTTGGCATCCATCCTGATCTTCTCATAAACATCGGAAATGAGAGACGAGAACGTGTCCAAGGCCACGAGTTGTCGGGGACTGAAGTAGTCCCTAAAGGTATTAAATCCGTAACGCCTGCCCAACGCGTTGCTTGCGAATGTTCCTCTGCAAGGAACCTCAATAGCCGAGAGATCGAGTTTGGCGGCCGCCGAGGTGGCGTGAGCAACTGCGCTCAACTGATCGATATTCTCTGGTGAGAGATATATCCTCCGCCCCTTTCCTTCGACAGCCATTGCAATAAGGGTTGCGCTAATTTTTCCCGCGCGAGCACTTGCGTCTATGTACTCACCTGAAATCGGCGCATCGGAGAAAATGCAACGAAACACAGCACGGCCTGCTTTCGTGCCTTCATTGGCCTGCGCAATCTCCGCCTTCGTGCCCCCGGTGCGAATTTGGAATCGAATTGATCTTGCCGATCTATCAACAACGGGATCTAGCCAAACCTCTTTGCCTGCTTTGGCTGAAAGCAAGAAGCTTGAGGCTAGGGGAACGTGAACACCTGAAAAAGCCGGGTCGGGGCTAGGCACTGTCCTAGCCCAGAACCAAGCCATCACACGGCCTTTGCCTCCACCATGTTCTTTGCCGAGGTCCACCTCTGGATAGAGATGACCGATGCGCCCCCACGCCTGTTCGCGCATCCATTCGCCATAATATTTGATGTCTTCGGCCAGCCCTTCGGCATTGCGATAGAATTGCCGCTCCCTGACACCCGGATGAACTGGCCACTGGTCCTTGAACTTCGGCGGGATCTCGATCATCGCCTTGGTGATCATTACCGCTACCGGATTCAAGTCCGACCCATAGGCCGGTAGGCCCAACCTCTGCGCCTCAAGTGGGATCGATCCACCGCCACAAAATGGGTCATAAATTGCCGGAAGCATACCGCCGCAACTCTTGCGGATTTCGGCCCGTGCGCGCTCCAGCACTTCCTCGTTGGTCGAGTTCTCCCAAAGCACCAGTTCTTCGATGATCCTAAAGAGCCGTTTGCGTTCGGCTTCCTGTGTCTCATGCGTTGGAAACTTGTCGGGATGGCTGGACGGGTCGTCCACGAGCTGTGCGAACAGCACTGCGCGGCACGCAGCGAGGGGCCGCCGCGCCCACCACAGATGCAACGTGGACGGATGCCCATGGCGGATCGACTTTTCCCGCGCAGATTCCTTGTTGATGGCCTCAAGAGGTATTGCGACCTCGATCAGCTTCTTCTTGGTGTCATTGGTCGAGGTCATAAACCAGCCTGTAGGTTGCGGGATGAATGGTAATCTCGCCGGCGTCGCGTAGTGCCCGCAGGCGGGCGCCCGTCATCTCGACGGCCCCACCCTCGGGGTCGACGAGAACGAACGAATAGATATCGGGCTTCTGGTCGAGCAGGCCCCAGGCATCGGCTTCGATCTGAAGCGGCTCACGTTCCAGGCAATGTTCCTTGGGATAGTAGCGGCGCAGGACCTCGCCGCCGGCCGAGCGCCGCTCCCACGGAAACCGCATCCCGTTGGCACGGCCGATCCAGCTTCCGTCCACATGGAAGAAGCGACCGTCGCCATCGGCCTTATAGCCCTCGGCCAGAGCGAAGCGCGCCATGACACTGGGGCGCGGCTTGGGTGCGGCACGGGGCTTGGTCGTGACTTCAGTGTCGATCAGCCGACGATCCGGCTCACCCGGTTGCGGGTCGGTCTCGGGTGGCGTGGTGGGTTCGTCGTCCTCCAAGACGGGGACCTCGTCCGCTGCGGTCGGCCCGGCATCCTCGTGAGCCCCTTCGGAAGGCTCATCGGCCATATCGTCGTCCATCGGGGCGTTTGCCGGTCGGGGATCGACAACCGGTGCAACCGCTTTCTGCTCGGGGCCGAGCGTGAAGTTCTCCTCGAGGTAGGCCTTAATGTCCTCCGACGACCGCTCGAACGCATAGGCCAACGCTGCTCGGATATCCGCGCTCAGGCCCCTCCCGATCTCCTCGGGCACGAGCTTGGCGAGCTTGGCGTTCGACAATGGGCTGACGAACAGCTTGCGGTCGAGCCACAGGATGTCCGTGAGCCGGGCGGTTCCTGCGGGCACACCGTCGAGATAGGGAATAACTTCCAGCCTGGGCGCTTGGACCCAACTCGTCTCCGCGATCGCTCTCGCCAACAATCGCACGCGCTCGGTCTCGGCGGGGTCGGGAAGCTCGATCCGTCCGAGCTGGGTTCCGAACGCGGTCAGCCACGCGCGCCGGTCTTCCGAGCCGGCGGACAAAGACGGCTGGCTGAGCCGCTCTTCAACGAGGTCGGACAGCGCCGAAAGTGCCGAGAACGGCGGCGCCCGCACCGTCTCCGCCGGCTGCCGCTGAAGATCCGCGGTGTCGCGCTTGACCCAATCGTGCAGGTGACTCCACCGGAACAGGGTCCGCATGCTCAGCGCATAGGCAAGCGTGCCGACAGGCACCCACTCACCCAGCAAGTTCACCCAGTGCCTGCACTCTTGCCAGACGCGGGTCGGGTATCGGACCAGCAGTGTGCGAACGCGCCGGGCGTCGTCCGTCGATAGCGCCTTTCCCGAAGCTAGCGTTCCGAGCCATTGCAGCGCCAGGTCTGCGGACGGACGGTCTGCGACGCCGATCCGCCGCCACAGCGTGAGGTCGACCACGGAAGGCCGGATGATCGCCGTGCCGGGGACATCCTCCTCGTCTCCGGCTAGGAAGACGCCGTCGGACGTCACCCATGTCCCGTCATGCGCGAGGGTTAGCTTCTCGGTCTTGAAGGCATTCCTAATATTCTGGGCGTCGTCTGTCGAGCATCCGTCGATCATCTGGTCGAGGCGGCGATACCATTTCTCGACCTCATGCGCCGGAGCCTTGCCCGGTTTGGCCAAGGCGCGCAGCCGGCCGAGCAGGCGTCCGGGCCCGCCCGGCGCGCTACGGACGCCGAGCAGGTCGAGCAGCGGACGCGTCGCTTCTCTGTCGATAAGCCCATGCACGAACGGCTCAACATCGATCACCGCCTCGGTCTCCGGTGTCCTGCGCAACAGGTCCGCCGGGATTTGAATCGTGTTGTGCGTGTCCGGGAGGCAGGGCTTGTCTCGCAGCTTCAGCAGCCAATCCGCTAGTAAAGGCTCCGAGGTGACCAATCGCGTCGATCCATTAGTCGCCACCTGCGACAGGCGAGCGTTCGAAGCACGCGACCAATAGGTGTCCCGCTGCTCCAGGATCTTCCCAGCGACCTTGGCCCAGATGCCGGGGTCGGCCTTCGACAGAGCCTCCCAATGACTCCAATAATCGCCAGGGAAGTCCCAGTCGACGATGACGAAGCTGCCGGTACGGTAGGGATAGTTGAGCGTGTCTTGCAGCCCGCGCTCTTGTGCCGTCGCAGCGACGCGCTCACGCCCACGGATGTAATTCCGCTTCTGAACGAGTGCGGCAAATGTCTGAAGTCCCGAACGGCCGGAAGACACCCAGCCAAGCCAGGCCTTCCGCGAGCAAGACTTGAAGTTCGCCACATAGTCGGCGTGCAGGAGCTGCCTCTGTTGGACAGACTCCGGCAACAGCTCGTCCAGCGCGCCATTCTCGTCGAACACCACGCCCGTGCCGATCGCCCTAAGTTTCAGATCGGCGCATACAAATCGGAAGGATCCGCCAATAGTGACGCCGAGTTTGGCTGCGATCTGGGCAAGCTGGACGCAGTCCGCCAGCTTCGGCTGGCCTGAGCCGAAAAAGTCAACGGCAACCCGCTCGATCACTGCATTCACATCGCTCGTGTCGGCGAGACCGATCGTCTCGAGCACCGCGAAGGCGCCTTCGGTGGGGTCGGCCCGGCCATCGCGGCCGGCCCTGTCACGGCGCTGGTCGGTAAGGAAACGGATCCAGTTCTGATCGAGGACGATCAGATGGCCGGCGAGGAATTCCCAATCTTCCTCCGACTGCAGCAGCTTCTCGCCGAGGCGAACGATCTCGGATGCCGCATAGAGCACTTCTTTTCCTTGAACGGGCACGATCCGGACGCGGTCGGCGTCATCGCACTGCCAGTTCGTCAACTCGGAAGCGATGTAGGACCAGAGTTTCAGCAAATGCCGCCAGGTCGACGGCCGGGGAAGATGGTGGCTCCGCAGCCGCCGAAGCAAATCGGTCTTCGAAAACTCATCGACGAGTCCCCAGCGAATGAGCTTAGTCCGATCCTTGGCCGACACATGCTGGCACAGCGCCGGCCGTGATTTGGCGTCGAGCAACGCCATGGCCTGATTGGCTGGCCAGATGTCGAATACCGGCTGTGGGAAGGCGATCGCGCTCTTGGCGGCGACGAGTTCGCCATTCTCGGTCAACAGGATCGGTCGATCATCGATCGCGCCATGAAACGCCAGTTCGACGATCGCGCCGCACGACCCTTCGAGGGTGGTCGCCTCGCGGTCGACGTCGGGCAACAGGCCGTAGGCACCAGCCCGCTCCTGCACGCTGGTCTCGGTCCGTTTGAGCCACTCCAACAATGCGCTCGCGGCAAGTTCGCCGGCCCGCTTCAGGAGCCAGCGATTGGTCGGCGAGGTCTCCGGGTCCTTGATCTTGAGACGCGCCGGGTCCTGGATGAAGGGAGCGTTGCACGCGAACGGAAGCGCCGTTTCGACCCCTGTCGGCAGCACGACGTAGAGTCTGCCCTTCGCGCCCAGTACGACCTCGACCCGGCAAGGAGGGAAATCGCCGCTGTCCTCGGCTCCCAGCATGCGCTCCTTGCGGATCTCATCGAGCGCCTCGGTCGGAAAGGCCTCCTCGGCGGATCGAACGAGCGGGAAGCCATGGTCCACTCTGTCGTCCAAAGCCATCCATTCGCTCTTCGCGATGGGGCCGGGACCGAGACTCTGCCAATGTACCTTGGTGTCGCCGATCCGAAGGCGACGTATGTTCTTGAAGAAGAGCAGCGAAACCGGGCTCTTCAACCACTCATCGAGGTTCTTCTCTAGCTCGCGGCGCAACAAAGGGTTCGCGATCGCCACTTCGACGCGCGTGGTTCCAGATGTCAGGCATCGACTGTCCATCCAATGCGGCTCGGTAAATCGCGTGCGTTCGAAGGCGACGGCCAGGGTCGGCGTGAAAAGCTCCACCCGGTCGCCCAGGCTGAACGTGCTTTTGAAGCCGATCCCCCGAAACCCGATCGTGTGAAGCGCACGCTTGTTGGAATATCCGAAGCGGCAGATCGACGTGAAATGGAGCTCGGTGAAGTCCTCTCCGTTGTGCTCGAACACGAAGCGATCGTTGTCGATCGACACGCACGCTTCGCTGGCGCCGGCGTCGTCGGCATTTTGAAGCAGCTCGGAGAGGACATGACGCGGGCTTTGAACCTGCTTGAATAGCTGGTGCCAGGGGCCCGCAAGATCCGGGTCCGCCTCAAGCTGGTCCCAGCGCCTGGATGCGCTGTCTCGGACCGCCTGAAAATAATCGGGCGGTGTTACCACGGTTGTCGCCAACTGGAAGTCGACCGTCATTGCGGCGCCCCGGCACGCTCCAACAGACGTGGTAGATCGAACTGGATCGCCGTTTCGAGGAACGACGGCTCCCGCTCGACCAGCGGGCCGCGCACGTAGCGCGGCGCATGAGCGGAGCCGCCAGTGACGGAGACGATCGCCAGGATGAACTTGTCCGGCTCGTGCAGGGACGTGATCACTTCTTGCCGGGTGATCATCACGGAGTCGGCGCCGTCGACGCGCCCCTTGACCTCGATGAAGCGCAAGTGCCCCGACTTCGGGTCGTGCGAGGCGATGTCGTAACCGACCTTCTGAGCCGAGACGTCGACCGGATCGTGCCCCAGCGCGCGTTCCGCCGTCATGACCGCTTCCATCGCGGCAAGCTCGATTTCCCGGCGGGCCGCCGAATCTTCCGCCAAGTTGTTTGGGACGCCAGGCGCCTGGCGTGCATCGAGAAGGCCGCGTGGAATCACCGCCATACCGCCCCGCACGCGCGGCGGCTGCGACGAGATGAACCGCTCCTGCTGGAGTTGGTCCATCCGGCGTTTCTGGCGCTCCGCGAGTTCCTCGGCGCGGCGCTGCGCGTTCTGCCAGTTCAGCCGCGTCCTCTTACCGGCCTTTTCCTCTTCCTTCAGCTCGAAGGCCCGCGAGTCCCAATAGTTGATCTCCTTCTTGAGGCGGGCGCGAACCTCCTGCTCGACCTTCTCGATTTCGGGCAGGCGCCGGGCCTTGACCTCGGCGACATGCCCCTGGGCCAGGTTCACCGTAGCGAAGCGGATGGCCGTCTTCTCCAACTCGCTGGTTAGCCAGTCCTCGTCGAGCAGGTCGCGCACCGCCTCGACCTCTTCGGCCGTGGCCGGGCGGAGGTTGAGGTGAGGCGCGATTCCTGCGTTGACCGCTTGGCCCGCCTTGTTGATCGCGGCGAACTGGAGACGCTGCGAGATCACATGTGGCTTGCCCGCGCTCGTCGTGCGTCCATCCTGGACCGTATGCTCGAGCAGGAAGATCGCCGAGAGATTATCTCCCGGATCGGTGTCATCCACCAAAATCGCGCCCTGGCGCATGATCGGCTCATATTGCTCTCGGATCAGGCTGATCACGGCCTCTAGCAGTGGATGCCCGGGACAGATGAAGGCAGCGACCGGCTGCCGATTGATCTGGCTCTTCTCAAAACAGATCCGCTCATACTGCTTCTGGATTGGAGCGCCGCCGCCGATCTGACGATCGCGCTCGCGGATGCGCACCGGTACTTGGGTGATTTCCCAGCGCCCTTCCTCACGGCGCTTCAGCCGGCCGCCGAGGTGCTGGAATGCCGCGACAAAGAAGCTCTGAATATGATGCGGCTGGAGGCGCTGAGCTTCGGCCCGCTCCATTTCCAGCCGCAGCTCCTCGACCTTGGCCGCTGGCATGGTGTCATTGGTCAGTGCTCGCCGGCGAAGCAGTTCCAGCAGATGCGATTGATCGACCGCGCCATCGACCTGACGGAAGAGGTACGCCTTGACGTCTTCCTGTTCGCCATACTGGATCGCCTGAAAGAGCAGGTCCTTGAGCGAGGTCCCCTCGAACAGCTCGCCCAGCACGTCGTACACTCGGCCACCCAGCGCTTCGCGCGCGGCCTCCAGCTTTTCGAGGAGGCGAGCATAGACCTCGCCCTCGCGCGTGTCGGCCGCGACCAGATTCCAGAGGTGGCAGACCTCGGTTTGTCCGATCCGATGGATGCGGCCGAACCTCTGCTCGATCTTGTTGGGATTCCAAGGTAGGTCGTAATTGACCATCAGATGCCCGCGCTGGAGGTTGACGCCCTCGCCGGCGGCATCATTGGCGATCAGCACCAGCAGGTCCTTATCCTGCATGAAGCGCTCGATCACCTTGCGCCGCTCCTCGCGTGTCACGCCGCCATGAATCACGTCCACCGCCTCGGGGTTGCCGAGGCGCGCGCGTACCTTCTCCATCAGATAGTGAAGCGTGTCCTTGGGCTCAGTGAAGATGATCAGCTTGCGGCGATTGCCGGCCGCGTCGGTCATCAGATCGTCATCGAGGATGCGGTTGAGCTGAGTCCACTTCGTATCGACGCCGGAGCGCAGCACGCCCAACGCCATGGACTCGAGACCCTTCAGTGTCTCGACCTCCAGCGCGAGCTGCTCGACGGTCTCCGCCGTCGTCGCGCCGGTTGAGATCAGGTCCTCGAGCTCCTCGACTTCTTCCTGCCCGTATTCCTCGATATTGCCGAGAATGTCGGGGTTGATTGCGGGATCGCCGAGGCCAGCACGCCTCCCTTTGGCCGCGAGCCGCGCCTCCGCTAACTCGTTCTCCAACCGCTCACGGCGACGCTTCAGCGACTGGTAGATCGCCGCGGGCGACGAGGCGAGGCGCCGCTGAAGGATTTGGAGGGCGAAGCCGACATTGTTGCGCTTCTTGTTGTCCCCTTCGGCGAACCGCTGCACGCGGTTCATCTCTGTGCGCACATAGTCGGTGACGGCACCGTAGAGGGCAGCCTCGCCCACCGAGAGCTGGTATTTGACCGTCCGAGCGCGGCGCGGAGGGAAAAGCGGACGGCCGTCGAAGCGCAGCAGCTCTTCCTTGGTCAGCCGCCGCATCATGTCTTCGGTGTCCGCGTAATGAACGCCATCACGAAAGCGGCCTTCGAAGCGGTCGCCGTCAAGGAGGGCCATGAAGAGCTGGAAGTCCTCTTCCTTGCCATTGTGTGGCGTGGCCGACATGAGCAGCAGGTGGCGACACATCTGGCCGAGCTTCTGGCCGACCTGATAGCGTCGTGTGTACCTGACCTCGCCGCCGAAATAGGTGGCCGACATTCGATGTGCTTCGTCGCAGATAATCAGGTCCCATTCTCGCGCGCTCATGAGCTTCTCCTGAAGCTCTTCGTTGCGCGCCAGCATATCGAGCCGGACGATCAGCCGGTCGCGGTCTGCGAAGGGGTTTCCCGAGCGCGAAGTCTCGATCATGTCGCGGGTGAGGATGTCGAATTCGAGGTTGAATTTCTGGCCCAGCTCGTCCTGCCACTGCTCGACGAGGTTGCCCGGCGCGACGACCAGGCAACGCTCCAGATCGCTGCGCGCGATCAACTCTTTCATCAGGAGCCCGGCCATGATGGTCTTGCCGGCGCCCGGATCGTCCGCAAGCAGAAAGCGCAGCGGCTGACGCGGCAGCATCTCGGCATAGACTGCCGAGATCTGGTGGGGCAGCGGATCGACCAGGCTCGTGTGGATGGCAAGATAGGGGTCGAAGTAATGTGCGAGCTTGATGCGATTGGCTTCCGTCACCAGGCGCAGAAGCTCGCCATCCGCGTCGAATGACCAGGGTCGGCCGCTCCGCTCAACCTCCAGCCGGTGCTCGTCGTCGCGGTAGAGCACGGTCTCAGCGATCGTCGCGTTGTGATCGCGGTACACAACGTTGATCGCCTGATCGCCAATCCAATCGACGGACACGATCTGTACGGCCTGCGCCGACGCGATGCCGCGCACAGACGCTCCGTTCTTGATTTCCTCAAGCCTCGCCGACATTAACGAAGACTCCCGTTGATGACGCTCACAGTTGCACCTCCGCAGCCTGCAGCGCGGTCTCTGTCTCCTTGCGATTTAACGTAACAATGTGTTGTGTACGCGCGCTAAGCTTTGTCGCGTCACCAAGCAGGCCGAGACGCTTGAGCACGTAGAACAACATCGCGTATCGCACCGTCAGAACACCCCTGCCGTGATCGAAACCGTAGTCCTTGCCGACAACCTGCTTCTGACTTTCGGTCAGATCCGGATGCGGTCCGACGATGACGTCAAAATAGTTGTTCCAGTGCCGGTCGGCGTCACCCGTCAGACCGGGCTGGCCCTTGCCACGCACCTCCAGAATACGCGGCAACAGAAAGTCCTTAAATTTGCTGTCGAGGTGGCAATACGCCCGCGCATGCCAGCGAAATCCATCGTGTCCGAACGCGTGCGGTGTAATCCTTCGCCAGATCGGATCGGGGCGCATTTTGTTCATCGACTGGTAGAAGACCTCCAGGGAAGCGCCGTCCCGCGTGGCGTCAAGCATTTTGCGCAAGACCTCTATGTCGATGTCCCGCTTGGGGGTCAGGGCGACATCCGTGCTGGGAAGCGCCCCGACCCAGGAATCAATCGAGGGGACGGCACCCGCGGCCACCGCATGGAGCCGCGCAAGATAGGCGTTGGGGTCAGGGTCGAGAAAGCGCAGCACGAATTTTTCGGCGGCGACATAGCGTTTCCCGCGCCCATCGTACTCCATGTTTCCAGGCGCACGCTCTTGGTAGAGGGTCAGGTCCTTTGAAGCCTGCGGAACCGATACCCCGAAGAATTCCACGATGTCACCGCGGTTGATCGACCCCTCCCAGAACAGGCGAAATTCAATGAATTCAAGCCTTTGCTCGACGCCCCAACGCAATTAAAGCCCCTCTCCAGGTCTAGTTGCTTTACGGATCACCGCATGATATAGGCATATGAACAATACTGACAAGGATCCTTATGAGGATAGTTAGTATCCTCGTGTCTGCATGGTGGCGAGAATTTCGGTGAAGGCAATGCTCAGAGGCAGTCCGAACGGCACAGCGACCAGCAAGAAGGCGGCAAGCGCCGTAGCGATGGTCTTGGGCAACCGCGAGAGCCGCCATTCCGCAATGACGGCGGCAGCGCCCGCGGTAACCCAGCATCCGAGCAAAGCCACCCGGAAGGAGGCGATGACGGCATGATCGAAGGCGAGCGATGGGATCACGCACGCACGCCGATGGCTCAGACCACGACGGCCTTTTGAATGAGGCCGTCTCGCTGCTGCTACCCCCGCGTCTAGCGATTGCCGGCAAGGTGCTCGGTAGCCCGGTGCGGCAACTGGCGGTTTCCGCCTCGCGCGAGTCATGTCAGCTCCGGTCATTTTCGATCCGGCGCGTCAACGGCTACGAAGCGACCCTCTCTTCCGGCGAGACCCTGAAGATCATCCGCTCTCAGACGGACACGCATCTCGACGGCGATCTCGTCCTGCTTGTGCCGGGTGCGTCGGGACCACCTGAAATCGCCCAGGCCCTCGAACTTGGCCGAGGCCGATGGATGAATGTCGTGCCGACCGACATCAGCGCGCTCGATGCGGTGGCGCGACGCGAACGTCTCACCGCAGTTACGGCGTCCTGGGAGGGTGCGGTTCATCTCCGCGAGAGCCGTCCTGCCCGGAACAACCCGACTGCCTTGCGCGGGCTACGTCGTCCTCAAATCGGCGCGCTCTACGCTGCGCTCGCACATGCCACGCGATCAAGCGACCCCGCCACCATCGTCATGCCGACTGGGACCGGGAAGACGGAGACGATGCTGGTGCTCAATGCTCATCAGCGATTCGAACGCCTATTGGTCATCGTCCCGACCGATGCGCTGAGAGAACAGATTGCCGGGAAGTTCGAGACGTTCGGCGTGCTCAAGCATCAGGATTGCGTCGACCCAGCCGCTGTGTTCCCTGTCGTGATCCGTCTCTCCCACATTCCCACGACCTTGGCCGACGTGGACCAGGTCTTTGACAGTGCGAACGTCGTGGTCACCACGATGCAGATTGCCGGCCGCGCCGAGGCGCTGATTCAGGAGCGGATGGCGGCGCGCGCGTCAGCTCTTTTCATCGACGAGGCGCACCATATCGGCGCGCCAACCTGGGCCCGGTTCCGCAGTCTTTTTGTTGATCGCGACCCGCCGCTACCCATCATTCAGTTCACCGCCACGCCGTTTCGCGAGGACGGCCGACGGGTCGATGGCGAGTTCATCTACACCTATCCCCTCAAGAAGGCGCAGGCGGAGGGCTATTTCAAACCGATCCGCTTCGCGGCGGTCTTCGGGCTCGATCAGTCTGATGCGGATCAGGCGATCGCTGAGAAGCTCGGTGAAGTCCTAGAGACAGATCTGAACGCAGGGCTCAACCATCTCGCCATCGCCCGCTGTCAGACGATCGACCGAGCCAAGGCACTCCACCAACTCTACAGCGCAATGTTCCCCAAGTTCCACCCTGTCATCGTTCACGGCCAGCAGGCGACCCGTGAGCGACAAGCGAATTTGGCCGCGTTTCAACGCTTCGAAAGCCGCATTATCGTCTGCGTCGACATGCTGGGTGAGGGCTTCGATCTGCCGGAACTGAAGATCGCGGGCCTCCACGATCCGCACAAGAGCATCGCCGCCACCATTCAGTTTGTCGGTCGCATCACGCGGCAGGATCCTACCCTTGGGGACGCGACGGTGATCGCCAACACGGGCATCGATGACATCGACCGCTCGCTAGCGAAACTCTACGCCGAGGACGCGGACTGGAACGTGCTCGTCGAAGCGCTCAGCAGAGCCCGGATTGGACGGCAGGTCCGGCGCGCCGAGATATTCCAGGGGTTCGTCGGTGACATGAGCGACATTCCGCTACAGACACTTGAGCCGAAGATGAATGCCGTCGTCTATCGGACAACCTGTGATGCCTGGGATCCCCTGCGTGCCGAGGATCTACACAATCCCGGCATCTATCTCGGCATGAAGATCAATCAGCACCGTCGGGTTGCGATCTTTGTTACCCGGTCCGAAGAACAGGCGGCATGGACGACCGCGCAGCACGCGACGAACGTCATTTGGGACCTGTATATGATGCACTGGGACCAGGTGGCCGGCTTGCTCTACATCAGCAGTTCTGCAAAAGGTCCCCATGACAGGCTCGCCAAGATCGTGTGCGGCGAGACCGCGAGTCGTGTCGAGGGCGAAGACGTGTTTCGCTGCCTGCACGGATTCAAACGCCTGATTCTGCGTAACCTCGGCCTCACCCATCACCAGGGCCGCGCAGTGCGGTACTCCATGTATATGGGCGTCGACGTCGCTGACGGCCTCGACGCCGCTAAATCGCAGTCCAGGATCAAAAACAATCTCTTCGCGTCTGGTTTTCGGGATGGCATGCCGGCAACCCGCGGCTGCTCGGCCAAGGGCAAGTTCTGGTCAATCTCCCGGGTGCACGACCTGATCGATTGGGTCGAATGGTGCGAGGACATCGGCCGGTCCGTCAACGACTCAGGCATCACGACGGACGGCGTATTCAAGAGCGCCATGCGGCCTCGCCAGATCAGCGAGCGGCCCGACGCGCCGCCGGTTGCGATCCACTGGCCGGAGTCATTCTTGACGCAGATTGAGGATCGCGTCGAGATCATTTTCGGTGATGAGCCGGTCCTGTTCACCGAGTGCGACATCGAACTGCTCGGCCACGAACGAATGGGGCCGCTTCGTTTTGCGGTGCGCAGCGAGACTCACGTCGCTGAATTCGAAATCGTGTTCGGCGAGGGCGGCGCCCGTTATCCCCAGCGCCGCGGACCAAGAACCGTGATTAAAATCGGTAGCAAGGCGACGGCGTTATCAGAGTCCTTTAGCGACGATTCCCCGCAGATCGACTTCGGGGACGGCTCGCTCTTGATTTACAGCCACCTCTACGCCTTGCCGGATGGTATTGCTAGCGAGCCCTATCCAGCAGATAGTATCGAGGCCTGGGATTGGTCGGGAATCAACATCCGGGCCGAGTCGCAAGGGCCCGAAAAGCGCGTGGACTCTGTTCAGCGGCGTGTGATCGACCACCTGCTCGCGGACGGACAGGTCTATGATATCGTCTTTGATGATGACGGTGCCGGAGAGATTGCGGACGTGGTTACGATTTGTGTGACCGAAGGCTTGGTGCAGGTAACGCTCCACCACTGCAAATATTCCACCGTCGAGACACCGGGTGCCCGCGTCACAGATTTGTACGAAGTTTGCGGTCAGGCTCAGAAATCCGCGCGTTGGCGCGATCGTCCGAACCGAATGTTTACACACATGCTGAGGCGCGAAAAGCTGCGTCTCGACAAGGGCCAGAGCTCCCGCTTTGAACACGGCAACGCCGCATTCCTTGTTAAGCTAAGAGCGAGCTGGCAGGACTATCGCTACGAGTTCCATGTCCGCATCGTCCAGCCAGGTCTTTCCCGGGCAACTATCACTGAGGACGGTCTGCATCTGTTGGCTGGAGTGGAGACATATCTACTGGAGACGCGAGCCATGAAGTTGCGGGTTATTGGCAGCGCGTAGTCCGCCACATTCTATTAAGAGCTCGATCGCAACGCGAGGCATGCGGTTGCCCCATTTGTAGGCCTCAAACCCGGCTGACCGCTGAGAACCGCATTGAAACGGCCGCCGGCAGCGCCAATGTCGCGGTCGCCGCCGTCGTTCCGTGGGGAGATCCCCGCATCGCTCACGAGAGGAAGAGGGCGGTTCGGCTTCGCCGTGACGGTCTGAGAACTGGAGGAGAGGCTTCCGGTGCCCGTCGCGGAGACCCGCGATGTCCAAGCATGATGCATGCGTCCGTGCCGGTTCCCACCGGGCGAGCCTTTATGACGAAATCACCGGCAAGATCCTTGCCGAACTGGAAGCGGGGTCCTCCCATGGGTTCAGCCCTGGGGGGTAGATGCGGCCGGGGGGCCCCTTGCTACCGAGCCGAAGGTCGAAGCGCCTATCAAGGCGAGCGGGATCGACTTCCGCGTCGGCGGCGATTGCGCCTTCTACGTGCCCGCACACGACTATGTGCAAGTGCCGCCTCCCCAGGCCTTCTTCGAGCCGATCAACTGGCATCGGACCGCGCTTCACGAGTGTTCTCACACGAGCGGCGCACCTCACCGATTGAACCGCGAGCGGCGTACCTCACCGATTGAACCGCGAGCGGCGCACCTCACCGATTGAACCGCGAACTCTCGGGTGGCTTCGGAACGAGGAAATGCGCATTCGAGGAGTTAGTCGCCGAAATATCGGCGGCCTTCTGCTGCGCGGCCCTGGGCATCGTCCCGACCGTCCGCCACGCCGACTACATCGGTTCCTGGGCCGAGGTCCTGCGTGCCGACAACCGCGCCATCGTCCGCGCCGCGTCACAGGCCAGCAAGGCTGCGGATTTCCTGCTCGGCTTTTTGCCGCCGGACCAGCAGACGGTTACCGCGCCTCAAGTTGCAACGAGCAGCTGAAAGAATCTGCGGTCGAGGAAACCGCAGAGAAGTTCAGCGAAAAACAATTGGCAGACGACGAAGACTCGGCTGGTCACAATACGGACGCCGGAAAGCACGTCATCGCCGTGGAATAGGCGGCTCGGATGAACCAGGCCCGCCGGAGACAGCGGGCCTTTTCTCTTCGGGGACGATTATGACCGATATCTCGCACGATCTCGCGCGCCGCCTTGGCCGGCAGGCCGAGGCGGTGTGCCGCCATTATCTCTCGGCCGGCCGTCGTGAGGGCAGCTACTGGATGGTGGGCGACGTTCGCAATGCGCCTGGCCACTCGATGTTCGTGCGGCTCAGGGAATCGGCGAAGGAGCCGCCTGGCAAATGGACCGACGCCGCAACGGGCGAACATGGCGATTTGCTCGTGCTCGACGTCATCCGCGAGAGCTGTGGCTTCATCGACTTCAAGGACGTGGCCGCGGAGGGACGCTCCTTCCTCAGCCTGCCGCATCCCGAGCCTCAACCGGCTCGTCGCCGCATACCGATACCGGGCGTGTCAGCCGGATCGCCCGACGCGGCGGGGCGGCTGTTCGCCATGTCACAACCGATCGAGCGCACGCTCGCCGGAAACGTATCTGCGCCGTCGCGACATTACCATTTTGCACGGAACCGGACGCGCTGGCTCATTTCACGTCCGCGCCGCGCTATCCGGTGTTTTTCAACGGTAAGAATTTCAATGGACAGGTGGACCTGACAAGATCTCCACCGCTCGCTCGTCTGCTTGACCGATGTCTGGCTGAGGAAGCAGCAGCGCTTTCGGGCGCCATCTGGGTACCTGCCGGGCCGAAGGCGGGGATCGGACTGCATTACTTAGTCGAAAAGGGCCTTTTACGCTCCGATAGAATCCTCGCAGGATTACCGCATCCCAGTACGGCAAACAATGAGCGGGTGCACTACTTTATCGACCAAAAGGCGAAAGCAAAACTATCGATCAAGACGAATTCAGCGACCATTGACGCAACGTGAGAAAGCTTGATAGCGAAGATCACAGCCCTGAAGCGCTGAACTGAAAGGCACGATATGGCTGACGCATTTTTGCGGAGGTGCTCCATGGTCATGGATTCGGCACAGTCATCAGGAGAAAGTTGATGTGGCCTGCCATCCGCAGGACGGCGCCCAAATCTCGACGCAAACCGGTGTCGCCAAGAGGAATGGAAACCTCGGGGCCGCGGCCTCGAAGGCTGTTCAAAAGGGGTAGCCAAGTGTGCGCGGACGATCTATGAAAAGGACCGCTATTTGGCCCCCCCGGCGGCCATCGCGCACCTACGCCGAGAAGGCTAGTTGTAACTCGCCCCGGTCTCATGATTCGGTCTGCGGGGTAGTGCAGCCGGCCAGACGCGGTCACAGCAGCAAGCTAGCCAGCCATGAAAATATCCACGATCCTTGAGCACATTGATCTTGGTTTAATGGCGCTGCCAGAATTCCAGCGCGGCTACGTATGGAACCGCGACCAAGTTCGTGGTTTCTTCGATTCCTTATACCGCCGGCACCCAGTCGGCGGTTTACTCGTCTGGGTGACCGAGTCGAAAGCCGCGAGCCACAGGGGAGACGCGCCTCTTGCGGCGGGCATCGTCAAGCTTTTGCTCGACGGTCAACAGCGGATGACATCACTTTACGGCGTGATCCGTGGTAGGGCACCGAAGTTCTTCGATGGCAATTCTGCGGCCTTTTCCGGCCTTCGCTTTCACCTCGGTACCGAAACCTTCTCCTTCTACCAACCCATCAAGATGCAGGATGATCCCTTGTGGATCGACGTAACCGATCTCATGCAGAAGGGCATGGCTGGTATTGGTGAGCTTTTCGGCAAGCTGAACGCGAACCCAGCGCACACTGCAAAGGGTACTGTCTATGTTGGCCGTCTAACCCAACTGCTCGGTATCAACGAGGTCGATCTCCATGTCGAAGAAGTCACTGGCGTCGACAAGACAATCGATGTCGTCGTGGACATCTTCAATCGTGTCAATAGCGGCGGCACCAAACTCTCGAAAGGTGATCTAGCGCTTGCAAAGATTTGCGTTGAGTGGCCCGAGGCACGTGACTCAATGAAGGTCCACCTCAAGCGATGGGCTGGCGCCGACTACCAGTTCAACCTCGATTGGCTGCTGCGATCGGTCAATACGGTGCTCACGGGCGAGGCCAAGTTCAGCTTCTTGCATGACACGACCCCGGAGGCGATCAAGGACGGCCTCACGCGCGCGGTCAAAGCGATCGATCTGAGCCTCAACTTGATCGGCGGCCGCCTCGGTCTTGATCATGACCGCGTGCTGTTCGGGCGTTATGCAATCCCTGTGATGGTGCGTTACTTGGATCGCCGTTCGGGACCGCTGGGTGAGAAGGAACGTGACAAGCTGCTCTTCTGGTTCGCTCAAGCCGGCATGTGGGGGCGGTTTTCCGGCTCAACGGAGTCCTTCATCGACCAGGACCTGGCCGCCCTCGAAGGTCCAGATGGCGGCCTCGAGAAGCTCCTCGACCAGCTACGTCTCTGGCATGGTGGCCTGCGTACTGAACCAGGGCATTTCATGGGCTGGAGTCTTGGGGCGCGCTTCTATCCAGTGCTCTACCTCCTGACGCGCATGGGCGAAGCCCGAGACTGGGGCACGGGTCTTACACTCAAGTCGAACCTTTTGGGCAAGATGAACCGCCTTGAGGTGCACCATATCTTTCCCAAAGCGCAGCTCTATGCGCGCAAGGTGCGACGCGCTGACGTCAACGCACTCGCCAACTTCTGTTTCCTCACCAAAGATACAAACCTGGATATCAGCGACCGGTTGCCGGAAGAGTATTTTCCTGAGATCGAAGCTATTCATCCCGGCGCATTGGCCTCTCAGTGGATCCCGATGGATCCCGCATTATGGAGGATCCACAACTATGGTGATTTCCTCGAGGCGCGGAAAGCGATGCTGGCCGCTGAGACAAACCGTCGGATGGAAGCTCTGTTGCACGGTGATACACGCTGGCTCGCCGGCCCAGCGGCGGCGAGCCCCGCAACGCCATTCGCGGTGGTGGGCGGCATTTCGAGTGAAGTGGAGGAGCAAGAACTTCAAGATATCAACGGTTGGATTGCGGCACAGGGCCTTACACCGGGATTCATGGCCTACGATTTTGCAGACCCCGTCACCGGCGAGCAGCAGGCGGTCTTCGATCTCGCTTGGCCACAGGGGATTCAAGAAGAATTGAGTCAACCGGTCGCAGTTCTCCTGAACGAGGGCCCCGAGCCACTGGCGGTGGCTAGCCGGGCAGGCTTCCGGTGCTTCACATCGGTTGAGGGCTTCAAGGCTTATGTCGAGAAGGAGATCCTGTCATTGGAAGACGCAGCGTGACGCGTCGGCAGCCCCTGTCGGGTAGCGGCTCTCCTCTCCGGATTACCCGGACTTCGTCAATTGCACAGGACCAGCTGACGGCTCAACAATCTATACGTAATTGGAGCTCAAAAGTGGCGCGACGCGTTGCACCGGCATCGAGCAACAACGTGAGGGCCGACAACGCGCGAGGTCATCATGTGCTTGCAGTGACCGCTCGGCGTCCAGCGCAGTCATCGGACGGCGCGCGAATGCTAGTGGCGCGTGCGTGGCGTTACACTGGGAGTGGGTGGAGCCAAGGTCCCATTGGCGCGCCCTAAGGAGAAGCCCAATGGGCGACGATTCGGGATGAGCACGACGATGATTGTCGTCGTGGCGCTCGGGATCCTCTCGCTCGTCGTTGTCGTCATAGTGGTACCGGAAACCTACCGGCGCTCGGTCGAACAACTCGAGTCCGACGAAGCCGTGCTAACCACAACGCCGGTCGTAGTAGCAGCCAGCGGTCATCGCGCCGCCGAATAGGTGGAGAGAATATCCATGCTAACAGCCTGAACATTCTTGGCGTCGAGCCGATGGTGGTCGAGGTGCCGATGCGCGAGCCGGTTAGTGGCGTGCACCGCATCACCCGCTCACAGCGAAGCGTTGGGTATGGCGAAAGCGGTGCTTTGATCCCACATTTCGGATCGTCTGGGCGGGCGGTTTAATGCCGGCCCATGAGCGATCACCTCGGTTTTCCGCCGCGGCTTGCAAGCAAGCGTGACGCTGCCGCTGCCGC
>Ga0123355_10001383_pt1 | contig 33799 bp, 28 predicted proteins | sample TergutEmb28metaG_3_FD_89872 | JGI IMG/M metagenome (GOLD analysis project Ga0123355, IMG submission 89872) | Embiratermes neotenicus P1 segment gut microbial communities from Petit-Saut dam, French Guiana - Emb289 P1 | ecosystem: Host-associated > Arthropoda: Insects > Digestive system > Gut ...
TAAAGGCGAGGGGCCACAGGTGGGGATGGTGCTCAAGACTCTGCACCAGCAGGTCGGGATGAAACTGCTTGAAGAACGGCACGATCAGCCGGGTCGAATACAGGTTGTACGCCCGCATCGCAATGAGCATGGACGCGATGACGATGCCGGCTGCGAACTGCAATCCCAACTTGGCGCGGGCCGTGAGTCCGAGATTGCGGCGGTGCGTGACTTTGGTGTAGTCGTCGGTGAATCCGATGGCCGCATAGGCGCAGGTGGAGAAGACGGCAATCCAGATGAAGCGGTTGCTGAGGTCGGCCCACAGCAGCGTGGGCACGACGATGGCGATGACGATGAGCAAGCCACCCATGGTCGGCGTCCCGGATTTTTTCTGATGAGATTTGGGGCCTTCTTCACGGATATACTGGCCAATCTGAAAATCGCGCAGGCGGTTGATGACCAGCGGGCCAACGATGAGCGCGGTGAACAGCGCCGTGAGGCTGGCAAAAGCCGTGCGGAAGGTGACATAGCGGAAAATGCGGAAGGGAGCAACGTAGTGCTGGAGCTTAAGGTATAACAGCCAGTAGAGCAATGAGCCTCCGTGCAGTGATCAATGGTCCGTTGACCCGTACGTTTGCCGTGGATTCACTGGCCACTGATTCTTGCCTTCCACGTCTCCAGCGCCTTTTCCAACTGCACACCGCGTGATGCTTTGAGAAGCACGACGTCGCCATCGCGAGTTTCGCGGGAGAGCCACTCGCCGGCTTCTTCCGGGGTGGCCACAAACTCGGCGTGTGCTCCCGCCTGCTGCGCTGCTTCGACCATGGCTTGCGCTAATCCGCGGACGCCGACCAGCACGTCAACGCTCTTCTCAGCGGCATGGCGGCCTGCCGCCCGATGCATTTCTTCTCCTGCGGGGCCGAGTTCGAGCATTTCTCCGGCGACAACGATGCGACGGTGGGCCGGCATCGCCGCCAAAGCATCGATCATGGCGTGGAGCGCCTTCGGGTTGGAATTGTAGCAATCGTTGAGGACGGTGATGTTGCGCAACTGGAGAACCTGACCGCGCTGCTCGGGGGGCTTGAGGGTGGCAAGCGCAGCGATGGTTTCTGAAAGCTTCAGGCCGCGCGCGAGTCCCACGGAAACGGCAGCCAGCGCGTTGCCCACGTTGTGCTCGCCCAGCAGCGGCAACTGGGCAGCTTCGCGCCCATAAGGGGTAACGACATCGAAGCGCGATCCGTCGGTGCCCAAGGATTCGACATTCTCGGCGCGGACATCAGCCGTTGCCTTCGTCCCGTACAAGATGACTTTGCCCTTGAAGCCGCGGCCAAATTGCGAGACGTATTCGTCGTCGGCGTTGAGCACGGCGGTGCCGCTGGCGGGGAGGGTCTCGACGAGTTCGTACTTCGCGCGCGCGATTCCGGCGAGCGAATCGAAGAACTCCAGGTGTACGGGCGCAACGTTGGTGACGACCCCGATTTCAGGCTGGGCGATTTTCGCCAGCGCGCGAATTTCACCCGCGTGCGACATGCCCATTTCGATGACGGCGACGTCGTGCTCTGGCTCGAGTTTCAGCAGCGTCAGCGGCAGTCCGAAATGATTGTTGAAGTTGCCTTCAGATTTGAGTACGCGAAAATGCGCACTCAACACGTGTGCAATCGCTTCTTTGGTTGTGGTCTTACCAGTTGAGCCGGTGACACCGACCAGGGGCTTGCCCCAAAGCTTGCGCACGGCGGTCGAGAGCGTCTGCAGAGCAACCAGCGTGTCGTCGACGGAGAGGATGCGATTCGTCCAGGAATAGCGATGCCATTGACTCTGGTTGATCACTGCCGCAACGGCGCCTTTTTCCAGAGCGGCGGGAACGAAATCGTGGCCGTCGAGGCGCTCTCCGATGACCGCAAAAAAAACTTCGCCGGGCGCCAGGGTGCGCGAATCGATGGAATACCCGGTGGCCATCGGGTCGTGGGGAAAATCTCCCGACGCCGCCATGAATTCGCCAATTTTGGAGAGTGACAGGTTCATGCGGAGGGCTCCGCCGTCGACGGAGATGCGCCATCGAAGCCGGCCGCTTTCAGAACTTCGCGCGCCACCTCCACGTCATCGAAGGGGTGCGGACCATCCTGCATGGTCTGCACTTTCTCGTGTCCTTTACCGGCGAGCAGCACGATGTCACCCGGGCGCGCATCATTGATTGCCAGCGCGATGGCTTTGCGGCGGTCGGGCTCGACGGCGTACTTCACTCCGCTCTTCTGCAGGCCGACGAGCGCGTCGTTGATGATGGCGCGTGGATCCTCGCTGCGGGGATTGTCCGAGGTCAGGACCACGAAATCGCTGCCGCGGCCGGCGGCGTCGCCCATCAACGGGCGCTTGGCGCGGTCGCGATCGCCGCCGCAGCCGAACAGCGTGATGACGCGCTCGCCTGCACCCCCGCGCGAGACGAACTCGCGGGCAAGCGAGGTGAGATTGCGCAGGGCATCATCGGTGTGGGCGTAGTCGACCACGACGGTAAACGGCTGGCCGCAGTCGACGCGCTGGAAGCGTCCTGGCACGTAGGTGAGGGCGGCAACACCAGCCGCGATCGATTCGGCATTCGCACCGCGGGCGAACGAGGCTGCCGCGGCCGCCAGAATGTTGTACACATTCACGCGGCCAATGAGCGGAGAAAAGACGGCCAGCTTCTCGTTGGGCGTGACGATGTCCAAGCGCGTGCCGCGCGGGGTAATATCGGGCTCGTCGGCGTGGAAATCACCGCGCGACCATCCATAGGTCAGCACCGTGGAACTGCGTTTGCGGCTGAAGTCGGCGAGCTCGGCACCATATTCATCGTCGAGATTTGTCACCACCGCGCGCGGGGCATCGGTGCCGCATCCTTCGAAGAGCACGCGCTTCGACGCGAAATATTCGTCCATGGTCTGGTGATAGTCGAGATGATCACGCGTCAGGTTCGTGAACACCGCGACATCGAAAGCAATGCCGAACACGCGTTGTTGCGCCAACGCGTGCGAAGACACTTCCATGACGGCATCGGTTGCGCCCTGACCAAGGGCTTCACTCAACAGGCGCGCGAGCTCGAGCGCTTCCGGCGTAGTGTGGGGCGCAGGATAGACGTTACCGGCGACGCGATACTCGATGGTTCCGATCAAAGCGCTTTTGCGGCCGGCCGCAGTGAGTATCGACTCGATCAGGAAAGCGGTCGTGCTCTTGCCGTTGGTCCCGGTGATTCCGGTGATCGGAATGCGCTCGGCGGGGCGCTTGTAGAAATTTTGGCTGATCCGCGCCAGGGCGCGCCGTCCGTGCGGCACGAGCGCCCACGCCACGCCCTCACGGGGAGTTTCGGCGGGCGAATCGGTGACGATGGCGACAGCGCCGGACTGAATGGCTTCGTCGATGAAACCATTGCCGTCGGAAGTTTCGCCGCGCATGGCGACGAAGACGTACCCTGGCTTTACCCGGCGCGAGTCGTATTCCACACCGGTAACGTCGGGGTTCCCGCTTTGGCTGAGAAACTCCGCCCCATCCAGCAGATGTTGGAAAGTCATTGGCAGAAATTATAACGGCAGGGCAGGTGCCTGGGATCAGGGGAAAAGTGGTCCAAGGTCCATGGTCCGTTGTGTTGACCGGCGGTCGGCAGCCGCCATTAGGAAGGTTCGGTAAGTCGGACCGAACCCGAGGATTTGAACGGATCACGGGCCATTGCCTGCGAGCCCTGCCGCACGGCCTGCGACTACCAGACCTCGGAGTAAGTTGGCGACAATAGACTCGTTGTCGACAGCATCAGTTCTGCGCTGTCCTTCATTTTTTCAACTGCGTCGTTTGCCAGACTCGACGATTTCACGCATCTCATCCGCCAAATCGTTCGCTAGCGTCTTATGTACAATTATGAGAGAGAACGATTGACTCTGTTCCTTGGCAAGCCTGCAGCTTTTGAGGCAGAATAGACCGTTTTTGCGCGGGACCCGTTCTTCGGTGCTTCCCCAGGAGATCTACATGGCGACCACCATGCACGTCAGCGACGTAGCCGAGTTGCTGAGCGAAGGTCGAACGCACTTCAATCTTTCGCCGGCAGTGCTGGTGGAGCATTCGATCCGGCGCAACGAGGCGAAGCTCGCGGCCAACGGCTCCCTTGTGGCCTATACCAACCGCACCGGCCGCTCCCCAAAGGACAAGTTCATCGTGAAGGATGAGACGACCGCGGACACCGTGCATTGGGGTACGGTGAACGTTCCCATCGCAGCGGAGAGGTTCGACGCGCTCTACGAGCGCGTGATGGAGCATCTCCGCGGGCGGGAACTCTACGTGCAGGATCTTTTCTGCGGCGCCGATCCCGCGTATCGCCTGCCGGTGCGCATCGTCAATGAATATGCCTGGCACAACCTGTTTGTGCGGCAGTTGTTCATTCGTCCCACGGCGCAGGAGTTGCGGGGCCATCATCCTGAGTTCACCGTGATTGCTGCCCCGGAGTTCAAGGCTGATCCCGGCCGCGATGGGGTGAATTCCGAAGTGTTCATCCTGTTGAATTTCACGCGGCGCACGGTGCTGATTGGCGGAACTTCGTACGCGGGCGAGATGAAGAAGAGCATCTTCAGCGTGATGAATTTCCTGCTGCCGCCGCGCAACGTTTTCCCGATGCACTGCTCGGCCAACGTCGGGCACAACGGAGTGAGCGCGTTGTTCTTTGGACTTTCCGGCACTGGCAAGACCACTTTGTCGGCCGATCCCTCGCGCGATCTCATTGGCGACGACGAGCATGGATGGAGCGCCGACGGGATTTTCAACTTCGAGGGTGGATGCTACGCCAAATGCATCAAGCTTTCGCAGAAGAACGAGCCGCAGATCTGGAAGGCGCTGCGCTTCGGATGCGTACTCGAGAACGTTACGCTCGACGCGCTCACCCGCATCCCCGACTACAACGACGACAGCAAGACGGAAAACACGCGCGCCGCATATCCGGTGGAGTTCATTGAGAACGCCGTGATCCCCGGGATTGGCGGGCATCCGAAAAACATCGTGTTCCTGACCGCGGATGCCTTTGGCGTGTTACCTCCGATTTCCAAGCTGACGCCCGAACAGGCCATGTATCACTTTTTCTCGGGCTACACTGCTAAGGTGGCGGGAACGGAAGCAGGCGTGAAAGAACCAACAGCAACCTTCTCCACGTGCTTTGGATCGCCGTTTCTTCCGCTGGCCCCGAAGGTGTACGCCGGAATGCTGGGCCGCCGCCTGCGCGAGCACAACGCGCAATGCTGGCTGGTCAACACCGGCTGGCAAGGCGGACCCTATGGAGTCGGGCGCCGCATGAGCATTCCGTACACGCGCGCCATGGTGGACGCGGCCGTCGAAGGCGAACTGATCCGCGAAGAATTCGAGGTCGAGCCCAGCTTCGGCTTCAGCATTCCGAAGTTCTGTCATGGAGTCCTACCGCAAGTGCTGAATCCACGCAACGCATGGCCTGATAAAGCCGCTTATGACAAGGCGGCTGAAGACCTGCGCAACCGCTTTGCCAAGAACTTCGAGAATTTCGACGCCCCGCCCGAAGTGCGAGCGGCGGGACCGAAGAAGCAGAGCGGGCGCTAGTGGTCAGGGACGCGTGGTCTGTCTGTGGTTTTATCAGGGACTGTTGACTGGACATATATTTGTACATCTGCCGCAGAAAGAGTTGGCGCACAGCCGCCAGCAAGGCCCTCGCCACGACGTTGAAACAGCCTTTATGAGAATTGCGCAACCACGTCCGCCCAAGAGCCGGACGCGAGTTGAATGTCCCGGCCTCTGTCCTCGGGACGCATTCGAGTCATGGCATGGCAGTAGATGCCAGCCATCCCCCATACCTACAGCGTCACTTCCATCTGCAGTGCTTCGACCATGCCGTTCAGCGTGATCTGGGCGGCGCCGCGCTTTTGCTGCATTTCGCTGATCTCGCGGCGCAGGGACTCGACGCGGTCTTCCTGCTCGTTTAGTTCTTTGACGTAACGCTGGACTAACGCCTTCTCTTCCGCGCTTCCCTTCAAAGCCTTCAGGTTCTCGCGAACCCGCAGCTGGTCTTCGGAGATGCTGCTGACCTGGGCGCGGCGGCCGCTGATCACCGAATCAATCAGGGCGATATCGTTTCTCTGCGCAACAATTTTGCGCAGAGCCTTCTCGACTTCCGGATTGATCATTTTCTGGTCGAGGAAAAGTTTGATTTCGCTGTCGCTGATGTTGGTGAGAACGTAGCGATTGGTGATCGGCCGGTACTCCTTCACCACCAGCGATGTGGTCTTGTTGGGAGCGAGCGTGACGCGGAAGCGGTGATAGGACTGAGAACTCTCGACCGGAGTCTGGTCGTCGGTCAGTTTCCATCCGGCACGAGCAGGATGCTCGACGATCAGCACGCGCTTCTCGCTGTCGCGATTGCGAATCGTGTACATACACTCGTAGCGCTCCTCGGTGGATTGCGTCATGGTGCCGTGCGCGATCACGACTTTGGTGACGTGCTGATTCTCGGATTTCTGTTTGGCATCGACCAGTACGCCGAGATCGGCGGCGTAGGAAAGCAGGCGCTTCTCCCCGGGCTTGATCGCGACCATCAGGCCCTCGCCGGCGAAGGCGTCGCCTTCGAGTACGTTGAAGCTGCCGCCGTCGAGCGTCAGATTGCTAGTGTTGTCGAGCCACAGCGCGCGCAGCACGGAACTTTCCGTCGCATTCCACACGGAAACCTTCTCGGCATCGATGCGCGACTGCAGGATCGGCACTAGCGCCGACTGGTTCTTGAGGATGGTGACGCGGTCGTTCAGCTTGTATTCGAACAGGTCGCCGAGTTCCTGCGTCTGGCCGACGGTGGTCCCGGATTCGAGGTTCTCGGCGACCGCGGTGGCGTCGGGAGGGCGAGCGCCGTCGCCCAAGCCGTGGTACTGACCGTTACCATCGCGTGCGGCGCCAGGCGCAGCCTGGGCGACCAGTCCGCCGAGCATGCCTTGGCCAACGCCGCCCGGCACTCCGCCGACGACGGCTGGGAAAGACGAAATTCTTGATGGACTCCTGAGCGCGCCGTTAACAACATCGGCCTGCTCCTCCAGCGTCGCCTCATGGGTCTGTGGAGATAATATGGCGTTCTCGGGCAACGCCACGACCGGACGCCGCGCATAGTACGGCTGCGACAGCTCCTCAACGAACGACTGCGGAGCGCCCGCCACTAGCGACAATTCGACGTTGTCCCAGTCTTCGCCGACGGTGTTGTCGATGATCGCCCACCCCTGCAGCAGCGGCTTGCCTTCACTCGGAATCACGATGCGGTATGTACTCTTCCACACCGGCACCTCGCTGATATAGCTGACGAGCAGATTGCGTTCGCCGTCGCCGGCGGTTGAGATGGTCACGCGGCGCACGTCTTGATCGCGCGTCGAAGCCACCAGCCCGAGATATTTGCCGACTTCGTCAGTCACGTCTTTTTCAACCACCCGCACCGTAGTCGATGGCGTCAGGTCGAAGATAATGCACTTCGCCGCTGTCGGTGACGAGCGAGACCTGCGTCAGGTCGATCTTGCTTCCAGAGCTTTCCGCGTCGCCCGCGTCGCCCCGCGGTCGATCGCGAATCACTTCGCGCTCTTCAATGCTGAGCAATCGTCCGGTTGCGGTTGACGATCCGTTGTGAACTTCCACCCTTGCTCCGTGCAGCGCGTCCAGAAACTGGGCGGTGGGCGGGTTCTCTCCCACAGGCAAATGCAGGAATCCAAGCCGCTTTTCGAGCGGCGCGGTGGAGTTGTAGCTGATGCCGGTGATGCGTCCCTTGCCGAGGTCGAGAACGGTGAGCGACTTGAGCACGTCGTTCAACTGCGCGGTCGTGAAGTCGACATTCACCTCCTGGCTGCCGCGCACGCGGCCGGAGTGCTCGAAATATCCGACACCATTTTTGTAGAGAATGATGCGAGTGACCGGCAGCCGCGCGGCATCGCCGGTTCCGGCAGCCACGATCGAAGCTTGTCCGACTGAAACCGAAATAAGCGCGCACAACAAGACCGCAGTGTTCAGAGAGTGCATGGCACCTCCGTCCAGCGATCCGTCTAAAACGCACACACCGCGGACGTCACAAGAACGGTCGCCATCAGAATGGACAAAGCCCGTGCTCTTGCGCAGACGGCTCGTCAGGTTTAGACACCAGGCCCGCTGTCTGGAGGCGTGGATTCAGTTTTCAGGTTTTAAGATGTCTCCGGCCCGCGGAAAACGGGCCCAGAGCACATCAGGCGCGCTTGACCATGCGCGTGACCCAGATAAGAAAGACGGCGCCGATGATCGCGACGATGATGGTGCTGATGAAACCTCCGGCACGAATGCCGATCAAGCCCACCACCCAGCCGCCGACGATCGCGCCAGCGATGCCGAGGACCATGTCCATGAGAGTGCCATAACCGCCGCCTTTCATGAGTTTGCCCGCGGCCCATCCTGCGATCAGACCAACGATGGCCCACCAAATGAAGCTGGTAATCATGGGAACCTCCTCGAATTTTTGAGGCCAGAGAGTGTGTGCTGAAGATTACGAGTGCCGGAGAGAGATGTCAAACAGTGGCTCGTGGTCAGTCGGCAACAGGCGAGTGGGCGAAATGCGGGTAGGGTTGGTCATCGGCGGATTGGCCCCGACCGCTAGCCCCTGACTCCTGGCCCTGTGTTTAAATCGAATGCACCTTTTCCCGCAAGCTTCGGGTCGAATACGAGATGGCGGCCGGATGCTGGCGTGCCCGTTGAAGTGGCTCGACTCTTTTTCAATGCGCAACTTCACCAACGCCAGCGTTTTTGACGACACGCTTCCGTGGCCGAGGGAGAGATGGAGATTGGCACCGCCGTCCCGCTCGATCCACTCAAGGAAGCGATGGAAGACTGGGTTCCGGCGCAAGGGATGTTTGTCGCTGGACTCGCATTTGGCCGCGAGGGCCAACTCCATTCTCTTCGCAGAAGTGCGATCCGGCCGTCAGCGCGATGAAGTGTGTAGAGCGCACGTTTGCGAGGCGGTTGAGACACTGCCAAACTTGGTTAAAATCGTCGACGGCCTTGAGCTTTTGACACCATCGGGAAAAACCGGCGACTGCGAAGGACATGGCAAACGGCCTGATTTTCACGCACTTGCGTGGACTTTCAAGAATGGCAGGCTGGTTGCAGTCCTGCAAGTGGAGGTGCTTCATGAGTCTGAAAGTCATGCATTTTCCAGTACAGGGAAGCACCCGTGCCATCCGCTTGCCAGCCGTTACTGAGGCCTGGGCCGGGCCTTTCGGATCTGGCGAGATGGGGTTCTTGCATTCGTTGCTCGAGGATGATTCCGACCGTTCCGCGGGCAGGGTCCATTGGGGAGCAGTCTGTGGGCTCGCATTGTCACTCACCGTCAGCGCCGTGTTTTGGGCAGGAGTAGGACTATTGGTCGAGCACTTCCTGCGATAGGACCAGGTTTGGTAGGAGAGGAAAAGGGGGCCGAATGCTAACCAGCGACGGCCCTTTTTCTTACGGCCATCGAGTCAGCCGGCCGTTGACGTGAACCTCAATTCCTGTCCCCAACGGAGTCACGCCACACGCCGCCGGCGGATACATCCTGTTGGACCGCGTCCGGCCAGATTACAATACACCCACTTACTTGTCATAGTGCAACAGGGACATGACTTCGTAGCCTTTGAGCTTGTCGCGGCCGTTCAGGAAGTCAAGTTCCACCACAAATCCCAGTCCGGCGATCACGGCGCCAAGTTTCCCGGCAAGCTTGGCGGTGGCTTCGGCGGTGCCTCCGGTGGCGAGCAGGTCATCGACGATCACCACCCGCTGGCCTTTGTGGATCGCATCTTTGTGAATCTCCAGGCTCGAGGTGCCATATTCGAGCGCGTAACTCTCACGCACGGTCTCAGCCGGAAGCTTGCCGGATTTGCGCACGGGAACGAATCCGGCATTCAGCCGATAGGCCAGCGCGGGTCCGAAGATGAATCCACGAGCTTCCATACCCAGCACCAGGTCGATATCCTCATTGATGTAGTGCTCGGAAAGTTGGTCGATGAGCGTGGCGAACCCGCTTTTGTCTTTGAGCAACGTCGTGATGTCGTAAAACAGAATTCCCGGTTTCGGGAAATTGGGAACTTCGCGGATGAGTTGTTTCAGCTGATCGGCGTTCATAAGGGAATTCAACGTGTCAAAGTGTCCAAGCGAAGCCTCGAATCTGCTGCCGCCAACCTGGACACTTTTGCCATTTGCAACCTCGGCACGTTGTTACCACGCTCCTTCAATGCGGAATGAACTGAGCCCGGAGGTCGGACTGGCTTCGGAAACATCCACGGCGTCCACCCGCGCCGCCCGTGGTCCTTCGCGCAAGCGCGAGTGCAGGCCGGAGAGCTGATCACGCGTTCCCTGTGCCAGGACTTCCACACTGCCGTCGTGATTATTGCGCACCCATCCGGCGATGCCGAGCATGTGCGCTTCGCGCTCCACAAACCAGCGAAAGCCCACGCCTTGCACGCGTCCGCGAACGATGTAACGCTTGGCTTCAACGGGCTTTTCAGAGGAAGTCATGTACTAAGGTGCTGGTAGCGCCGTCATCGTGCCGGCTGTCGCCATGCATTCTGGCTCGCCTTGCCGGGCGACCGGCGCCGCAGGGCGGCGCTACTGAGTTACGCCCTCGATAAGTAAGCGCCTTCCGACGTGTCGACCTTGATCTTCTCGCCCTCGTTGATGAAGGGTGGCACCTGCACGACCAACCCAGTCTCGGTTTTCGCGGGCTTGGTCACGCTCGAAGCGGTTGCGCTCTTCAGCCCGGGCTCGGTTTCGATCACGGTGAGTTCGACGGTCTGCGGTAGCTCGATCCCGACGGCCTTGCCGTCGAAGAATTCGACCTTGATCTGCAGGTTGGGAATCAGGTAGTCGACGGCATCGCCCAGGATGTCCTTGCTCAGGTGGGTCTGCTCGTAGTTCGAGGTGTCCATAAAGTAGTAGCTGTCGCCGTCGTTGTAGAGGTACTCCATCTCGACTTCATCAACGTTGATCTTCTCGATGGGGTCGGGCGAGCGGAAGCGGTGCTCGAACATGGCGCCGGTCCGCAGGTTGCGCAGCTTGGCCTGGATGAAGGCGCGCAGGTTACCGGGGGTACGGTGCTCCACCGAGAAAACGGAGTGCAGATCATTGTTGTGCTTGATGATCATGCCGGGACGGAGTTGTGTGGCAGGGATCGACATTGCTTGGAAACTCTCCTTGAACGATTGCTGGTTTGAAGCTGGCGGAAGGCGGGCAAGCCACAAGTTCCGCCGCCACAGGGATAACGTGTCATTTTACACGCAGGTCCGGAGGAAAGGAAACCAGTGTGGGCGAACGCATTCGTCCCCCCAGTCGCGAGGTGCCTAGTGAAAGGCCGCAATTGAAACCCGCAGGCTCAATTGAAACCCGCAGGCTGAGGAGAATTCTGGATGTGCCTTGTTTTCCCGTTAAGACTACAATCATCGACAGCGCCAACTGGTCGATGTCGTTCACACCAAGGAGCGCGGAAAGTGAGGTCTTCTCTTATGAAAATGGGGAATTATGAATCTTCCGAGGACGGCAACGTCGGGACCGCTATCACATTTCTTCTCATCGGGCTGGGAGCGGGAGCGCTGCTCGGACTTCTGCTAGCCCCCAAAAGCGGCAAGGCTCTGCGCCGCGACCTGCAGCGCGGCTATGAAGATGCGAAGGAATCTCTCGGCGAGTGGGCCGATGACGCCAAGGAACACATGCGCGATGCCGGCGACCGCATCCGCGATGTGGCCAACCGCGGCGCGGAAATCGCCGAAGATCTGCGCGACAAAGTCGAACCCTTCCGCAAGGCGATCAATCGCAGCTAGGGGACCTCAGTGGTCATGGTCAGTGGTCGGTCGCATCTAGGGATCACTGGCCGGGCCCTTTCTTCAGTACAAATGAAAATCCACTTCCACCTCAACCCGGGTGGCGACGGGCTGCCCGTTTAGCGTCGCCGGACGGAAGCGCCAGCGATGGACCGCTTCGATAGCCTTCTCATCCAAGCCCATGCCCAGCGACTCTCTGACTCGAATGTCGTAGGGGAGCCCGTCTTTTCCGACCACCAGCAAAAGCGTGACTCGTCCCTGGGTCTTCGATTTCCTGGCTTCGTCGGAGAAGGTTGGCTCCGGATTGAAAACAACCTGCGGTGCGGTCACGCCCATTCCCAGCGGAACGATTCCTGGCGGACCGTTGCCGACATAGGGTCCGGTCGACGAGCCAACGCCTCCGCAGCATCCGCGACCGATGCCGCCCACGCCCCCCGGTCCGTTGGAAAGCACCTTGGTGAACTCCGACGTCGGATCGCCGATCTGGCTCGCTGGAAACTTGATATCCGGCGCCATCATCACCGTTTGGTCTACCTGCAGCTTCGACGGCTGCTTCAGTACGATCACACTCGGAGGAACGATCTGCATATTGAGCGAAGACGGCGGCGGTGCTCCATGCGACGGCGGCAGCGGATTGAAATTCCCTCCGCCTCCTCCGTTGAAGCCTGAGAAGATCAACGGAAGACGGCTCGGGTTGACTCCGGGTACGAGATCGGGAGGATTGCGAATGAAGCAGCTCGTGAAATAGATGATCAGCGCCAATACGGCGGCTTGGCCGAAAAGCGAAAGAGCGAACGTTTCCCGGCGGGTACGCGAGAGAGCGCTTTCATGGGTGAGGAAAGAAAACAGACTGGGGCCCGGTCCCGGAGATGCAGCGGTCATGGCACGCTCCTGCCAACAGGGTGATGGAGTGAACTTGGCCCACCCTGCCGTAAGACGCGCGAATTCAGAAAAAGGATTTCCGCCCGGCGCTCGCCGCGGTAAGCCGCAGCCCCGGCGTTTCGGAGACTGTGAACCGCTACTTGCGGAAGACGGCGCCGAACAATCGCCCGATGCGATGGAAGAATCCGCGATGCTCGGGCTGGGCTTGATGGTCCGGGGGCGGCAACTGAACTACGGCATCGAGATGAACCTGGCGCTCGAGCGACTGGTCGACCGGCACGTCCGGGGGAGCGGCTTGAGCCGGCGCCGAGCGCGCCGCCGAGCGATCTTTGGCGCTGAACACCAAAGGCGCATCCACTTGCACGTGAACTTCGTTGGCTTGCGCTGGCGGTAACGGCGCCGTGGGACCACTGGACGGTTGTGTGGCCGCCGCAGCGTTATCGACGGATCCTCCCGCCGACCCAGCTCCGACGCGCACCTGCATGGATAAGTTCGCTTGCGGTGCCGGTTGGATCGAAGGCGTACTGGTTTCGAGTACCGGCGGTGGAGGCGGGCATCCGCACTCGAGCGGAATGTCGCTATCGATTTTGTCGATCTGTCCTGAACGAAACACCACCTGCTCAGTGGGGCGGACCTGATAGATGCGGTTGCCCATTAATTCCGAAACGATCGCCGAAGAAGTATTCCCCTTCAGCGTCCGGACACAGGTGTTGCCATGCGAGTCGGCACTGACGGCAAAGTGAAATTCCCCCGGGCCGGCGAACATGATGCGGAAGTCCGGAGTCAGTACGGAATCTGCCGAAGCACTCAGCCGGTAATGAGTTTCGATTGCGCCCGTGCTCATGCCAAACATTAAGTCGCGCTTGCTGGTTGACGGCGTGACCGAGATGGTGGTTCGCGGGCAGACGCGCACTTCGCCACCGCGCGGCAGATGGAGGATGGTCGTGTCGGACCCGGCCGTGATCGAAGAACCTCCAGCCAGATGGCTGGCCGACATCACGGCCGAACCTGTATCGCTGATGGGAACCACGGCGTCCTCAGGGTTAAGCGTGAATCCGGTTGCCATGGCGGGCTGCCTCGCCGTGGTCTTCCTGGCCACATTTGCGTCTTCTGGCGGCTTGAGTCGGACCATCAGCCGGCCGCCGGCTCCATCCCACGAGTGTCCATAGGGCGCAGCCAGGTCGAGCACGATGCGGGTCACTGGGGGATTATTGCGAAACTGGTTGACGCGGATTGCGAGGATATTTTCTTTTTCGACCTCGATCCGCTTCTGCATGGGGCCGAGCCGCGAGTTGGGCAGATCAATCACCAGCCGCGGAGGTGAGTCGACAGTTTGTATTTCCGGAATGACGTTGCCGCTGGAAAGAATTTCGACCGCCGGCACACCCTTCTCATGAACGATGCGAACGCTCTTGATGATGCGCGCAGGCCCAAAGTTCTGTCCCATGGCCGCGATAGCCAGCAGCCCCACCAACAAGATGATGGAGCAAACCGTCCTGGATTGGTTTCGCGGCACTAACGTCCCTCGCTGAAAGCGCTGAAGAAACATATCACAGGGTTCAGGGTCAGTGATCTGTGGTCAGTGGTCCAACCTTTGCTCGGTGGTTCGGTGGCTGCGATTGGGCAGCAAAGAGCAGAGAAGGAAAGAAGTCGATCGGGACGGAATGAGAGCGCATCGTTGCCGCCCCTCTCTAGCCACTCACTGCGCCTGGATCCCCGGCCCCTCCTGCACTTCCGGCAGGAACTCGTACTCTTCAATCACGGCGGCCACCGTGACTTTGCCGCGGGCGTCGTCCACGCGCACCACGCGGCCCTTGCACTGCACCCGGATGCTTTCGGTGAGCGTGATCTCCGGCGGAAGAGTGAGGGTGAATCCTATGAGCGAGCCTTGTGCCACCGCCGAGTCCAAATAAAAGCAGATACCGCGCGCGCTGACGTCGCGGATTTGTGCAGGTTCACTCTTACCAGTTCCGTTCCGGGTAATGCTGACGGGAACCAGGAGTGCGAATCGTCGTGCACTCCGTTTTTCCGGATGGGACTCCATGCTTCCTCCAATTGGCGCGTTAAGTGGCTTATGTACACGAGAATGCCCCCCACAAGCCTGTTGGTCAATACCACCATCGGGTCGACGGATGGCCCTTTCTGGTTACCAAACGTCGCCGTAAAGCCCCAGCCTTTAGGCTCGGGGATATAAGGCGACGAATTTTTGCCCGCTGTGGCGTACTCCTGCCACTATCACGTGGTTTGGTGCCCCAAAATATCGGCGCTCGGTGTTAGTAAGCCGGGCATTGGATCGGCTGCTCATGCTGGCTGCGGGTTTTGTGGGCTACGTCCTCAAATTCTTTCTACAAGTTCGCCGCGGGCCGTGATCGCTAGTCCGTCAGCCCTGGCCCTGGTTCCTGGTGATAATCTGAAATAATCGGGAGGTCCAACGGCGGAAGCCGAACGCTGAAAGTGATTTTCGTCCTCGACAACTACGACTCGTTCACCTACAACCTGGTCCAGTACATCGGAGAACTGGGCGCGGAAGTCAAGGTTCGCCGCAACGATCAGGTCACAATCGCAGAAGTCGAGGCGATGCATCCCGACAAGATCGTGATTTCGCCTGGTCCCTGCACTCCGCACGAAGCCGGCATCAGCATCGACCTCATCCGCCACTTCGCCGGCAAGCGGCCACTGCTCGGCGTATGCCTGGGACATCAAGCCATCGGTGAAGCGTTTGGCGGACGCGTCATCCGCGCCCCGCATCTTATGCACGGCAAAACCAGCGCTGTCCTACATGACAACAAAACGGTCTTCCAGGGCCTCCCGATGCCCATGACGGCCACGCGCTATCACTCGCTGATCGTCGAAGAAAAAAATCTGCCGTCAGAGCTGGAAGTCAGTGCCTGGACCACCGAAAAAGACGGCTCCCGCACCATCATGGGCCTGCGCCATCGGCAGCACGCGGTCGAGGGAGTGCAGTTCCACCCCGAGAGCGTGTTGACGGATGCGGGCAAGAAGCTGGTCGAGAATTTTCTGGAGCTCAGGGGCTAGGGACCAGCGGTGAGGCTAGAACCTCTGCCTGCACCCTTTCTGCCGTACCGGTTGGGAAATGCAGTCGACCGGCGTGCGTTACATCACTGCGAATCGACTGGCCCTAGCCACCACCGCCCCTTGCCATTTCCACCGCCCTCAGCAGCGCCCCAGCCTTGTTCATCGACTCCTGAAACTCGCTCGCCGGATCGGAATCCGCGACGATTCCGGCTCCCGCCTGCAGGTACGCCTTCTTGCCCTGCATCAGCATGGTGCGAATGCCGATGCAGGAATCAAGATTTCCGGCAAAATCGGCGTAAAACACCGATCCACCGTAGATTCCGCGGCGCGTCGGCTCGAGTTCTTCGATGATCTGCATGGCTCGCACCTTTGGCGCGCCACTTAATGTTCCCGCCGGGAAACATGCCGCGAAGGCGTCGAGCGCATCGAGATCCTTGCGCAAAGCTCCTTCGAGCGCCGAGACCAGGTGCATCACATGCGAGTAGCGCTCGACATACATCAGGTCTTTCACCTTGACCGAACCGTACTCGCTCACCCGGCCAAGATCGTTGCGGCCGAGATCAACCAGCATCACGTGCTCGGCCCGCTCTTTCTCGTCGTTGCGCATCTTCTGTTCCAGAAGCGCATCTTCGGCATCGTCGCGTCCCCGCGGATGCGTGCCCGCGATCGGCCGATACTCAAGCTTGCGCCCAGTTGCGCGCACCAGCATTTCCGGAGACGATCCCAGAATGTGGGTGTCGCCGGTTTGCAAGAAATAAAGATAGGGCGACGGATTCACCTGCCGCAGCGCACGGTACAAATCGAAGGGCGCAACTTCGGGCACGAAGTCGAGCCGTTGGGAAAGGACCACCTGAAAGATGTCGCCGGCTGCAATGTACTCCTTGCATCGCTCCACGCCGCGCATGTATTCCTGGCGGGTCGTGCCCGCGTGCACTTTGAGTTTTCCCTTCTTTGCCTTCGAAGCTTTCCGCCACAACGCCGGGCTCAACCCGCTGGCCAGCTTTTTCTCGAGCGCAGCAATGTCGCGAACCGCGCGGTCGTACGCGCGCCGCGGAGATTCCCTCGACACGTCCGCGGCCGCCATGATGTGAATCTGATGCCGCAGGTGATCGAACGCCAACAGCCGGTCGAAAAACATCAACTCGGCATCCGGCAAGCAGAGATCATCTTTGCCGTGATGGCCGATGTTTTCGAGCTGCCGCACCACATCGTAAGCGAAGTATCCAACCGCCCCCGCAGTGAACGGAGGCAGCCCCGGAATGTGCGCCGGCCGATGCTCGCGCAGGAGCCGCTTCACGACCTCAAACACGTTGTCCTTCGCCGATGGGTACCTCATTTCCCGCGCGCTCTTGGCGCGGGAAGCTGGGACTTTGAGCTTGTGTCCGCCCGTGATCTCCACCTTCCCGTTGGCCGCCTTCACCCGCATATACGGTCGAGCACCGAGAAACGTATAGCGCCCAATCTGCTCCCCGCGCTCGATCGACTCCAGCAGAAAGGCATGCAACTGATTCTCGGAAATGGCCAGAAAGGCAGAAACCGGGGTAAGCAGGTCAGCGCTCACCGACTTGACCACGGGAACCAGGGTCGCTTCGCGGGCTAACCGGGAAAACTCTTTGAAATCAGGCAGCAGCATCGTTCAGAATATCCCAATCGAAGGGTATTAGGCGGGTTAGCTTTTTATCGATAATATCCTATTGCATGGCATTATAGGACAGTGAAATTAAGCCAATGGGCGAAAGAGCAAGGACTGACCAACAAAGGGGCATGGCGGATGTGGAAGGCCGGCCAATTGCCGGGCCTCTTGCGGCCTCGCCTGGGCTCCGAGCAAAAGCTCTCCCCAGCTAAACCCGCAAGTGATATGGAATCGTGGCCACCGTAACCTTCTGATTTCCATAGAACAGCAGCAACGCGCGAATGGCTTCCGGACGGTTGTTGTGGAGCAGATAGTGATACCAGTGATCTTCCACTAGTTCCGGAATGAGCACGGTGATGGTGCGATCGGGCTCTGCTTCCTGCTGCTCAATGGCGTAGTCGACGATCGGTTTCACGATGAAGCGATAGGGCGAATCGAGCACGACGAGTTTGGGCGTAGGAAGCCCCGCCGCCTTGGCCGGTTTCTCCACGAATTCGGTCCACTGCCGGCACAGACTGTCGGTATCGTCCCCACAGGCGACGTTGACCACGTGAATTTCCTTCGAAAGGGTCCAGGCATAGCGCAGAGCTTTTTCCGAAACCAAGCTCCAGCGATCAATCGGCACCACCACGACCGGTTCGCGAAGATTTTGGGTGCGTACCGGATGGAGGGCCTTGATCTCGGCTCCGACGCGCGCGTAGTGGCGCCGTACCGCGCGCATCATCAGAATCAACGACGGGATCAGCAGCACCGTGATCCACGCCCCCTCCATGAACTTTGCCACCAGCACAACCGCCGTCGTCAGCCCGGTCGCGAGCGCTCCGAAACCGTTCAGCACCATGCTGTGCAGCGCGCGTCCCTTTCCGTAGCGCTTCCAGTGCACTACCATGCCGGCCTGCGACAGGGTGAATGCCAGGAAGGCGCCGACCGCGTACAAAGGAATCAGCCGGTCGGTGACTCCACGAAAAACGATCAGCAGCGTCCCGGTAAGAATGGCGAGCGCATAGATTCCCTGGGCGAACACCAGGCGCCGTCCGCGCAACACAAAGGCGTGCGGCAGGAAGCCGTTTTGCGCGATGGCGCGCGCCAGCCGGGGAAAATCCGCAAACGCCGTGTTGGCCGACAGCGACAGCACGATGAGGATCGATGCAATGCTGAGCCAATAAAAAGCTCCCCGTCCCGTGACCGCGGCCAGCAGCTGCGACAAAATGCTTTGATATCCCGGCAGATTCGGGTCGGTGGCTGCGATTCCGTAGGCCGGCACGAGCCAGGCGATCCCCAGCAACATCACCATGAGGATCCCGATGATGATCGTAAGCGTGAGCTTGGCGTATTTATCCGTCGGCTCACGAAATGCCATCACCCCGTTGCTCACCGCCTCGACTCCCGTCATGGCGGTGCAACCGCTGGAGAAGGTTCGCAACAGCAGCCAGGCGCTGACCGTCCCAGTCACCCCAGCCAGTCTCGGCGGCGCAATCACCGGCACGGGATGGCCGCCGGCGGCCAGTGCCTTGATGATTCCGAGCGCGATCAGCCCCAGCAGGCACCCGATGAAGATGTAAGTCGGCAGCAGAAATACTCCCCCCGTTTCCTGCACTCCGCGCAGGTTGATGAGGGTAATAATCAGCAGAATCACCAGACACAATTCGAGGGTATGGCTCTGCAGCGAGGGCACGGCCGACACCAGCGCGCCCACTCCGGCCGAAATGCCCACCGCAGCCGTCAGCACGTAGTCGATCATCAGCGCCGCCGCAGCCAGCAGGCCTGCAGCCTCGCCGAGGTTCTCGCTCGCCACCGTGTACGATCCGCCGCCTTGTGGGTAGGCCGAAATCGTCTGCCGATAGGAAAAGTACACGATGCCCAGCAGCACCACGATCCCGATGGTGATCGGCCAAACGTAGGCCGCGCCTGCCATGCCCAGGGGAATCAGCAGCGTCAGCGCGGCTTCCGGCCCGTAGGCCGCCGAACTCAGCGCATCCAGCCCGAAAATCGGGATGCCCTTGGCCGGACCAATCCTCTCCGCTTTTTCTTCTTCGGTAGCGAGTGGCCGTCCAAACAAAAGGTCGACAATGTTCACGAGGCTTCCCCGTTTCACGGAATTGAGAGCGCGGTCCTCAGATAGTACTCCGGCATTCCAAGAATTTCCCCCGATTCCAGGTTTCGCGTCATACCGCCTGCCCGACGCCCTGCCGCGGATTGACTCAGTCGGTTCAAAAGGCGTCAAATCGTTACTTCTTACTTCTTCCGCCCGGAGGAATTCATGAGCCAGTCCAAAGATGCCAAGCTCTCTTCCAGTAACCGTCGTTCATTTCTCAAATCCAGCGGCGTCCTGACCGCTGTGGCCCTCGGGTCGGTAACCCTTCCCAAACTGCCTGCGGGGGAAGCAACACCAGCCGAAACTCCGCCCCGCCAAGCCATGCCCACGCGCAACCTCGGCAAGACCGGATACAAAGTCGGCATCTTCAGCCTCGGCGGCCAGGCCGCGCTCGAAAAGCCACACAATGAGGACACAGCCGTCCCCCTCATTGAGAAGGCGCTTGACCTCGGCGTGAACTACATCGACACCTCGTCGATCTATGGAGGCCCCGAGCGCTGGAGCGAACAGTACGTCGGCAAGGTGATGAAGCATCGCCGGAACGAGGCGTTTCTCGCCACGAAAACGAAAGAGCGCACGCGCGAAGGCTCCAAGCGCATGATCGACAAATCGCTCGAGTTGCTCGACACCGACCACATCGATCTCTGGCAGTTGCACGACATCGGCACGATGAACGACATCAACGAAATCTTCGCCGAGGGAGGCGCGATGGAAGCCCTGCTCGAAGCGCAAGATCAGAAGATTGTGAAATATCTCGGCATCACCGGCCACTATCGCCCCGACGCGTTGATCGAGGCCATTCATCGCCATCCCTTCGACACGATATTGATGGCGCTCAATGCAGCCGACCCACATCACTTCAGTTTCTCCCCGCAACTGCTGCCGCTGGCAGTCGAAAAGCAGATGGGCATCATCGGGATGAAGGTTCCGGCCCGCGGCCGAATTCTTTCCACCTGGACGCCTCCGCCGATCGAACAGCAGAAACACATGTGGGAGGGGATGGTGCTGGCGCCGACTCCTGGAACGCTCCACATGCGCGAAGCGATGTATTACTCGCTCTCGCTGCCGGTGAGCACGGTGATCATCGGTTGTGACTCGATCGCACAACTGGAGGAAAACGTCCAACTGGCCCGCGACTTCACGCCCCTAAACCAGCAGCAGATGGCGGCGCTCACCGAGAAGGCCGAACCAGTCTCCAAGCAGAGCCTATTCTTCCGCTTCTACCAAAGAGCGTAGGCCGATCCGGAGCAGACAGGACCCAAGCGCCATTTCCCGCGCGTTCTCGGCGCTAAAGGCTTGCGCAGTAACGACTTTGGTCGATGCAGGCGCGCGTGCAGCTTGCTTCCCCGCCATGCGCCCTCATATACTCGGAACGTTTTCCCGCTTATGGCCGTGCATTGCCCGAAGACGGCTCGATCCCACCCGCAATCATTCCGGAGAATACTTTTATGACGACCGTGACGACCGCCCCGCACGTGGATAAAGAAGCCAATCCGTGGGAGTCGCAGCGTGCCCGCTTCGATCTGGCAGCTCAGAAACTCAATCTCGATGAAGGCTTGTGGCGGGTCTTGCGTTATCCCAACCGTGAGATCACGGTTCATATCCCCGTGCAGATGGACGACGGCCATCTCGAAGTCTTCACCGGCTTTCGTGTGCAGCACTCGATTGCCCGCGGTCCGGCCAAGGGCGGCATCCGCTACGCGCCCGACGTCACGCTCGATGAGGTTCGTGCACTCGCCAGCTGGATGACCTGGAAGTGCGCGGTGGTCAACATCCCGTTCGGCGGCGCGAAAGGCGGCGTCATCTGCGATCCCCACAAAATGTCGATGGGCGAAGTCGAACGCATGACCCGGCGCTACACCGCCGAGCTCATCGAATTCATCGGCCCGGAAAAAGATGTTCCCGCACCCGACGTCAACACCAACGAACAAGTCATGGCCTGGATGATGGACACCTACTCCATGCACATGCGCCAGACCGTCACGGCGGTGGTCACCGGCAAGCCGATCAACATCGGCGGATCACGGGGACGACGTGAAGCCACCGGCCGTGGCGTCATGATCGTCTGCGACGAAGCCTGCAAGAAGCTAGGCATCGACCGGCAGCAGGCCCGGGTAATCGTTCAAGGATTCGGCAACGTCGGCTCCAACGCCGCGCAGCTCATGCACGAAGGCGGATATAAGATCGTCGGCGTCGCTGAGGTGGGGGGCGGACTCTACAACAAGAACGGCATGGACATTAAAGCCCTGGTCGAGTTCCGTCAGAAGAATGGGACCGTCCACGGATTCCCCGGCGCCGATCGCGCCGACTCCGCCGACCTGCTCACGACGGAGTGCGAGATTCTCATCCCCGCGGCCACCGAAAACGTCATCACCAGCCGCAACGTCGATCACGTCAAGTGCCGTATTCTCGCTGAGGGCGCGAACGGCCCCACGACTTCAGCCGCCGATGACGTGCTCACCGAAAAACGTGTCTTCGTGATCCCGGACATCCTGGCCAACGCCGGTGGGGTCACGACTTCTTACTTCGAGTGGGTGCAGGATCGCCAGGGCTACTTCTGGAAAGAATCGGTCGTGAACGAGCAGCTGGAGACCATTATGAAGTCGTCCTTCGAGGACGTTGTGCGCTACGCGGAAACCCACCGGGTCAACAACCGCATCGCCGCCTACATGCTGGCGATCGACCGCGTCGCCTACACCATTCGCCAGCGCGGCATCTACGCGTAATCAAATCGGAAAGCCCCATCGCAATTGCCCATGAGGCAACGACGGTGGGGCACCGGGTCGGAATCGTGCGCCACGCGGCCCATGCGAGGTGCATCCCGCCTCCGGTAACTTCAACTCTCCTCAATCAACCCAGGGACTCAATGTTCGTCGTGGTGCTCCCTGGCCCATTTTTCGGATTCGTCGAGTTCTCTCAAGGCTTCGTCGATGTGCTTCATGGCACTGACTCGGTGGCCTCCCCATTCACCGCCCGCATGGTCCAGTTGCTCGCGAGCGTTTCGCAGTGCCTCCCGTGCCGAATCAATTCTGGCCGGCACGTCTCTTTGGGGGGTCAGGGAAAGCGCGGTGGAGATCAGCATCATCGATAGTAGGAGTCTCACAAAAATTCGCATATGTCCTCTCTCGAGTGGCGCTTTTTCGGATTGCGCCAGGCCCGCCGTGCGTTGCGTCGGGAGCAGGCGGCTTGTACGTTAGTCAACACGGCGCCGGTGCGCATACTGTCAACATTTGCAGTCTCGCGATCTGTACGGCTTTTACTAGACTAAAACTGTCCATTTTGCCTGTAGACAGATGACCGCCACTGGCGCCTGTGCTCGCCGTGAGCGGCAGAGAGACTCGCGTACGAGTTGCGCCAGCAACATTGGTCGAAACGCTCGCGACTGTGAGCTGGGCAAACGCTTTGACAGACTGTTGCAAGGGCGGCTTCAAGCCGGGCCGCCAGATGGCCCGTTTCGACTCGGGCTTCGCCCCGAGTTAAATCCGCGATGGGCCCAGGAGAATCCTCGTGAAACGGAAAATCGCACGCCCCATGCGGTGGGTACCATTCTGCATGTTTCTGCTGTTGTGCCTGGCCGTGATGCCGGTCCAGTCCCAGAGCACCTCGACGAGTGATCAGTCGTCGACCACCACTACCACCAAGAAGTCGAGGAAATCCAAGAAATCCGCGACCTCTTCCGACAACTCGACCGCGTCGTCGGACACGTCGAAACCGAAGTCCTCGAGAAAGAGCAAGAGCGCCGCTGGCTCTGCCGACACCGAGGCTTCGACGGGGACGGCCTCGTCAACCAAATCGTCGAGGAGAAAGAAAGCGACAGACGAGACCGCGACGGGAGGGTCATCGGCCGCCACCACGCCAGAGGCGGGAGGGACGAAGAAATCGAGGCGATCGAGAGAGAGCACGGCCTCAGCCGACTCCTCGGCGCCAGCCTCGACCACAGAACCTGCTACCCGAAGCAGGTCGTCTCGCAGCAGCACGAGATCCAACAGCGCGCCCGCCGCAGCATCAGCTCCTGGTGAGCCTCCCGCCGCCGCGACCGCGCCCAGCCGCGCTCGTACCTCGCAGCCTGCGACCGACACCGGGGCTGCGGTTCCCGCTTCGGGGCCAGCTTCGCCCTCCACTCCGCCTAAAAGGGCTACAGCTACACCTACGCCAATAGGTGGGCCCTCAGACGCCCAGATCGCCTCGGCCAAGGCGAGCGGAATGGTGTGGGTCAACACCGACAGCAAGGTGTATCACAAGAGTGGACGTTGGTACGGCAAAACCAAGAGCGGAAAATTCATGACCGAGGAGGAAGCCAAGGCAGCAGGTTACAGAGCCGCTCTGAAGGAATAGAATTCCCCTATTCCGGAGGGAACATGAGTCGCACACGAATCATCCCCATTCTGTTGACCATCGTCGCGCTTGCCCTGTTCATGTCCCGGGGAATCGCGCAACCGTCAGGCCAGGCTTCGAGCACATCAACCAGCAGCGCGAAATCCGCCACAACCTTGCTCGACATCAACACCGCCAGCAAGGATCAACTGAGGGACTTGCCCGGCATCGGCGACGTCTACTCGCAAAAGATCATCGACGGCCGCCCGTACCATGCCAAGACCGATCTCGTGCAAAAGAAGATCCTCCCGCAAGCCACCTACAACAAAATCAAGGGCATGATCATCGCCAAGCAAGCGAAAACCGCGACGAAGTAACGCCCGATCGTAGCCATCGAGGGCACAGAGGTTCGACCCGGCACCTCTGTGCACCTTTGTGGCCCGGAAGGGCAGATTCTTTTCCTCAGTATCAGGAACTCCCTCGATTGCGTTCCCCATCCCCAAGGAGGATAATCACGATAGTCCGTTACCGGTTTCGGTCGCCCGAAGAAGTGAATCTGCCCAATTCCATCACGCTGATCCGTATCTTCAGTATCCCGCTGTTACTCTGGGTCCTTTCCAGTCCCCGCTTCACGAGTGTCAATGGGGAAAAGGAATTGCTGGCCTCGGCCATTTTCATCGCCGCTGCCATGACCGATGGAATTGACGGCTACCTCGCACGCAGGCGCAATCAGATCACCACCATGGGGATCCTGCTCGATCCCCTTGCCGACAAACTTCTGATCGCTGCGGCCTTCATCGTTCTGGTGCAGTTAAATCCGAGCTTGGTGCCAGCCTGGGTGGCAATCGTAATTATTGGCCGCGAGTTTCTGGTCAGCGGTCTGCGATCGATCGCGGCTTCGGAAGGATTCACCATCGAAGCCAGCCAACTGGGCAAGCTCAAGATGGTGGTGCAGATCGTGGCCGTGGTCGCGGTGATCCTCGACCATCGCTGGAAAGAATGGCCCATCTACGGCCATTACTTCTTCCCCGTGCACTGGATCGCCTATCTGGCGATCTGGTTCACGGTATGCGTTTCCCTGGTCTCGGCGATCGATTATTTCGTCGCCTTCTGGTCGAAGATTGACCGGCGCGTCGTCAAGCGCCGACGCCGTGCCTTTATCCTGAGCCGGCGCAGAAAGCCTGTGCCCGCTCCGCCACAGGCCGACCGCGATGTCGCTACCTCAACCTAGTCCCGCTTCTATCGAGCCCGGCGCGCCCGCACCAGATGAGTTCTCGTCCAAAGAGCGAACCCTTCTGTTGCAACTCGCGCACGACTCAATCCTCTCCGCGCTCGAGCATCGTGAGATTCCCCTCGATCCACCCACCCCTCACCTCGCCGAACCGCGCGGCGCATTCACCTCGCTCTATCTCCACGGACAACTTCGCGGATGCGTTGGCTACGTTCTTCCCGTCGGCCCCGTCTATCGCACGGTAGCCGATACCGCCCGGGCCGCCGCTTTTGACGACACGCGCTTCCATGCGGTCAAGCTCGAGGAAGCCCGGGAGCTCGAGATCGAACTCAGCATTCTCTCCGTCCCGCAGCCCATCGCCGCCGATGCAGTCCAGATTGGGCGCCACGGCCTCCTCATCAGCATGGCCGGACACCGCGGCCTCCTCCTGCCCCAGGTTCCGGTCGAACACCACTGGGACCGCGTCACCTTCCTCGAGCAAACCTGCCGCAAGGCCGGCCTGCCTTCCGATGCCTGGCAAAGAGGCGCAGCCATCGAGGCGTTCACCGCTGAAGTGTTCGGAGAAAAAGCTCACTGAGCCTCCGGAAAGATCCATCGCGTCCCGGAGACCCTCTTCCCGCTGGCCCGATTCCCGAGCTGCGATTCGAAATCTTTGGCCATCAGGAGGCGGCGCCCGAAGTCCTGGGCTGGCCGGCAGGAATCGGTCAAAACGGGTCGGCCCAGGCGGCCGCCAGCAACAACAATAAAATTCCTGTTTTCTTCATGTTAACTCGGGAGCAAGGCCTCGATTGCACCTTCTCCCACAGTTCAATGCAGAAAAGAAAGGCTTCAGCCGGAAGGTACGAAGCAGGTGGGGGAGGGTCAGGGGTGCGAGGGTGTTTGGCCACCCCGGCGCCGAAGTTTTTTGCCGGATTGTTTAATCCCTTGTTGCATAAATAATTAAGTGCCTGTAATAATTCGCCGTTCTATCTCCTTGGGGTGTGGATCGGGTCCGAACCTAGTTAACGATGAATTTCGTCGCTCCGTTTTCGCCACGGCTGTTCCCCATGCGGTTGCCGCGAGTCTGCGTGGCGGTCATCGGCTCCGAGCCCAACGAGATGGCCGAAAAAGCTGAGGCCCTAGTCCGGGATAACTCCTTGCTGGAGTTCAGGTTGGACTACCTCTCCAAGCCTGGCTTGGCGATACCGAGAATCAAGCGCTTTCTCGAGTCGCATCCGGGCACCGTGGTCATCGCCACCTGCCGCCGCCTCATCAACGGAGGCAAGTTCCGCGGCTCCATCCCTTCGCAACTGGACGTTCTCAACAAGGCAGTCGGAGCCGGCTGTCAGCTCGTCGATGTCGAGTTTCAGACGGCCGTGAAGTGCAAGCCCGAGCAACTGCAAAAGCTCCGTGCCCGTGCCGGGCTCATCCTCTCTTTCCACGATTTCCGGGCCACCAAGAAACTCGACGAAACCCTCGAGAAGATGCTGGCCTATCCGGCCGACTTCTACAAAGTAGTCAGCACCGCGACCACCCTGGCCGACAACGTCACCCTGATCAAGTTCCTCGCCCGCGAAGGCGACCGCCATTCCATGGTCAGCATGTGCATGGGCGAGCAAGGCATCATCAGCCGCGTCCTCGGGGTGCGTGCCGGCAGCGTCTTTACCTTTGCCTCCGCCAGCGCCGGAGAAGAAACCGCTCCCGGCCAGATCGCGGCGCAGGAGCTACGCAATGTCTACCGCATCGAGCAGGTCGACGTGGCGACCCGTGTTTATGCGGTCGTCGGCGACCCCATAACCCACTCACTCTCGCCGACAATCATGAATGCCGCCTTCCGCCGCGAGAACGTCAATGCCGTCTATCTCGCGCTTCACGCCAAGACCTTGAAGGATCTCCTGACCTGCGTCAGGGAAATCCCGATTCACGGCATCAGTGTCACCATGCCGTACAAGGAAGCGATTCTGACGCACCTCGACAACAGCGATTCGCATAGCACCAAAATCGGGGCCTGCAACACGGTTGTCCGCGCCCAGGACGGCAAACTCTACGGTTTCAACACTGACACTGCGGGAATCGTTCGTCCGGTCGAACGTCGTCTGAACACGCTCGAAGGCGCCCGCATCCTAGTCATTGGAGCCGGCGGCGCAGCCCGTGCCGCAGTCTTTGGCCTGAAGGAACGCGGCTCGGAAGTCTACATTTTGAACCGGAGTGCCGCCCCGGCCAAGAAGCTCGCTCACCAGGCCCGAGCCCGCATCATCAAGCGTCAGGACCTCAAGAAGCTAGCCTTCGACGTCATCATCAACGCCACCCCGGTGGGCATGGGAAACATGCGCGAAACTCCCCTCCAGGATAAGGAGATCAATGCCCGCTATGTCTTTGATATGATTTATGATCCGCCAGAAACACGGCTGTTGAAATTGGCCCGGGAACGGGGAGCCCAGATCATTCCGGGCATCGAGATGTTCGTCCATCAAGCCGCCCGCCAGTTCGAAATCTGGACCGGCAAGCCCGCCCCTTGGGACGAGATGCTCCGGGTCGTGCTTTTGGCCCTGCAGGAACGTGCAGCCCGCGCTAACGGTGGAAAATGAAAGCTTCCGATGCCTTTCGCAAAGAAAAAGTTGCAATTTAGGTTATATCCAAAGTAATATGACCTTAGGAAGCAAGACAGAAAAGCTTCCAAAGGGTCTGTTTAGCCCAGTACCGCCCGATTCCTTACTTCCGAAACTCGCAGTACAAGCTTTGGCAAGAAAACTCGACGTTGGGGGCTTGGTCCGCCTCCATCCCGGTCCGGAGAGTCCAACATGGCGTGGTACGCGTACTGTCTTACCGAGCATCAAACCCTCCCAAATGGAACTCGCACCCGTCGCCCATTCCTGCTTGAAGGTGTACAAGGAGTCAACGGCGCTGCGGTTCTCAGCTATCCCAGTGGGGAATTCGCCGTGATCGTCAGCGAATATGACCACACAGCCGCGGAGCTTGACCAGAAAGCTGCGATCGAACATGCCCGCGTGGTTAGTAACTGTTTTCGTAACTGCACGGTTCTTCCTTTTAAATTCGGCACCATTTTCGAGAGCGATGACGCCCTCCGTCAGGCCGTCCGGGTCAACCGCCGCGCCTTCGGACAAAGCGTCGCCAAGCTCCGGGGCAAGTCTGAAATGCACATCAAGCTGGTAGTGCGTGACGGATCCCTGCGCGAGGCCATGATCGACGTCGAACTGCCCGACACCGTGGGCGGCGACTACCTCTCGAAGCTGCGCGTCAAGGCCTCCCGCGAACGCGAGCGCCAGACCAAGGCTCGCGCCCTGTCGGTCCAGGTTCACAAGCTATTCAACCCGCTCGAGGAAGAAGTCAGTTGCAAGAAAGTCGCTCCGGAGGGCATGCTCATCGACATCGCCCATCTCATCGACAACAAGAGCGTAGAAAAATACCAGAACCGCTACAACACGGCTGCCAAGCAATTAAAGAACTGCGAAGTCTCCGTCAGCGGCCCCTGGCCCCCGTACCATTTTCTCCCCGGCAAGCTGCGGACGGTCGCGGGCAATAGCTAGAAATTCTGAAATCTTTGAGGACGACCAGCGCCGGGCAACCGCCCGGCGCTGAATTTTTTGTGCCCTGAAGATCTGCCCATCTCGAAACGGGAGCGCCGTCTACGCTGTTTCGCATGGGGTTTGACTTTCTGAAGGCTGCAAACATCATCACTGGTTTTCGTTTGGCATCCCGGTGCACCGAATATGCATTGTTCTGCACTTCAGGTTTGGCCCGGCATCGGTCGCCGCCCCCGCCCCACGCCCATTTACGTGGTTTAACCCTTTGACGCACATTTACTTACCCAAGTCGCAGATTCTGGCCGCGCGGCTCTGGCGCTTTGGCGCGGCAAATGCTTCTCCCGGATGTAACTAAGAGGCCGCAAATGTCCTACACTCTCTTCGATGAGCGTCACTTCCTAAATGGCCGTTCCGGCTGGCGGAGCGGCATCTTGTATCGCCTTTCCTGACATTACCCACCCAATCTTCGCCTCTTGAAACGTGGCCCCGAAAGGGGCCATTTTTTTTCCCGCGTACTTGCCGTCGGACTTTCTTATCTCCCTGCTCTCGAACTGCGTCTTCCCGAGGTGGCGGCCCGGAAATTCAGCGGCTACAGGCTGACGCCGCCTTTGTCGGGCTGGCAGCGCCTTACCGTAGCGGGCGTTTCGCTCGCGCCGGTGAACCCGCCCGAAGTTCTCATTTCCCGCCATGCTCCTATACACTAAGTCTCCACCATGTCCAAGAGCGCTGTTCTCAAAGCCGTCCTGGTCCTGACTCCGTTCCTGATCGCGCAATCCCAAAGCCGGCGGCCCACTCCCACCCCGGGCTCGTTCTCCGCACGGCCCCACATATCCGAAGCGCAGCAAGAAAACTTCCCTCCCCGATTGCTCGAGGAACTCGACACCATCAAATCCGCCGCCCTGGCGGACAACTACGCCTACCACCAGGTGCAACACCTCACGGAAAACATTGGCCCGCGCCCCAGCGGATCGCCGCAAGCCCAGGCCGCCGTGGATTACGTTGCCACCGAACTCAGACAGCTCGGCCTCGATGTCCAATTGGAAGAAGTGAAAGTCGCGCACTGGGTCCGCGGAGCCGAAACCGCCGAGCTGGTCGAATATGCCGGGCAAGCCCCGGCCTCCACTCAGAAGATCGTCCTCACCGCGCTGGGCGGCAGCAGTGCCACGGCAGCCGAAGGCCTGACCGCCGACATCGTCGTCGTCAACAATTTCGACGAACTCAATTCCCTCGGCCGCGAACAAGTCGCCGGCAAAATCGTCCTGTTCAACGAAATCTTCGACAAACAGAAAGCCGCTGCCGGACTCGCCTTCCTCTCCTACAGCGAAGCCGTCCGCTACCGCGGCGCCGGACCCAAAGCCGCCGCCGACCTCGGAGCCGTTGCCGCGCTTGTCCGCTCCGTCGGCAACGCCGACTATCGTCTCCCGCACACCGGATACAGCGTGCCAGCCGGCATCCCTGCCGCCGCCGTCACCGCCGAAGACGCCATCCTCATCGCCGACCTGGCTTCGCAGGGCAAGGTGCGCATGCACCTCACGCTCACTCCGCAAAAACTTCCCGACGTCAACAGCTACAACGTCATCGCCGATCTCAAGGGCAGCGAGCATCCCGAACAAATCGTCATCGTCTCCGGCCACCTCGACTCCTGGGACGTCGGCACCGGCGCCATCGACGACGGAGCCGGGGTAGTCATCGCCATGGAAGCGGCCGAGATTCTCGAGAAGCTCCATCTCCGCCCCAAACGCACCCTGCGTGTCATTGCCTGGATGGACGAAGAAAGCGGCGGCGCGGGAAGCCAGACGTACGCCAAGGATCACCTCAACGATTTCCCCCGGCACGCCGCCGCCATCGAAAGCGACTCCGGCGCCTCGCATCCCCTCGGCTTCAGCGTCCGCATGAGCGCGGCCGCCGCCGATCTCCTCCGCCCGGTCACGAAAGTCCTCGACAGTTTCGGAGCCACGGACCTCGAACCCAGCAGCTATCCCCCAGGCGCCGACATTGCCGCCATGTCCGATGCCGGAGTCCCGGCACTGGGCCTCAACCAGGACGGCCGCGCCTACTTCAACTACCACCACAGCGCCGCCGACACGCTCGACAAGATCGTCCCCAGGGAACTGCGCGAAAACGCCGCGGCCATGGCCGTCATGGCCTACGCGTTGACCAACATGAAGAATCCCCTGCCGCGCTAGTAACCTTCGAGCCCCCGGAAGGCATTTGGTCCCTGAGGCCAGACAGAATGCGGTCCACTTCTCGGCCGCGTGGACAGCGAACCTTTCAAAAGCACCTTGCGAATCGCCCCGCCCTCAGCCATCACCGCGCACATACGGCCCGAAAATCCTGAGCTGGTGGAAGAATTGGCAGTGACACAAGCAGATGGAAGAGAATCGCGAGCGATATTCCGCTGCCGCCTGTCGGCGAGGATCAACCCAATACGCAACTCAACCATCACGCCCATCCGCGGGGCCGCGCGCTGAGAGGGCGACGAGCTCGTGATCGAAACCTGTGCTCGGATCGGCCTCCCGGACCGCTGGTCCTCAGCGCTGATGAACAACCCCTACTCCCTGGAGCATCGCGCGGGCCCTCTCCGGCCAGCGCACGGTCTTCGAGCGAGCGAATTGGTCGACACACACATGGCGCCCCAAAAAATGAAATCCGCACCAAATGCATCCAGTTCACCGGCAGCCATTTGCGCCGCAAGCGTCCACTGCGGCCATTCCGACTGCAGCCATTCGGGTGGTTGACGCATCTTATTTGTCGCGCTTATTATTTGCGTTTGGCCTTATCCAAAAAGGACGCCCCGGCAAAAGGGGGCGTCCTAAAACTTTCATGCGGCGTTTTGGACTCGCCGCGACCTGAACGTGAAGTGACTTATGGACAAGAAGAAGATCGAAACCTTCAAGAAGCGTCTGGAGACAAGGCAGCAGGAATTGCGCCGCACCGTGAGTCGCAACCAGGCTGACGGCCGGGTGGCGGATGAAGACACCGCCGCGGCCGATATCGCTGATCGTGCCGCCAGTTCCTACAACAAGGAATTTCTGTTCAGCCAGAGCAACAACGACCGCCATCTCCTCATGATGGTTGACGGCGCGCTCGCCCGCATCCGCGAAGGCAGCTTTGGCGAATGCATCCACTGCGGCAAAGAAATCAACGCCAAGCGCCTCGAAGCCGTCCCCTGGACCCGCCACTGCATCGAATGCCAGGAAAAGCTCGAGCAGGGTCTGCTTGAAGAAGCGCCGCGGTAAGATTTTTTCCCTGGAAAAACGCCGCCCCAACCCCGGCGGCTTTGTGGTCGGCAACCTGTCGTAAGCCGGTCAATCGGATCGGCGGCTGCCCCATTCGGCGAGGTCCGAGTGGCGATTTCGACTTTGTCCCTGGACTGGTTCTAGGCCTTCAACGAAAACGGCAGCTTCCGTACCCGCTGTCCGCAAGCCGCAAAAATCGCATTGGCCACCGCAGGCGCCGCCGGCGGCAAGGCCGGCTCTCCCATCCCTCCCGGATCATTCCGGCTCTCGGTCAAATACACCTCGATCGGCGGAGCCTCGTGAATCCGGATCGGTTCATAGGCGTTAAAATTTGTCTCGACGACCGCACCGTTCCTCACCGTGATCTGGTTCTTCAGCGCCGCGCTCAAGCCGTAAATAATCGCGCTCTCCGCCTGCGCTTTCACCGCCTCCGGGTTCACAATCTGCCCGCAATCGATCGCCGCGACCATGCGATCAACCTTGAAGTTGCTGCCCGCGGCGGTGACCTCGGCGACTTCGGCAATGTAGCTGCCGAACGAATGATAGGTCGCAATCCCGCGCCCCTTGCCCTGGGGCAGCGGGTGGTTCCATCCCGCTTTTTCGGCCGCCAGCTCCATCACCGCGCGCAGCCGTGCCGGATCCGGATCTTCATCGCTCTTGGGCTTCCAGTTCGCCGGCTTCACCAGCAGCCTGCGGCGAAACTCGACGGGATCCTTTCCCGCCGCCGCCGCCAGTTCATCGATGAAGCATTCCACCGCAAATCCGTTGAAGGAATGCTCCACCGACCGCCACCACAGCGGCGGCACGCTGCTGGCCACTGCGTTGTACTCGAGCCGAACATTGGGAATGGCATACGGCATCTGCTCCGCGCCACCCACCTCCGACTCCTCAGGTGTCGAGTTGTGGGGAGGACCCCAATAGGCGTGAATGGAAGTGGAAGCGATGGTGTGCGACCATGCCATCGGACGCCCGTTCCCATCCAGCGCTCCATGCATTCGATGACACGCCGCCGGTCGATAAAAATCGTGCGTCATGTCGTCTTCGCGCGACCAGACAAGCTGCACCGGATGGCTCACCACTTTCGCGATCTGCGCGGCTTCGGCCGGATAATCGGCAGTGTAGCGCCGGCCAAATCCTCCGCCCAGCAACGTGGTGTGCACGATCACTTGCTTCTGCGGTAATCCGAGAATTTTCGCCACCGTCTGCTGCACCCAGTCCGGAGACTGCGTCGGCGCCCACACCTCCGCCTCACCCGAACGCGCGTGCACCGTAATATTCATCGGCTCCATCGTCGCATGCGCCAGAAACGGAAACTCGTAGGTGGCATCGACCTTTTTGGCCGCGGCGGGCAGAACCGTATCAATGTTCCCGTCATTGCGAATGCGCTTGCCCGTCGTGGCCGCTGCCGTGTGCAGCGCGGTGTGCAACGTGCCGGTCGATTCCGACACTGCCGCGCCGTGATCCCAGGTGATCGCCAGCGCGTCGCGTCCTTTCATCGCCGCCCAGGTCGAATCGGCGACGACCACGACTCCGCCGGCGGTAAACATGTCGCGTCCCAGCGCCGGAATCTCAAAAACATCCTTTACTCCCGGCACGGCTTTTGCCTTCGCCGCATCGTAGTGCGCCGGCCTCCCGCCAAACGTCGGACAGCGCGCTACCACGGCAAACAGCATCTCCGGCACGCGCACATCCAGCCCAAACACCGCACTGCCGTTCACCTTCGATGGAATGTCCACGCGCGGCGTAGCGTGACCGATCAGCTCAAAGTCGCTCTCATCCTTCAGTTCGACTTGCTCCTCATCCGGAACGGGCAGCTTGCGCGCCGCTTCGACCAGTTCGCCGTAGCTCGCCTGCCGCGACGATTTCTGGTGCAGCACGGTTCCCTTCCTGGCCTCGCACTCTTTCTTCGGAACATTCCACTTCCCGGCGGCGGCCGTAATCATCAACTCGCGCACCGTCGCCCCTGCGCGCCGCAGCGGCGTGAAGTTTTCCTGCGTGCTGCCGCTCCCGCCCGTCCCCAGGTGCGGATAAATATCCGGTCGCGTCTCCGCCTGCTCCA
>Ga0123355_10001384_pt1 | contig 33796 bp, 28 predicted proteins | sample TergutEmb28metaG_3_FD_89872 | JGI IMG/M metagenome (GOLD analysis project Ga0123355, IMG submission 89872) | Embiratermes neotenicus P1 segment gut microbial communities from Petit-Saut dam, French Guiana - Emb289 P1 | ecosystem: Host-associated > Arthropoda: Insects > Digestive system > Gut ...
AGGCAAAGGAACGGCTTGTATATAAGCGGGTGTTTGTGCTCCGCTTTTTTCTAACTTGAGGGTAAATCCGCCCTCGGTTATTTCCATTTTGTTAAGGTCTGATTTTTCAAACAGTCCCATAACGGCTTTTATTACTCTTATGTCCATAGTAAATCCTTTTTATAATTATGAATTATAAATGATAAATTATAAATTGTTGTCAACCTTAGTAAAAATATTTGCCCGCAATTTATAATTTATAATTCATAATTTATATTTTCCTAAATGCTAACACGCAGTTATGTCCGCCAAATCCGAAAGTGCTTGACATTGCGAAGGTTACATTAGCTTTGCGTGCTTTATTCGGTATATAATCAAGGTCGCATTCGGGGTCTTTTTCGGCATAACCGGCTGTCGGAGGAAGCACCCCCGTATGGAGAGCCATTACGGATACAATCGCCTCAACCGCACCCGCAGCACCCAGCATATGACCCGTCATTGACTTAGTACTGCTCATAGGTATTTTGTCCGCTCTATCACCAAAAGCCAGCCTAACTGCCGCCGTCTCTGTCTTATCATTAAACGGCGTGCTTGTCCCGTGCGCATTGATATACACGCTATCAGTATCCTTTAGTTCCGCCGCCGCAATTTTGAGTGCCCTTGCCGCACCGCTACCACCCGGCATAGGTGCTGTAACATGGTGAGCGTCGCAGGTATTGCCGTACCCTACTATCTCGGCATAAATTCTTGCACCTCGTTTTTTGGCGTGCTCATAATCCTCAACAATCAATGCACCGCCACCCTCACCCATAACAAATCCGTCCCGTCTTTTGTCAAAAGGAATCGACGCACACTTGGGGTCACTCCGCTGAGTAAGCGCCATCATATTTTGAAAACCCGCAAGAGCAAGTTTATTGATAGCCGCCTCGCTACCGCCCGCAATAATCGCATCGGCTCTGCCTGCTTTAATCGCAAGATATGCCTCGCCGATACAGTTAGCACCCGTAGCACACGCTGTAATAACCGCCATATTGACACCGCCCGCCTTGTACTTGATAGCAATCAGACCTGCGGCAATATTGATAATAGTCATCGGAATAAAGTTAGCAGACACTCTTGACGGACCTCTTTCGGCTAGCTTGTTAGTCTCACCGACAAAGGTATTGATACCACCCTTACCACTACCAAAATACACTCCAAAACGGTCGGGGTCAACCTTGCCCTCAATTCCGCTGTCGGCAACCGCTTGAGCCGCAGATGCAAGCGCATATTGTGAGTACAAGTCAAGTTTTCTCGCCTCGTTAAAATCCATATACAAAGCAGGGTCAAAATCCTTAACTTCCGCCGCGATTTTGACCTTGCAATCTTCCGTGTCAAACTTGGTGATATTACCGATACCAACCTTACCCGCCGACAGACTTTTCCAAAAATCTGCGATATTATTGCCGACGGGCGTTACACAACCCATTCCTGTTATTACTACTCGTTGTGACATATGTTAATCCTCTCTTAAACGCAAATAGTATTATATTGAATATTCAATATAACCTATTGCTACTATTGAATAGAACTCTTACCCCAGATTTCCCTTACACGCTCAGTCCGCCGTCTACTCTTATTACCTGCGCCGTAATATAATCCGCGGCGGGAGATGCCAAATACCCCACAATATTAGCAATATCGGTTGGCACACCAAACCGGCCAAGCGGGATATGCCCTGCGACTTTGCTCTTAAGGTCATCTTTAAGAACTTGCGTCATAGCCGTGTCAATAAATCCGGGGGCAACCGCATTAACGGTGATTCCTCTTGACGCAACTTCCTTGGCAAGAGACTTAGTAAGCCCAATCATACCCGCCTTTGATGCCGAATAATTACCTTGACCCGGATTGCCGTCACAACCGGCGGTAGAACTTATATTAATAATTTTGCCCGATTTATTCCTAATCATTCTGCCAACCGCATGGCGAGACATATTAAAAGCACCTTTAAGATTGATATCCAAAACCAAATCCCAATCGGATTCTTTCATTTGCATAAGGAGCATATCACGGGTAATGCCTGCATTGTTGACAAGTATATCAATCGCCCCAAAGTCAGCGGCGATTTTGTCAGTAATCTCTTTGCACTTGTCAAAATCGCTGACATCGCACTCATAATATTGACAACGCCGCTTATGTTTGGCTACAGCCGCTACGGTTTCCTCAACCTCAGCCTTATCCCCGACATAAACCACGGCAATATCCGCACCTTGGCTCGCAAGTCGCTCACATATAGCCCGCCCGATTCCGCGCGAACCTCCTGTAACTACGGCAACCTTGCCGCTAAGGTCAAATGATTTTTTAAGTGTCATATTGTTTCCTTTATAATTATAAGTTATAAATTATAAGTTGTTGGCTAGTAATTAAATAAGATACTACTTGTCCGTCATTTATATTTTATAATTTATAATTATCAACTACCTTCGCTTCGGGTATAATTTTAGTCAGTAGTCCTGTTAGTACATTTCCCGCACCGCATTCGACCCATTCGGTTGCACCGTCTTTTGCCATATTAAGGATTGTGTCAACCCAGCGTACAGGAGAGTTGATTTGTTTGCTTATATTGTCCGCATAAGGAGCAGCATATGGGGTAGCCGTCATATTGCCGTATATAGGCAAGCACGGAGCGTTTATATTAACCCCTTTTAGATATTCCGCCATTTTGCTTGCGGCATCCGTCATATACGGACTATGGAAAGCTCCCGCAACAGCAAGTTTTATAGCTCTTGCACCCTTAGCTTTGAGTGCATCAATTGCGGCGTCTAAATCATTCTTACCCGATATGACTGTTTGGGTAGGAGCGTTATAATTGACACAAGTTACATCACTAAATTCTTTGATTGTTTCTTCAATCGCTTTAGCGTCTAATCCAATTATCGCCGCCATACTGCCGCTGTTTTTGACGCAACATTCTTCCATAAACTCGGCTCGTTTTATAACTAAGTCAAAAGCGTCTTGGTCTTTTAACATTCCAGAAGCGGCAAGTGCAGGTATCTCACCCAAACTAAATCCTGCCACCATATCGGCTTTTATACTTTTTTCTTCTAATGCCCTGTATGCCGCAAGTCCCACACAAAAAAGTGCAGGTTGTGCATTGATAGTTTTGGTAAGCTCGTCCTTCGGACCTTCAAAACACAACTCTGTTATTCCTTTGCGTTTTTTCTCCGCCATATCAAAAATTTTACGCGCCGCCGCAGACGACTCGTATAAATCCTTGCCCATACCGGGGAATTGTGCCCCCTGCCCCGAAAATAATACTGCTAGTTTGCTCATTTTATAATCTATAGCTTTCTTTAATAGAGATTATAAATTATAAATTATAAATTATAAGTTGTTGGCTAGTAATTAAATAAGATAATACCTGTCCGTCATTTATAATTTATAACTTATAATTTATAATCGCCTGCTCTGCCCCGTCCATTATATCCTTAATAATCTCCGCCGCTGTTTGTTCGGCTTTAACCATAGCGGCAACTTGCCCCGCCATAAAACATCCGTTTTCTTCATCTCCGTCAACCGCCGCAAGACGCAAACAGCCTCCGAATTTTTTCTCAAGCTCCTCGTTGCTGACAGTATTGTCATACTCAAACTCAAACATTTTTCGGCTAAAAGGAGATTTGATACTTCTTACAGGGTGACCAAGCCTTTTTCCTGTAATAATACTGTCAATATCTCTTGCCATAAGCACTCGTTTTTTGTAGTTTTCGTGTATACCACATTCTTTAGCGACCAAAAATCTTGTACCGATTTGCAAACCTTGTGCGCCCATAACAAAAGTCGCCGCCGCTTGCCGTCCGTCCGCAATTCCGCCCGCCGCCACTACAGGAATATCCACACAGTCAACAACTTGTGGCAAAAGTGCCATAGTGCTAAGCTCACCCACATGACCGCCCGCTTCCGAACCCTCGGCGATGACCGCCGTTGCTCCGCTTTTTGCCATCATTCTTGCGTGTGCCGTTGATGCCACCACAGGCAAAACCTTAATCCCTGCGGCTATCCAATCTTTCATATATATTGCGGGATTACCTGCGCCTGTAGTTATTACGGGGACTTTTTCTTCTATTACAACTTGTGCCGCCTCTTTAGCATAGGGCGACATAAGCATAATATTGACCCCGTATGGTTTTTTGGTCAATTTTTTGATTGCCTTAATCTCAGCACGCAATTGCTCGCCGTTAGAATTCATGGCGGCGATAAGCCCAAGCCCCCCCGCATTACTGACAGCGGCGGCAAGTTTTGCGTCGGCAATCCACGCCATACCCCCTTGTATTATGGGGTATTTGATTTTGAGAAGAGAACAAAGTTTTGTTGGAATCACGGAGCAACTCCTTGCTAACGAATAACGAAAGGCAAGAAAATTTTTTTCTAAGTCAACCGTTATTCATTATTCGTTATTAGCTATTCGTTAAGTTTCTTTATTTCTTGCTATCAATAAAAGCCGTCAAGTCCCCTACTGTCTTAATAGTAGTCGGGTCCATAGAGTCTGTATCAATGCCAAATTCGTCACCGATTTGCATAATCATATCGACCATATCAAGCGAATCAAGTTTTAAGTCATCGACAAAAGTAGTCTTGTCGGTAATGCTGCTTTCGGCAACGCCTCTGCTGTCCGCTAATAATTTTGCGAGTTTTTGTTGTGTAGCCATTTTTTTATCTCCTTTAATACGGACTATGCCGCGTGTTAAACTTTTTTAAGGGACTGGAATAACAGAGTTGCTAGTTGTAGGGGCGGGCGTCCCCGACCGCCTAATAACAATTACTATTCAGGCGGTCGAGGACGCCCGCCCCTACAACTTGACAACCATATTGCAAGCTATTCTCGTATTTATATAATACCATATAATAGTTTGAATGTCAAACTATTCTTCACCTGTTTCCAAAATTTACCATTCTATTATCGCCGCACCGCCGCTCATTCCGGCTCCGAACGCCGCAATTAACAGCTTGTCCCCTTTTTTGAATGTTCCGTTACGGCTGTGGGTATCAAGCATAATAGGAATACACGCACTCGAAGTATTGCCGAATTCCGATATATTCTCCAAAATTCTTTCTTTTGGAATCCCTAACTTAATCCGTGCGGTTTCGATAATCCGCATATTAGCTTGATGCGGCAAAAAGTAATCAATATCCGAAGCCTTTAGTTTGGCACACTTTAGCACATCCTCAATACTGTCTACCAAACATCCCACCGCAAACTTATATACTTCGGGTCCGTTCATCTCAAGCCGCTGTGTATCACATCTATTGACATTATGGCTGTCATCATACGGAAAGTTACCCGTGCGGCGAGTTATCCTAAGGATGCTGTCATCACCTTTTGTTACAAGACGGCTAGCCAAAAGATTACCGCCTTCTTCCAGTACAACTGCGCCGGCTCCGTCCCCAAATAATATACAAGTCGCCCTATCTGTATAGTCGGCGATATTGCTAAGCTGCTCGGAACTAACAAGCAATACCCGCTTAGCAAGTTTTGCCTTGATATACGCCGAAGCGGTTTCTAATCCGTACACAAACCCCGTGCAAGCGGCATTGAGGTCAAAAGCAGGACAAGTAGCACCGATTTCCTTTTGAATCATTGCCGACAAGTGAGGCGAAATCATATCACCTAGTACAGTCGTGCAAATAATAAGGTCAAGTGTGTCAGCTTTGATTTTAGCCGAAGCTAATGCCGCTTTTGCCGCCACAGCAGACAGACTAAGAAGTGTCTCATCTGTGATAATTCGGCGTGTTTTAATCCCTGTACGGGTTGTAATCCACTCGTCGCTTGTGTCGACCATCTCCGATAGTCGCTTATTATCTAAAACAAAACGGGGCAAAGCTCCGCCTGTCCCGATTATCTTGAGAGCCATATAATTATATTACCATATAAACCACACCCTAGTCAAATAAATGTGGCTTTGATTTTTGAAAAATACGCAAAAATGCTCGAAGTTGAGCAAAGATGTGCGATTTTGTGCAAAGTTAATGTAAAAGGCATAATGCATAACGCATAATGTCGGGCGAGAAAGCAATCTAGTACATTATCAATCAAAACACTCGTCAACCATTATGCATTTTGCGTTTTGCATTATTTTATCATTGGTTTTTTATCCATTTGACCGCAAGTCCGAACCAACTCGCCACATGAGGGTTTTTCATATCGGGGTTGTCCTCTGCGGTTTCCGGCGTTGCAAGACTCAATCCGTGCTCGCCTTTGGGATAAATATGTGCTTCGAAAGGCACATTTTTTTGTCTGAGTGCAGTGATAAGCAACAAAGCGTTTTCTACCGGCACAACCTTGTCGTCCACTGTATGCCAAACAAATACAGGGGGGCAATTATAAGTAACACTTTTTTCTAAGGATACTGCTTCTAATTTACCAAAATCACCGCCTAGCAGATTATCAAAAGTGCCTCTATGTCCGTATGCGCCGGCAGAAATAACAGGATAGCAAAGAACAACCGAATTAGGACAGTAGTCCGCCGCACTACATTGCATATAATCATGCAGATAATCCTGCTGCCATTGGGTCGCCAAAGTCGCCGCCAAATGACCGCCCGCACTGAACCCCATAACCGTAATTTTTTTGGGATTAATATTATATGCCGCCGAGTTGTCACGCAAATGCTTAACCGCCGAAGCAAGTTGATGAATCTGCGTAGGATAGCGAGCAGGCGCAATTGAGTAATCCAGTACAAAAGCGGATATGCCTTTGTTAACCAGCTCCTCAGCCACAGGCGCTCCCTCACGAGGACTGACAAATCCATATCCGCCGCCGGGGCAAATGACTACCGCACGCACAGGTTTTGAGCTAGCCGGAGCAAGGTATGCCGTAAGCGTAGCACCGTCTTTTAGTCTTACTTGTTTTTCCATAATTATATGCATTCCTCCTAAGGCAACGCTACAAATAGACTTTAGCTGTGCCTCCAATCAACTTAAATTCTCCTAAGAATTCTTCGAGTATATACCTAATTATACCAAACAAATCTAATCTTGTCAACTATCTTATACATTACTCCCAAAGTTAAACGCCAAGCATTTGTCAATATATAGCAATAACAAGCCCTCAACCCGCCTAAATCAACCAGTTTACTTCAAGATCACTCAGTATGTACAAGATTCCTGCTTGTTAGGACAAATGGGACCCGTTGTATTTGTGACACCCCTGCCCCCATTTGTTAATAGTTTATCATTCCTATCATTTTTCACTTCCTTGTAAAATTTTCTCTAACTCTTTCCATTCTTTTTTATGGTGCAAGGTCAAAGCATTGCGAAATTTCTTCCCGGCAAAAAGAGAAAATATAGGGTCAAGTATTTTCCCTATACCTTTATAACCTGCTCGCAATTCTTCTTCAAGCACAAGTCCGTTTTCTGTGTCGGTAAATTTAAGTCCAACATAGACAGGCACATTCAATTTCATTTTTTTACATTGAACAACTATCTCATTCGGTCTATTCGCAACAATTATTTTCGCATAAGATTTTAACCTGTGTTTTGGGCTGATGTTTTGGTCAAAGAAAACTACATCGCCCACAGGACTATTCTTTCCGCGTTTTACAATATGATATTGACGATGCTCAGGCAACCAGTTTGAATATGCTGCGTCATTTGGTTCAATCATAAAATCGTAAAACTGCTCGGCTTTGCCATTCAGCAATTCGCTTTTCATTTTGTGAACAATCATTTTTGATTTTCCTTTCCATTTCGTATTTTTCTTATATTCCAACAAATGGGCAAAATGGGGACGAACATAAGTGATAATGCCTAAGAGTTGATAAGCAGATTGGGTTCTTTTTTAGACTCATTTCTTAGATTATATCTTCCAAAATATTTATCCTCTAACGGTATCCATTCTGTTGCAAATCTCTCATATTTGTCAGGATTTCGTTTTTTGATTCGCTTTAGTTGAGTTTCTTTGTCTATATCCAAAAATACAAAGAAATCATAATATTGTCTTAGGTTAGGACTAGTGCTGTAACAACCCTCTATAATTGTTATAGGCTTTGGGGTGATTGTTATAGGGGTGATTTTTTGAGTTAGGCAATTATACTTATTGTAGATTAGCGAGTGCGGATTAGTTTTTAGCTTTACCAACACTTCTTGCTCTAATCGTATTGCATCTAAACTCACATCGGGCAAAGACATTTCCTGCCCCTCTTGCAAAAAGAAATCGTCCGCATGAATTATATTACAATCTATTACCTCAGATATTTGAGCCGCCAATGTTGTCTTGCCTGCCCCCGAAGGACCGTCTATAGCAAAAATACAGCCCTTTGGATAATCTTTTATTTTTGCAAGTATTAGATTATTTACATTCATAAAACTTATACTTATGTGATAAATCGAAATCTCATCTAACTCAAATGCTCGATTTATCCACACACTCTCCGTTTTTTAATCCATCTCAATACATTTACATTATATTGGGCATCTTTACTACACCTAAGTCCTATATACCTTATGCACTTCTTCTACGCCCTCTATCTTCTTAATCAGGTTGTCCACATCTGCCATCTTGTGGACGGTTACCGTCATATCAATTACCGTCTCATCAATCTTGCCCTTGCGGGCGTTGATACTCTCAACCCCAAGTTTAAGCTGCGAAACAACCGTTGTAATCTTAACAAGTAAATTATTTGTAGTCACCGCTCTGATTTTAAGTCCGACACCAAAACCACCCCTTGTTTCTTCCCCGTCCCACTCGGTATCAATAAGTCTTACAACTTCTGACCCTTTAAGATTAGGGCAAGATTTGCGATGGACGCTGACACCCCGTCCACGGCTTACATACCCGACAATAGGATCCCCCGGCACGGGACTGCAACATCTGGCAAGTTTGATTAGCATTCCGTCATCAAAACCCTTAACCCTGACACCCGCTTGACTCCTCTTGCGTGCCCTAGGAGTTATCTTGATTTCTTTTGCCTCTTGTTCCTTGCGATAAAAATCAACCAATTTGAGCAAGATTTGATTAACCGTAAAACCGCCATATCCCACCGCCGCATACATATCGTCCATATTGCTTATGACATACCGCTCCATAATTACATCAAGCCATTTTGGCACAAGCAATGCCGACCAATTATAACCGAGTTTTTTTGCCTCGGTCTCCAACATCTCTTTGCCACGCTTAATATTGTCATCCTTAGCCTCTTTCTTAAAAAATGACCTTATCTTAGACTTAGCTTGACTCGACTTAACAAACCTTAGCCAATCCCTTGACGGACCTTTGGAGTTAGCCGAAGTCAATATCTCTACATAGTCGCCGTTGTTGAGCTTGGTCTCTAGCGGAACTATCTTATTATTGATTTTCGCACCGACACACTTATTGCCCACCGCACTATGCACACTATACGCAAAGTCAAGAGTAGTCGCCCCCTTAGGAAGTATAACCACATCACCCTTAGGGGTAAAAATAAAAACCTGGTCACCGTAAAAGTCAACCTTGATATTTTCGTATAATTCTCGCGCGTCGGTAAGATTTTCGGAATCCTCCGCCGCACCTCTCAACCAACTTAGCTTGTCATCTAAATCACTTCCGCTTTTTTGCCCTTCCTTGTATTTCCAATGAGCGGCTACACCGTACTCGGCAATCTTGTGCATTTCGTGCGTACGGATTTGAATCTCAAAAGGCATCCCGAATCTTGTCATAACGGTGGTATGCAAGGACTGATAGTTGTTAGGCTTAGGCACAGCAATAAAATCTTTGAACCGTCCGGGGATAGGCTTCCATTTTTCGTGGATAAGCCCTAAGGCACCATAACAATCATTGACACTCTCAACAATTACCCGTACTGCGGTAAGGTCGTACAATTGGTCTATCGTCCTACCGTACTTGAGCATTTTTTTGTAGATACTATAAAAATGTTTTGGTCGTCCGCTGACCTCGCCCTTGATACCGCTCTCTTTGAGCATTTCTTCAAGGATACCACATATTGCGGCGACCTGCTCTCTCCGCTCATTGCGTTTGAGAGGAAGTGACTTGGCAAGCTCCGCATACTGCACAGGTTGCAAGGTTTTGAGACAACTGTCCTCCAGTTCACACTTGATATAAGACATACCCAGACGACTGGCAAGCGGCGCATAAATATCTAATGTTTCGTGAGCAAAAACAATTTGCCTCTCATTAGGCAATGCCTCAATCGTCCGCATATTATGCAGGCGGTCGGCTATCTTGATAAGTATAACCCTTATGTCCTTTGCCATAGCAAAAAACATTTTTCTAAAATTCTCTGCTTGTTCTTCCTCTTGACTTGCAAAAGTTATCTTAGCAAGCTTGGTCACGCTCTTGACAAGTTCGGTTATTTCCTCGCCAAATTCTGCTTTAAGCTCCGCCTCTGTTACGCTCGTATCCTCAAGCACATCATGCAGTAGTGCCGCCCCAACAACTTGATAATCGTCAATCCCAAGGTCAATCAAAAGATTAGCCACCGCAACAGGGTGTATAATATACGGCTCTCCGCTCAATCTCTTTTGCCCTGTGTGCTTATCTTCTGCGTATGTCAAAATACGGTCAATAATCTTGACCTGCTCTGCTGTATAAAGTTGTTTATACCGACTATTAAGTTGTTCCGCCTCTTTTTTCATTGTATTTGTGTCTACTATAGTATACATCATATGAGTGTATTATGCAAGCAAAAAGGGTTTGTCAATAAGGATAATTATTATTCGGGCAGCCGAGGACGTCTGCCCTACACTATATCTGTGCTGTACTTGTTTTTACAACTGTAGTCGTATGCCTAGTTGTAGGGGCGGATGTCCTCAGCCGCCTAACAACAATTATCCTTATTATTATAATATTGTCTTACCTATTCGGGCGGTCGAGAGTGTCTGCCCCTACGATAGGTGTCCGACGGCAATCGGTATTATCAATCTGTAGGGGATGCCGCCTTCGGCGTCCCCTACAATAATTATCCTTATTATATTTTTATAAAGGTGAGTATTCGGGCGGTCGAAGGCGAGCCGCCCCTACCTCTGTCCACGCTATACTGTCTTTTGGGCGGTAATTGTATACACCCAATCATCAAAGATCAGAAAAACAGCTACACAAGACAATCCAAGTGTAGGGGCAAGCATTGCTCGCCCTAATAACAATTATCTTTATTATAACATAAAGACAAGTATTCGGGCGGTCGAGGACGCCCGCCCCTACGCTCCAATCTGCTCCTAAAAACAAAAAACGACCCTAACTAAGGTCGTTTTTGTTTATTATTTATCATTTTTTAACTTTCGCTGACAGCTATGGCGGTTTTTTGTTTTTTGCTTATTGGTTGACCGCCTTTATTTTGCTTTTTCTTTTTATACCCTGCCCATGTTTCGGCAAGACCTACCCAAATTCCGGGTGTTATAAATGTTGTACTAAAGATACCTGCGGCAAAGCCTACGATAATCGGTGCTACAAAGATTCTTACACTCGGCACTCCGAATATCGCAAGTACAGCTATCGACACAATTGTAGTCAGCGTGGTTACTAGCGTTCTTGTAAGTGTTTCTTTGATAGATAGGTTGGTAATATACGCAAGCGACTTGTCTTTGAGCATTAAGTTCTTTTGATTTTCCCGCACTCGGTCAAACACTATAATATTGTCGTTGATTGAGTATCCGACAACGGTGAGTAGGACGGCTATAAATGTCGCACCTATCTCCATCCTTGTAATTGCCATAAAAGCAAACACTATGATAACATCGTGCAATAGCCCTATTATAGTAGCTACACCCTGCAAGAATTGGAATCGCCATGCGATATAGATTAGCAACAATATTGATATGACTATGATAGCGATTATAGTATTGCGGATAAGCTCGCTACTTATTGTCGCACTCACCGAATCGCCTTGAATAACATAACCGTCAAATGTGGTCGGGAATAACTCTCTTTGCAGATAATCCCTAAGTGCTGCGTTAAGCTGGAGCATTCTTGCATCATCAAATCCAGCTACAGGTCTAAAATTAATTCTTAATGATGCGTTATCGCCCTCACCTTGCCTCAAAAAGTTGTTCCTTACGCTAATGTTGTAATTAGTTCCTTCAAACTCAAAGCCTTCAATTCTGCTTCTAATATAGTTAAATTTTTCTCTATCGGTTTCGCCTTGTGTCATTTGACTATGCTCTACCGTAATTGAATACCCACCCACAAAGTCCATACCTAAATTGAGCGGATAGCGTCCAGTGAATCCAACAATAATCATTACAACCATAGCAATAAGGATTGGTATAAACGGCGTAAGGAAAAGCGTCCGCCTATGCTCGATAAGCCGAAATTCCTTATTATGGGGATTTATCTTGTTAAAAAACTTTTTCATTCTGACACTTTAGCTGTTTTTTATTTTTGGTTTTTATACTACCGGTACCGGCTCCGGTGCAAACGGAACTGACTCCTTGTCCCTACCTTTTTTGCTGCCTTTGTCAAAGTCGTCCGGTAATTCTGCCACATCTGCGGCACGCTTAAGTCCGAATAACTTAGGTCTGTCGCCTGCTAAGTTAAGGAAGTTTTTGATAAGCATACGGGTAATCAAGATATTAGTCAACATTGATACAGCAATACCCATCATAAAGATAACCGCAAAAGACATAACAGGACCTGTACCTAAGATAAACAATACTACACCTGCACCGATACCCGTGACATTACTGTCAATAATGGCTCTCATAGCACGCTTAAACCCTGCGTGGTAAGAGGCTTTCATTGATTTGCCCTTGCGGTATTCGTCCTTGATACGCTCATAAATAATGATATTGGCGTCTATCGACATACCTATCGACAGAATAATACCTGCGATACCAGGGAGTGTAAGCTGTACCCACGGCATAACCGCCATCAAAAATAGCATCAAAATCGTATATATAATGATACTTATGATAGCCGCACCGCCAAGCATTCTGTAGAAGAACGCCATAAATAACATTATAAGGAGAACCCCGATTATACCTGTAATAAGACTTCTTCTAAGTGCTCCCGCACCCAAAGTCGCAGAAACGGTCGAACTCTCAAGCAGCGTAAGCTGAACATCAAATGTTCCGCTCATTATTTGATCACTAAGTTCTCTTGCCGCCGCAAAGCTACCCATTCCTGTAATAACTGCCCGTCCGCCTGCAATCGCCGTGTTAATCATAGGCGAGCTTACAACTCTTTCCTCGTCACCCACGATGACCACAATTGCCATAGCTTGTCCGACATTTTCGCCTGTTATTCTATGAAACTCGGAAGCACCCTCACTTGTCATTACAAGCTCAACCGCAGGACCGCCTGCACCTGTTCCGTCTTGATGATTATCAATAGGTCTAGCCGAGCGGATATGCTCACCGCCCATTACAGGGCTGTCGTTAATTCTGAACTCTAGTCTGGCAGGACGACCTATAATATTAAATATTTCTTGAGGGTTGTCCACATCAGGCACTTCGACCCTAAGACGGCGAGCCCCCTCTCTAACTACTGTAGCTTCGGTATAGCCTCTAGTCGTAAGCAAACTCTCAAGTGCAGTACGAGTATTGTTCATTTGGTCTGAAGTGACATCTTCCTCAGCTTCGTACACAGCATAAATACCGCCCACAAGGTCAATACCCAAACTGATTTGGCTCATAAAAGAATTGTATCGGTTGATACCTTGCGGACCGCCGATATTAGGATTCCACCCAAATGGAAAAGGGATTGTCGCAAATGACAGAATAAATCCTAGTACTATTAGTACACCCGTAACAGATAATTTAATAATGGACGACTTCTTTTTCATTATAGCTTATATATTATACCTTAAAGACAAAAGGCTTGTCAACCGATTTATATATTGAAAAATGAAAACTTAAAACTTAAAAATGATTGACTTATGTTGAGCTTTTGGCTGTTTCGCAAACACTCCACCGTCTTTTGAAATACTCGTCCGCCATTTTTCACTTTTCAATTTTCACTTTTCATTTCTCAATAGCCCCCAAGGCTATCCCGCACTCTATTCGCTTTTTCATTAGTTTGCAACTTTGTTTGTGAATACCCTTAATTCCTGCACCGCACATAACAGCATTTGCCATACAACCGCCGCCGCAATAATACTTAGCCCAACACTTAGTACACTCAGGCTTATCAAGCAAGCTAAACCCCGAAAACTCTTTCATTTTTTGTTGATTTAATGCGTCATTGCGAGGAGGCAATGCCGACGAAGCAATCCCACGGGTAGAATACTCTTTACATGAGATTGCTTCGTCGCTTCGCTCCTCGCAATGACATAGCCTTTCTGCAATATTTCCAAGCCTATACTCTGCCTGTCCGACAAATTGATGACACGGATAAACATCACCCATTGGGTCAACCGCAATATATTCGTACCCTGCACCGCACGCTGTCAACCTCTTTGACTCACACGGTCCACCCGCCAAATCAATATTAAAGTGAAAAAATTTCAATTCCCTATCCGCTTTCTTTTCTCTCCTCAACATTTCTTCGGCTAATCTCTCATACTCATCAACACATCTCTCAATATCGCTATCCTTTAATGCAAGTGCATGTCCATCAGCCAAAACAACCGGCTCAAGCGACAAATTATTAAAACCCTCATTATATAACCAACGCACATCGCTAACAAAATCCGTGTTTTTTGTTGTATATGTCCCACGAATAAAATAATCCGTGTTGCCATCGTTGAAAATATTTTTCTTTTCACCCTCTGCTCTTTTATCTCTTTTCTTAATCAGCTCTTTTGCTCTCTCTACAACAATATCATAACTTCCTTGCCCGTCATTCCTAATTCCCTTTAGTTTCCTTACCGCATTATGGACTTCTTTGCGTCCGTCTATACTAATAACTACATTACTAATCTCACTATTGACAAAATCTATTATGTCATCCGTCAATAACGCTCCGTTAGTTGTCAATGTAAATCTAAAAACTTTGTCCGTTTCTTTCTCAATTTGCCGTCCCCTCTCTACCGCCGCCCTAACCGCAGGCATATTAAGTAACGGCTCTCCTCCAAAGAAGTCAACCTCAAGATAACGCCTGTTTCCGCTATTCGCCGCCAAAAACTCTATCGCCCTAACCGCAAGTTCAGGCGACATATTAGCCTCTGTCATTGGAGTAGCAATAACATCAGCCGCAAAACAATATCCGCAAGTTAGATTACACTCATGGCTGACATTAAGACACATTGCCTTAATTGCACCATCCCATTTTCTTTTTGCATGTACAGTAGGAGGCGAATCTATAAGCCCTCGTTCCCTAAGCTCCTCAATCTCTTGCTCAATCTCAAGCTCTTTTTTGGTCTTAGATGCAAAATTGCCCGTACCACTGATACGAGCATTGATAATTTCAAAAGCAACTTTGTCAAGTTGCATAACAGAGCCACTCTCAACATCAAGCAAAAAGTAGCGTCCCAAACACTTGAATGTATGCAACATAAATAAAAAGTAAGAAGGCAAGCTAAAGTAAAAGGTAAAAAGTAAGAAGTAAAAAGTATTGACAAGTTATTTGTTTGCAAATCTTAAAATTACTAAGTCCGCACTTTTTACTTCTTACTTTTTACCTTTTACTTTAATTTTACTTTTTACTTCCAACTACTCTATTGATTTTATAATCTGTAATTTGTTCGCAAGATTGGTTGCCGACTGTGCAACTTGTCTTACACGCTGATTGGCAACTTTGACGGCATTCACCGCAGCCTGTTTCTGCGCCTTTTTTGATAGGCTTTTCTGCAATAACTTTGATATGTTTCATAATGCTACTATTTTAGCATACTTGACAGCACTTGTCAAATCTTTTTGGGTACTTGCACAAACTCCAATCCCTTGCGACCCAAAATTTTGTCTAAACCTTTTTTACCCACCTTTTTTTTCTTTACTCCAAACTCCTCACTAACAAAAACATTACAACCGTTTTTTCTCATTGCCTTAACCATTCGCTTGCTTGCTTTGTCCACAATCACACCGCCGACATCATTCCGTAATCTCACCGCCGTCTGAACCTGCCTATATTCGGCAACCTTTAGACTCTTCATCCGCCTATTTTGCCTTACCACAAACCCCACCATACCAAAAGCTTTCTTTATATCCAAAGCATCACTGCCAGCAAGAGCAGTCTGATACCTATAATACTCGCCAACCCTCAAGTTGCCAAAAGGGATACCGCTACTATACTTGTAAACTAATTCTTTTTTGCGTTTTTTGGCAACCTGCAAATCCACCTCATCATCAGGCACTCTCACAATCCGAAGTCGCCCATCAATCGCCAACCTAACCTTATCACTATGTATCCTAATCCTCATAGCAGCAATTATTGACAAGATACCATTGTTTGATAACCTCCCCAAATCAGACTAGTTTTGCTGACTAGTTTCGGAACGATTATACTCCGATTATATCGCCAGCTGCACTTAGCAACCCAAGCTGTAAAGCATTGTCCACAAAGGTATTAGACCTTGGGATACAAGTCTATTCTATCATCAAACACCAACGCAAGCCGTACTTGTCTATTAGGTCACAAGAGTGACTTGTCCACGGCACTGATTGCAACGGGTGAATAACATTTGCGCCTTCTTTGATTATGTTGTATGCTTTTTCAAGTTGTGCCTCGTCGCCTTTATCATACATTAAGCACATTTGCATTATGTTTCCTGTGTTGACCTCGCCCTCAATTGCCGATACGCCCTTGCGCTCGGCTACCCAAAAGGAAGTCCCTTTGCTTATTTTAAGTTTGCACAACTCGTATTTGCCGTCCTTGTGTTTCCAGTTTTCTCCGATTGTCGCATCAAAAACTTTTTGGTAATAAGCAACCGCCTCGTCTATGCCGTCTACATAAGTAAACATTTTTAATTTCATCTTTTAGCTCTCCTATTGCCACCCTTTTGGCGGCAATATAATTATAACCAAAACAACAAACACACATCTTGTAAATATTCGTCATTTGTAAAGCTTAATTAAATCCGTAGGTGTTATCCCTATATGTTTTTTGAAATCATTTGCAAAATGCGCTTGGTCATAATAATTAACTTGCTCTAACGCCTCGCTTGGATTGCTCTCACCACCGACTAATACGCTAAGGCATTTTTGAAATCTCAAAACACTTAAAACCATTTGCGGAGTTAAGCCAAAATGTTTATCAAATAACCTTTGACATTGTTTGGGGCTATAGCCAATTTTGTCATAAAGTTTCTTAGTAGTATCGGGCAAATCTGAATATAATTTGTCAAATAGCGTTATATACTCGTTTGGAATTTTGTCCTTAATAAGATTTTTTAATAACTCAATAAATTTTTCTTTTGCCGCACTCTCGTCCTCTTCAAAAAAATTCTTTTGATTGAATCCCTTATACACCTTGGATAGTGGTAGAAAGTTATCCATTGCGACACTTGCGTCAAGTCCCGTGATGACTTGAAAAGCACCCGCTTTTAATCTTGCCCCTATATAAAGCGAAGGTATTTTAATTTTGTCGCCAAATTTGGTCTTGCTCATACCCGCAAAACCAATTTCTTTATATCTAAAATCCGCCACCAAATCAATACATCCGTCCGCTACTATTACATGGTTAGTAACGATTGACGGCTCATTTAACCTCGAACTCATCTTCCACACACAAATTACAAAATCATTAAGGTCGGCTATAATATCTTCCGTATAACAAATTGCCTTTGAGAATTCCTTACTCAAAACATACGGGATTTGAATTGGATAGTACGGGGCTTTCATATCATTAGTATAGCATAGTTTACCAAAGAATTACAAGTCTTCGGGCTACAGAGAGTGTATTTGCTACAGTCCGTTGCCTCAACACAAAAAGCCATTGCGAGGAGCGAAAGCGACGAAGCAATCCCACGAGTAGAACACTTCACATGGGATTGCTTCGTCGCTTTCGCTCCTCGCAATGACTTTCATCCGATATTCTCAAAGGTGTGTCGATATGTTGAAAATTGTCATTTTGCTGGCTTAAATTTCCACCCGTCAGGCATCGCAGTCGTACCTTTCTTCAAACTTCTAACACCTCTATAAATTCATCTCTTATCATATTGTTTATACAATTTCATAAAGACATCATAGGTCTTTTTAATTTCTTCCGGCAATTCGCCATAGGACACTAGGTCTATATTCACATAATCAATGTGAGTATGATGTCCAAACAAAATGCCTTTTTCATAGTCATCTTTTGACTTAATAGACATTGCATGTTTATAAGTTGCTTTATCCAATTCAATACAATAGTTAGAGTCAGTCTTTAATAAATCACTTCCGTCATCGTCGCTCCATTCCATATTGATTGCATATTTCGTTGCACCATAATATTCGTTCAAATATGAGTTGCAGTAAGTTATTAAATCCAAGTGTTTAACAAATTTAGGCAATTCAGGGTCACGGTGTAAAAAGCACTCAGTATCTAGCTTTTCATCTTCATCGTCATAACATTTGCAAGTAGAACACAGCCACTTTCTTTCATCATCAAAACTATAATGGTCTACATCTTTAATTTCAAGTTTTGCGTTTAACCTTATGCGACCTTGTTCATCTTCGTCAAAACCATATTGCTTTGGCGACAAATCATCGGTTGCTTTCCGCTTAAAAATTTCAACAAGTGAACTTTTATCAAACACAATATTATACTCTTTACAAAAAAGTTTTACTTTGTTGTATGCACCTTGATATGTCTTTGCCAAAAACCTTTCTTCAATGGCTTTTGGTTTTTCTTTGATAATTGCTTCAAATACACAATCTTTTTCATCAGATATAAATTTTTTGAATTCATCTTCTTTGTATGTAATACACTTTTCGGCTTGACTCTTTGTTCGCTCGTCTTTGGTGCTTGACACAATATAACTTAGCAATTCAATTAGTCTGTCATAAGTCGGTGCATATCTGTATGCCAAGATTAAAAGGTCAAAATCTTGCATTTCAAAACTCTTTTTTTCTATTGTATCAAAAAGCGACTTGGAACAAATTGCTTTCAAAATTTCACTTTGTATTTTTTTCATAGTGCATTAAAAAGAGCAAGACTAAACTTGCTCTCCTAAAACTCCTCTATGCTTTCCCTGGCTTCAAATACTTTGTTTAGTTCGGCTTGCATATCGCCTTTTGTTTTTATTATTCTGTCTATTGCTTCGGTTATGGGCATAGCTATGTTGTGCTGTTTGGCTAATTTTGCTACGGCAGCAGCAGTTTTTACTCCTTCGGCAAGACCGCCCTCGAAGGCTTTGCCTTGTACGAATGCTTCGCCCCATTTGAGATTGTGGCTATGCTTAGAGAATAGTGTAGTCTCGTAATCCCCTAGGTGACAAAGCCCGTAAGCTGACAGTTCATTACCGCCTAAGCCCTTGATAAGCCTTGCAACCTCTCTTGCACCCCGTGCCATAAGTGCCCCTTTGAGTGCTTTGAGTCCTAGCCCGTCAAGCATACCTGCGGCGATTCCCATAATATTTTTTGTTGCCGCTCCGATTTCTGTGCCAATAATATCTCTGCCGTAATAAAACTTGATAAGCGGTGACGAGAATTTTTGTGCCAGCTCATCGGTCAACTGCTTGTTGTGACTGTCGATAACCATTGCACTAGGCACTCCCCGCACAAAGTCTTGTATATGCCCCGGCCCTACCCATACTGCTAGATTATCCTTGTCTATGCCACCGCTTATGGCAACCTCTGTCAATCTCTCGCCTGTACTTTCTTCTATACCCTTCATACAGAGTACGATTTTTTTGCCAACAATATTATGCTTAGCGATATCTTTAGCAAATCCTCTTAATCCTTGCGAGCTAATCGACACTATGATAATATCCGCCCACTCTACGCTATACTTCAAATCACTTGATAACTCTATCTTGTCACTTAGCTTGACCCACTTGTTACGACGATTTTTTTTGAGTATTTGATAACTTTTTTCGGTTTCTAATCCAAAATTGACAACCTCGTTGCCCAAAATCTCACTTTGATACCACGCTAAAAACGAACCCCATCTTCCGCAACCTAGTACTGATATTTTCATAACTATTATTCCTAAACTTTCTTGCAGAGCAATGAAAACTTATCCCCTGCTATAATTGGGACTCTCTTTAGTTATCGCTATGTCGTGCGGGTGGCTTTCGATGAGTCCTGCGTTAGTAATGCGTATAAATTCTGCTTTGGTTCTGAGTTCTTCTATATCACGAGTTCCGCAATAACCCATACCTGCTCTAAGACCGCCCAAAAGCTGATAAACAATATCGGATATAGGTCCCCTATAAGGCACACGACCCTCAACACCCTCAGGAACAAGCTTATTAGCGTCCTCTTGGAAGTATCTGTCCTTGCTCCCTGCACCCATTGCTCCGATACTGCCCATACCACGGTATGTCTTAAAGCTTCGCCCCTGATAAATCTCTAACTCACCGGGGCTTTCGTTAGTGCCTGCAAACAATCCGCCTGCCATTACTGCCGCCGCCCCTGCCGCTATTGCCTTAGGAATATCACCACTAAACTTGACACCGCCGTCTGCAATTATGCGTTTGCCTAGCTTATCCGCCATTTCGGCACAATCCATAATTGCGGTGATTTGCGGAACACCAATTCCTGCGACAACTCTTGTTGTGCAAATCGACCCCGGACCGATACCTACCTTAATAATATCCGCACCTGCGTCAATAAGAGCCTTAGTAGCCTCGGCTGTTGCAACATTACCTGCAATAACTGTAATCTTAGGGAGTTTTGCCTTGATTTTGGCGACAGCATCAATTACACCCTTACTGTGTCCGTGCGCTGTATCAACGGCAACACAATCAACTTTTGCCTCATACAAAGCGATTGCCCTGTCCAAATAATCCGCACCTGCACCCACAGCCGCACCAACAAGTAATCGTCCGCCTTTATCCTTAGCTGAGTTGGGGTACTGCTCGGCTTTTTCGATATCTTTGATAGTGATAAGACCTATGAGTTTATCATTCTCGTCCACTAGGGGGAGTTTTTCGATGCGGTGCTTGCCAAGAAGCTCCTTAGCTTGATTAAGCGTTGTACCTTTTTGGGCAGTCACAAGGGGCATTCGGGTCATTACTGCTTCAATCGGCTGTTCAAAATTAGTTTCAAAACGCAAATCTCTATTAGTAAGAATACCTACGAGCTTGCCTTTTTTTGTTATGGGGACACCGCTGATACGGTACTTGCTCATCAAATTCAAAGCGTCACTGACAAGCTTGTCCGGCTCAAGCCAAAACGGGTCGGTAATGACGCCATGTTCACTGCGTTTGACCCTATCCACCTCGGCGGCTTGTTTTTCGATACTCATATTCTTATGAATAATCCCCAGTCCGCCCTCACGAGCCATTGCGATAGCCAGCTTGCTCTCGGTAACCGTATCCATAGCCGCACTAATAAGCGGAATGTTGAGCAAAATATCTTTGCTAAGTCTGGTCTTTAGGTCAACTTGATGCGGCAAAACATCACTCTTTGCGGGAATGAGCAATACATCGTCAAAAGTTAAACCCTCTTTGAGTGACATAATTTTTGTTTCTTTTGTTTTTTTAGTTGCCATAATAAACCTCGTGTATTTTAATGCATAATGATTTATGAGTGTCTTGGTAACGCATAATGCATAACCTTCGGTGCTTCGCAGGATTGACTTAGTGTTTTATTTAATAATACTCTAGATTACTTTACTTGTCCGACATTATGCATTTTGCGTTATGCATTATGCGTTATTTACACATTATTCTTCTGTTCTTATCGGGAGCAAACATTCTCTGTCAGCTTCGCCTTTTTTGATATTTCTAAGGACTTTGGTCATTTTGCAATCTTTTTCCAAATCAACCAAAGGATTCCGCCACGCATAAGGAACTTCGTCGCCTGCTCCTGCTATGACCGCACGGCGTGCAGACTGTGTAATTGTATCTTTTTTCTTTGACATCTTTTTCAGTTCTCAATGTTCAGTTCTCAATGCTCAATGATTGTTATTATTACTCATCAATAATTGAGCATTGTGCACTGAGCATTGTATATTAGTGGAATTTGTTTTTATTCTTATTTAGTATAAATTCTAGTTTTGGAACATCTTCTTCTCTGACTTTGGCTGGAGGAAGCGTTCCTTTGAAGGTTAGGAAAGTAAGTTTTTGTGTGCTGACTGTCAGACGATTTTTATCGTCCATCAAATAGTCATGTAAGTTGTACCAGTCATAAAACCGTCCCGCATTAGCAAGCCCCTTATCCATAACAGCACAAAGATTGATTAGGGCAACTCCGACAACAAGTGCGACACTGACTCCTAATAGTGTTATAGCCGACAGTAGTATGGTCGCAAACACTCTATTAAGACTATATTGGTAATGCAATGCACTAATCTCAGGACCGTTAAATATTTGGGCTATAACAATAACAACAACAACCGCAATTACCGCTAGCGAAATATACGAGGTGAGTTTGCTTTGACGCATCTCCACAAGTGTAATGATGCTTCGCTGTTTAAGTCTAAAAATAAGCCTCCGCACAGCCGTATGACAAAAATATATGCTAAACCCCACGCAGATTACTGCAATGGTTATTGCCATTATAGGTCCTGTAATGTGATTGAGCATAGTAGTTAATTGAGGATAATGCATAATGCATTGTTTTTAATATTTCAGTTCTACTCCGTAATGCTTTTCATAAAAGTCTTTCCAAGCCTGATAGTTCTTATCCTTCATAATGCCTGCATTCTTGTAAGCACTAACACCCTCTTCGGGATAAATAAGCGGCAAAATATTGATAGTAAACTCCTGTACAGGAAATCCGTCAGCCCCTATTAAGTCGCTGTCTTTAAGTGTCAAAAAACACGGAATAACAGGAGCATTAAACTTAGAGGCAAACATAAAAGCACCTTTTTTGAGCGGACGGGGTTTTTTGTAGTTCCACCACATTCCCTGCTCCGGATAAATAAGGATTTTTCTGCCTTTGCTAAGGTGATGCCTAACACCTTTCATACATTCGGTAGTCAGCTTAAAATTTTCGCCCTCGTTGATAGGTAATGTATTACAACTCCTCAAAAAAAAGCCTATCTTGCCGGGATATGAGTAATTGCCTTCCCTTATAATCTTGAACATACGGAATTTTTTGCCGTACTTCTTTTCAAACCCTAGTTGCACCGGATAACTATCAAACTGGTTTATATGATTGCAAGTGATAATCGCACCGCCCTTGAATCCGTCAAGATTTTCAAGTCCTGTGACCCCTGCAAAAATAACTTGGCGGGTTTTTATCATTTTTCCAAAAAACCGCCTGCCAAAAAAATTAGCTATCTTTGCTTTGATTTTGGTGCGGGGCTTGCGATAGCAAAAATCAACCGACATCGGGTCAACCGGCGTCCACGGCGGGTCAACCTCAACATCCTTATCAAAAAGTCCTTGCTTTTCGTACTCGGCTATCCGCTCCAGCACCGCAATCCTATCGGGTGCTTTTTCTATTGTAGTTGGTGTGTCCATTTAATAATATATGAGTGTTAAATAGTTAATATTGATTAGAAATGATAGATTAGACCTGTTCTTCTAACCTAGAGTGATTAGATAGCGAGTGGCTTTTTGTGTCAGTATAGTCTCCAAAAAGCCTGCGTCTTGGAGCATAGCACCGCTATGTGACAAGTTTTGGAGGCTTATACTGACGCAAATTTAAGACACCGCTAGATAGTCGCTATAGGTTAGAAGAACAGGTCTTTTACTTCATTAACTTGATTTTACCCATAAAGTATTGACCAGCCCAAGTATCTTCAATCGGTCTATCCCAGTGAGAGATTGCCAATTTTTGGAGGTTTTCGAACATACTTTTGTCAACAGCTTTTTTGTCGTCACCGTAATTTTTCTTTTCGTCAAGTAGTGCTTGATATGCTTCCTTAGGAGCTTGTTTTGCGTGTTTCCAGAATATTGCCTCAAACGGCACATTGTCATAACGCCAAGGACGGAATATTAGATTGAAGTGAACCAGCTTAACATTACTCTCATCTATCCCCGGTTTTTCGAGCGGAATCTTATTCCATGTTTGCGGCAAGAATAATACTCTGCCACGGAATAGGCAGTTAAGATAGTCTTGGTCCTGAATTACCTCAAATTTTACTTTGCCCAAAATATCAAAGAACTTCGCCTCAAAATTGTCCTTGCGTAGTAAATCAAGATTAAGCACAAGCATTCCTGCATTAAAATACCACGGAAGTTTGAACCCAAGATAAATCTCTACATATTTAGTCCATACATCAAAAGAGTTACAGGTTTCGCAGCAACATGCCGCCGCATAGTTGTTGTCTAGGTCATGATTATATAACTCAGAAATATCCGCGTTAAGAATCATATCGCTGTCCAAATAAATAGCCTTAGAATACTCAGGGAATAGCGTCGGTATAAAAATTCTAAAATATGTTGTTTTAGAGTAATAGTCACGCACATGGAAACCCGTACCACGCTCCTTACACAACTTAGTCATATCGTGTACCATTACCTTGATGTTGTTTCGGGTCAAATCTGTATAAGACTTTTTCCACTTGTCGCTAAGGTTTTCGCACAAGATATTGATATGATATTCATATTTAGGACTGGCTTGACTTGTTACTGATTGAATAGACGCGTGTAATAAAGCGGCATAGTTATCGTCCACCGCATAAAAAATCGGTACAATATTGTTTTTTGGTGTTGCTTTTGATGTTGTTTTCATATGATTATTTCTCCTATAGGACTCTTATACAAGCCTTACCTGATATTATATCACAACCCATATGATTTGACAAAACATTTTTACGCACTAATCACAAATACTTTGCATTACAAAAATTTTAATGCACACTACAAGCTACAAAATCACTTGACAATAATATGCAGAAATTGTATTATTTTGGCATGGCGATTAAGTATAATGGTAATACAAAAACTTTTTATCTTTCGGGCAAGAGTTTTGCTTATGTATTTGGGGTTAATCAGTTCGGCTATTTGCAAAATTATCATTTTGGCAAGCCTGTAGATGTGGCTGATGACCTAAGCTATATGTTTGTGCCTGTTGAGCGAGGATTGGCGGCATCTATTCCTGATAGTGCGGGGCGGCATAACGGGCTTGACACTATGCCGTTAGAGTATCCTTTTTTTGGCGGTAGCGATATGAGGCACGGGGCTTTTTTGAGTGTGAGTGACACGGGGCTACGACAAGAGGACCTAAGATATAAGAGTCACAAAATCACTAAGGACAAACCGTCTATCAAGGGTCTACCCTCTCTTAGGCGTGGCGGACAGACATTGATTATTACTCTAGCGTCTAAGGCTGTCGAGGTCAAACTTTTTTATACTGTGTACGAAGACTGTAACACTATCGCTCGGCGGACTGTTATCAAAAATATCGGCTACAAAAATCTCAAATTAGAACGAGTCGCAAGTCTGTCGCTTGACCTGCCTAATATGAATTATGATATGGTATCACTATGGGGCAAGCATTGCGGTGAGCGTCATATAGAAAGAGCCCCCTTACGCAAGGGCATACAGTCCGTGTACTCTCTAAGGGGTGCAAGCAGTCCGCATTTCAATCCGTTTTTGGCACTTTGTGACCCTAACGCAGATGAGCGGCAAGGTAATGTCATCGGCATTAGCTACATATACGGAGGCAATTTTTTGATGTCGTGTGAGTGTGACTTTGTGGGTGGCACTAGGATTTATGCGGGCTTTCCTGACTTTGATTTTGGCTACAATATCCATAAGGGCGAGAGTTTTGAAACCCCCGAGACCGCCCTTGTTTTTTCGGATACAGGATTTGGCGGTATGAGCAGAAGCTACCACGACCTATACCGAGGCTACCTTATCAACCCTAATTTCGCAAGTAATCCCCGCCCTATCGTTATCAATAATTGGGAAGCGACTTACTTTGATTTTGACGACGATAAGTTATGTAAAATAGTTGACGCCGCCGCCCCGTTAGGTATAGATACATTTGTGCTTGATGACGGGTGGTTTGGAAAACGCAATAGCGATACTTCGGGCTTAGGCGATTGGTATGTCAACAAAAACAAACTGCATAACGGACTGACAACTATTATTAACCGCTGTAAGGACAAGGGTATGAAATTCGGACTTTGGTTTGAGCCGGAAATGATATCGGAGGACAGCGACTTATTCAGGACGCACCCCGAATGGCGGATGCAAGTCCCTAACGCTAAGCCCTCCCCTAGCCGCAGTCAATATGTCCTCAACTTATCTCGGCAAGATGTGGTTGACTACCTCAAACAAACCTTAGGCGATATGCTCCGCACCCACGACATTTCCTATGTCAAATGGGACTACAACCGCCATATAACTGATGTGCATTGCACCCTCCTTCCTCCCGAAAAACAACAGGAAATTCTCCATAGATATATGCTTGGGTTTTATGAGTTGGTGGAGTATCTGACTACGACTTTTCCTCATGTGTTATTTGAGGGTTGTAGTAGCGGCGGCGGACGATTTGACCCCTCTATGCTACCTTACTTCCCGCAACATTGGACAAGCGACAACTCAGATGCGTGGGCAAGGACTTTTATACAGTATGGGACAAGTCTTTGTTATCCGCTCTCAAGTATGGCAGGTCATGTGAGTGTTTGTCCCAATCATCAGACGGGTCGCAACACACCCCTAGAATCCCGTGGAATTATGGCATCTCTCTGTGCCTTTGGCTACGAACTTGACATATCCCAAATGAGTGACCACGAGCGTGCCATAGTCAAAACTCAAATCGAGGTCTACAGGCGAGATATTAGTCCCCTTATCCTAAACGGCGACTTATACAGACTCAAAAGTCCTTTTGAGGGCAACTTAGTCAATAATAGTTTTGCTTTTTTGGTAGTGTCCAAAGACAAACAAAAAGCCCTGTTAGCATATATGCAAGGCACTTCGGAATGTAGTCCCGCACCCAAAACTCTCAAACTCGACGGACTAAATCCCCGCCAAAAATACAAGTTAAGCCGAGTCCATTTTGACCCCGCCACAAAAAACAGAAAACCACTAGGCGGTTTCCCCTCAGCATACACAGACAGCTTTGACACCATTGCCCTAAGTGGCTCAACCCTTATGAGTTGCGGAGTACCGCTACCCTCTTTCGGATGGGATTTCGGTGCGGTGATGTATCTGGTAGAACAAGTCTAAGGAAGTCTACCATCGCCGTGAGAAAACTCTGCGAAGATTAGACGGATTGTCACGCCAAAACCAAATAGCAGCGGTTATTAACACTATCGATGCTATTAACCAAAGGACAAGAAGAATAATTTTTGTCTTGTCTTTTTTGTGTCTGCAAATATAATAGCTTACATACACAATTAAAAATAGGAATAATGCTAAGGTTATAACAAAAATAATGTTGTCCATAATTATATTATAACACAGCACAAATGCCGAGTCAAGTATTTATTCGGCATTTGTGCTGTATAATATTTTTTATGAAAACTTTCGGAGATAAAATAAAAGAATTACGGGAAGAAAAAGGTCTTTCAATTTTAGCGCTTAGCAAACTTCTTGATGTTAATGACAGAACAGTAGGGCGTTGGGAAAAAGGCATATGCGACATCACTTCAAACCTAATTAAACTCTCATTATTTTTTGATGTAACATCGGATTATCTCTTAGGGCTAGAAGACGAATACGGCAACAAAATAAAACCCTAACCTCCCCTTTTAGACCATTGTTGTTCAAAGGGTGTGAAGATAAATCTATCCTAATTATCGTCATTACTACGACTTTTTTTCTAAGGCGGATTGCTTCGTTCCTCGCCCTCGCAAAGGATAATGGGATAAGTTTCAAATGCTTGCCCCTACACTTGGGAAAGCAACTACATTAGAAAACCCAATCGTAGGGGCGGGCGTCCCCGACCGCCCGAACAACATTATCCACATTAAAAAAATAAGGATAATACTATTAGGCGATCGGGGACGCCCGCCCCTACGGCTAGTCTAACAATACAACAAAAAGCTGCTTTTTTACTTGACAAAATAATTGCCGTTACCTTATAATACACTTATGGATGATGTGGTAAAATGCTCTAGTTGCAATGCTAATACTGAAGTAAAGGATAATCAACGCAAATCGTTTTGCACTTTTTGCGGAACTAAGGTTGCCGATTGGGACGACCCCCATTTTGGCAACAATATGACTAATGCTAAGTTTTGGGAAAAGCGTGCCGAACAAATACAAGCTGACTTAGGCGGAAATTGGCTGAATGAGTTGACTTCTGGCAATCTCGGCTTTGGCTTTGACACTGCGGATTCTAACAATTTTGAGGAGCTTTTTAATACCGATTTTAGCTTAAAATCATTGATATTCGGAAAAAAATCCAAGCCTAAAATAGATACAAAAACTTATCTCTACTATAAAGGTGATAAATCCGTAAAGGATAAGCAGCTAGACAAGTTGGTTCAATCAAAAAAACATCTCTTTATCTATGCCGACGAGAATACTATCAAAACCTTTGGCAAAGAAGTGCGAGAAAACACTCTCTCCGGCAATTACGCAGATGCATACTCTTATGTCGCAAATATCAAACTCATACCAAAATTAGGCGACCATTACGCTCTAACTGCCGGAATTATCAAAAGTGTTTTTTATTATAAACCTTACAACGATTTTGCAGAAATTGCAGAAGGATTAGCTACAACCAATTCCGCACTTACAAAAGTGCCTGCTTCTCACAAAGTAATCTATTGTTCTGTATCTATGAGATATATGTGTCAAGTTGCCGCCAAGCTATTTGAGGATTGCTATCTTGACCGTGGGGATAAATGGTTTGTAGAAACAATGTCAAGATTGTTTCATTTTTTAGAGATTGTTTTAACATTAGTGCCTGTCACGGAATGTGTTAAAGTCGAGTACGGAGATGATTTTAAGCGTGCTTTCGCCAAAATGCATAGCTCTTGTCCCCCGATTTTGGCTAGACTCAAGAGTCTTGTCGCCAAAAACTCTGACGAACTCAAAAAACTTGAACGAATTGAAAAACGCCTAGACGCTTCTGCAAAAGAATTAGCATTATAACGACCAAAGTATTCGGGACGCCGAGGACGGCGTCCCCTACGACTAGACAACAGACAGCACTTGAGTAGTCCTATTTGTAGAGGACACCGTCCTCGGCGTCCCGAATATCGTCATACTACACAAAAAAGTCCTATTATAGCACTTACGCTACAATAGGACTTTTTTGAGGCTTATTTGCTGACCTAAAGTGATTAGATAGTGTGTGAATTTTTGTGATGTGGATTGCCCTCAAAAGCCTGCGCCTTGGCGCGTAGCAACGCTACGCAACAAGTTTGAGAGCAATCCACATCGCTAATAAGACACCGCTAAATGATTGCTTTAGGTCAGTAAATAAGCCTATTTCTTATCCATTCCGTACTTGCCTTTGAGGGCTGCCATCATTTCATCTATGCTTTGAGGCTTAGATGATGTTTCTTGTTTTTGTACGGGTTGCTTGTCTATATAACTACCTGAGAAATTATTGCGAGGCGGGCGGTCTCCACGGGGAGCAAAGTTAGGTCTGTCGCCTCTGTCCTCACGGGGCTTAAAGCCCCCTTCTCGTCTTACGGCTTGCTCTTGGCTAAGCGGTCTGACATCTTCTATCGCACCGCTTTTTTCTAGCTCCTCGTATTCTTTTTCTGCAAGTATAATAAGCTCTCGCTCTTGCTCTCTGGTCATTCTTACCGGTCTGTCACCTTGCGGTCTATCGGCTTTTGGGCGGTCTGACTTAGGTCTGTCAACCTTCTTTTGGTCATCAAGGAAGTTGCGGTTGACTACACGCTTAGCTCCCCCGTCCTCTTTTTTGACTTGCGGTACGGCGTGTTCTGACTTCATAGTCAAACCGATTCTGTTTTTGGCTACATCAACCTCTAGCACCCTAACTTTGACTGCTTGCCCTACTTTAAGTTTTTCGGACGGATGTTTGATATAGTCGTCGCTGATTTGGCTCAGGTGTAGCAAGCCGTCATGATGGACACCAATATCCACAAAAGCACCAAAGTCAATAACATTACGCACAACACCGTCAAGAATCATACCTGCCTCTAAATCCTTGATTTCCATAAGGTCGGCTCTAAGCACAGGCGGTGGCAAGCTGTCTCTTATATCACGACCGGGACGGAGCATTTCCTCCACGCAGTCAATAAGTGTTACCGCACCGATACCGACTTCCAAAGCAACTACCTCGGTTCCGTCCGCAGTTATTTTATTTTTGACTTCGCCTATAACACTCGGCTCAACAGTCTTGACGCCGTATTTTTCTAACACCTTATTGATAGCAACATAAGCCTCTGGGTGGACACCCGTATTATCAAGCGGGTTGCTTCCGCCAAGTATTCTTAAAAAGCCGGCGCATTGCTCATACGCTTTCGGACCTAGCTTAGGGACTTTGCGTAATTCTTCTCTGGTCTCAAAAGGTTTAGCTTTGCGATACTCGGCAATATTTTTTGCTATAGTAGAGTTAAGTCCTGCAACCCGTCCAAGCAAACTCGGACTTGCCGTATTAAGGTCAACACCTACGCTGTTAACGCAATCCTCAACTACACCCTCTAACGCCTCGGTCAATCTCTTTTGCGGCATATCGTGCTGATACTGTCCTACACCGATACTCTTAACATCAATCTTGATAAGCTCGGCAAGCGGGTCGATAAGTCGTCTGGCGATAGAGATAGCACCCCTAATCGTAACATCATAATCAGGAAACTCCTCCGCACCCACTTTGCTCGCACTATAAACACTCGCCCCAGCCTCGTTGACTACCGCATAGCTGATAGGCAGATTATTTTCTTTGATAAGTCCGGCTACAAAAATCTCTGTCTCTTTGCTTGCTGTACCGTTACCTATACTGATAACATTAACCTTGTGTTTATTGATTAAACCGACAACCTTAAGCGCCGCATCCTTTGAACGCTCTTCACTCATAGTTACATAGATAACGCCGTGGTCAAGAACATTTCCGCTGCTGTCAACAACAGCCATCTTACATCCTGTACGGTATCCGGGGTCAAGCCCAAGCACAACCTTGCCTTTAAGAGGAGGTTGCATAAGCAAAGGTTTAAGATTAGACTCAAACATCTTAATCGCCTGCTCGTTAGCTATATCGGTAAGGTCGCTCCTCACCTCACGCTCAATGGACGGGAAAATCAATCTGGCATAACTGTCCTTAATTGCCTCATCTATAATAGCGTCAAATCCACTTGACTTCTTAAAAGCTTGCGTCATAGCGGCGATACAACGCTCATCGTCTACCTTGATAGAGGCTTTGAGGCATTCCTCATTTTCGCCCCTGTTGATAGCCAAAATCCTATGCGACGGAATAGACCCGATACGCTCCTCGTACTCTTTGTACATCTCGTAAGTGTGTATCTTGTCTTTAAGTTTTTTCTTAGCCTCTTCGTCATCTTCCTTAAAGCTAAAGCAAGACGCAATAGAACCCTCAGCATTAAGAATCCGCCTAAGGTTTTTACGGTTAGCCGCATCGTCGCTCATTATCTCGGCGATAATATCTCTTGCACCGTCAATACAATCTTTGGTCGTTTCAAGCCCTTTTTCGGCATCGATATACGGAGCGGCAAGCTCGTCAAGATTTACCTCTTGCATTTCTTGTGCCCAAATAATATCGGCAAGCGGTTGCAAGCCTTTTTCGATAGCCACACTCGCCCGTGTTTTCTTTTTGGGCTTATACGGTCTATAAATATCCTCAACTTCGGTAAGAGTTTGGGCGGCGGCAAGTGCAAGAGCTAACTCGTCCGTCCATTTGCCTTGCTCGGTAATAGACGCGGTTACTTCCTCTTTACGCTTAACTAAATTCTGCAAATAACTCAAACGCTCTGCAAAATCACGCAAAACTTGGTCGTCACACTCGCCGTGCATTTCTTTCCTATATCTCGCAATAAAAGGAATAGTGTTGCCCTCGCCGATAAGCGAAATTATATTCGCACTATACTCAGGCTTTAGCTTAAACTCTTCTGATAACTTAAGGGTAATGTCCATAGATGTAATTTTTTCTCCGTTATATACACGGGACTTAGGTCAGCCACTCCACCGACCCCAAATCCCACGCTAAATAATAATAACCATATTATACCACATATCAAACAAAATAGCAAGAAAAAAGACACAGCAATTTCCTGTATTTTTTTGCTGTGTCTTTTTTGTTGTTTAAGTTTGACTATGCTCCAAAAATCGTTCCGCCCAAAATTCCTTACTTTATTTAGCTATAAATAAAGGTTGTCCCTTTATGTATCTAACTATAACTTGTGCACCAAGTAATGTCAAGTGTTTGGTGTCTTGGGTGTCATTTCGACCGAAGCGGAGAAATCTCCTCATTAACGGTATTATAACACAATTTTGATGATATTTCTCCGCTTCGGTCGAAATGACACCTGTTTTTTGTTGGATATTATTTTTTAATTAGGATTAAATCGGCATTTTATTAAGACAATTCAAGACGGATTTTCTAACACAATTTATTCCCCCGTTACAGTCACCGCAATTTTTCCTCTATTCTATAACCTTTTCTATTGCCATATCCGCCGCCGTTATTATCGCAGGACTCATCAATGCTTGCTCCTCTGCGGATAATCGTCTAAGCACATAATCGGCGAGCGGAACAATTGGATTGCCTCGTCCTATGCCTACTTTGATACGGGGGAATTCCTGACTACCCATAACTGCAATGATATTGCGGAGTCCGTTGTGTGTGCCACCGCTCCCTCTCTCTCTAAATCTCACTTCTCCTCTTGTTATATCTATATCGTCAGCGATTACCAAAAAGTCGCTTAGGTCAATCTTGTATTTTTTGGCAAGTAGATAAACACAATCACCACTAAGATTCATAAAGGTTTGCGGTTTGGCTAAAATAACCTTACCCGTCTCTGTCATAATATGAGCCGTGAGAGCCTCACATTCTTTTTTATATTTTGATACACCAAAACGCCTTGTAAGTTCGTCAATTACTTCAAAGCCCATATTGTGCCATGTATTATCATAGCGTGAACCTGGGTTACCTAATCCTAAAATTACTTTCATCAACACCCCGCCCCTACGGGGCACCCCTCTTAAAAGAGGGGAATTTTTTGCAGGTTTACACTTCACAATTCCCCTCTTTTAAGAGGGGTGCCCCGTAGGGGCGGGGTGTTTTTATTCACATAATACACCCTTTAGCTTATCAACCATATCCACTCTCTCCCAAGTCATATCGGCTTTGCCGAAATGTCCGTAGTTAGTTGTCTTAGCATATATAGGCTTGCGGAGTTCTAACTTTTCGATTATCTTAAAAGGTCTAAAGTCAAAACATTTTTTGACGATGTCCAAAATCCTATCTTCGGGATATTTTGCCGTTCCAAAAGTATCAATATAGATAGACACAGGGTCAGCCCTGCCTATTGCGTACGCTACCTGCATCATTACTCTGTCCGCAACGCCTGCCGCAACCAAATTTTTGCATACATACCTGCTAAAATATGCCGCACTCCTGTCTACCTTAGTCGGGTCTTTGCCGCTGAACGCACCGCCACCGTGAGGACAAATTCCGCCGTAAGTATCAACTATAATCTTACGACCCGTAACACCGCAATCCCCTGCCGGTCCGCCTATAACAAAACGACCTGTAGGATTGATATAAATCTTTGTATCGGCTTTGAGATATTTGGACGGAATAATCTTTTTGATAACTTTGGCGGTGATGTCCTTAACTATGCGCTCGTGCTCTGCCGTATCGCTATGCTGACAGCTGACCACCACCGTATCAACATACTTAGGCACTCCCTTCTTATTATAAGCTACAGTCACTTGTGCCTTGCCGTCGGGTCTGAGATACTTGATTTCACCCGATTTTCTGACCTCAGTCAGTCTTGCCGTAAGCCCGTGAGCAAGCATAATCGGCAGAGGCATAAGTTCGGGAGTAT
>Ga0123355_10001385_pt1 | contig 33785 bp, 22 predicted proteins | sample TergutEmb28metaG_3_FD_89872 | JGI IMG/M metagenome (GOLD analysis project Ga0123355, IMG submission 89872) | Embiratermes neotenicus P1 segment gut microbial communities from Petit-Saut dam, French Guiana - Emb289 P1 | ecosystem: Host-associated > Arthropoda: Insects > Digestive system > Gut ...
AATCGCCCTTCGCTGTCGGCGATAGAGTTGATACGTATTCTTTCGCCGTTTACGTTGATGTAGAAGTAAAGATGCTCATGCGCCCCAAAATTGATTCGCTCATTCGTTTCAATGTCAAACAGATACACTTCCGTGCGTCTTGCCGTACCTGCTATATGCGTGCTTTCTCCAGCATGGAAATTGGTGTTTCCATGCACGTTGGTGTTAGGGTTGCGAACGGAAAGATTTCCGTCAATAAAGTTGATTGTACCAGTTGGAGAAGTTGCCCAACCGCCGCCGATTCTCCCAGAAAGCACTTCCAGCAAACCGCCGCGGATTGTAAGGTTTGCCCCCGCATTGTTTGTATCCCCACCGCCGCCAACGGCCGCACCTTGAGAGCCACGCCCAATTGCAGTAACTCTAGGCCCCCATATATCGTCATCGCAGCCTATATTAATAGTGCCGCCAACCCCGCCCATACCTCCGCCTATCGCCGAACCCAAAGTGCTTGCATATGCTCTAACATTGGCATTGCCATATATATTAATTACACCAGCCGACCAGTTTCCACGACTTCCGCCACCTATACCCGCGCCTTGGAGAACGCCCTCTGCGCGAACAGTTGCGTCTCCACGTATGGTAATTGAGCCACCAGTACCAACAGCCCCCGCGCCTATGCCCGCGCCGTCTCTACCACCCGTGGCATTAACAATGGCCTCGCCCTCAATAATAATGGTTCCTGCTCCACGCCCTCTGGCACCGCCTATTCCTGCGCCATAAATGCCTGCTATTGCGGTTACGCGTGCATCTCCACCTATTGTGATTATGCTGTTATGGTTATTAGTCCCACTTGCGCCTACGCCAATTGCAGCACCATGACCAGTAGCCACTGCTGTTGCATAAACAGTACCACCCGTAATGGTAATATTAGCCAAGTGCGGCGCATTAACAACATTATGCGCGCCACCACCAATTACTGCTCCTGTTCGACCTCCATAAGCACGAACTATACCGCCTTCGATACGTATTACGCCACTACCAGCATCCATGCCACCGCCTATTGCCGCACTATGCCCACCTACTCTTGCATAAACATAGCCGCCTGATATGGTAATTTCCCCACCATGAGTGCGATAGCCGCCACCTATAGCCGCACCAGACCCAGTAGTAAAAGCACGAACTATACCGCCTTCAATGTTGATTATGCCGAGTCCCCCACGCTCGCCGCCAATACCTGCCGCCTGCCCAGAACCATGTGCGGTAATGTTGCCACCAAGAATAGTTACTGACCCTGTGTTTAATCTGAAACTACCTATTCCCGCGCTATTCGCCCCTCCTCGTGCATATAGCGTGTCGTTATCTGTGCCATATATTCTCAAATTTCCACCTTGTCCTAGTGGCCCGCTTTCCACAAAAATTCCAGCGGCACTGTATGAAGGTCGGTTAGACAAAAGCCTGTTATCTCCAACCAAGTGCAAATTCAAATCCGAACCCACAGACCGTAGCGCGGAGTTAAAATTTGAACGGATATTCACATTTTCAAGAATAAGGTCAACATTAAGCTCTGCATTTTCTGTGAGAACGATAGCGGTGTTCACCGCTGATGCATTAGGGGTAGGGTCAGAAGGGTCAAAATCACCAGTAACATGAAACGCACCCAAACCATCGTCAGTGGAAGCCGTAATACGAAGCGTACCTCTACCCAACGACGCATTCCAATCAAACCACCAGCCATAAGTAGCTAGGTAATCAGTGTTGGTTGCGGCGGCGTTATGAAGGTCGTTAATATTAATCGTGCGTCCAGCAGAAGCCGTAGGCAAAACACGGGTTTGCGAATGCGACCCAGAAATCGGCGCAATACTAGCCGCCCCCTGCGACGGCACAAAGCCTGCCTGCGCCAACGGCGAGGAAAAGCCCATCTGCGAAGCCCCAACCCCATGCGCAAGCGGCGGCGCATACCGCCCCGTAAGTAAAGTACGTTCATTAAATTGCGTCCTGTGTGCAACGCTGTCTATCTCTGTAATCAGTTGATTAATCTCCAGTTGTATCATTTGACGGCTATTTATTGTCTGGGTGTCATTTGCGGCATATACGGTCAATTCCCGAATACGCTGAACCATACTCTCTATTTCACCCATAGCCGCATCAGCCACACGAAGAAGGCTTGTCGCATCTTGAACATTTCGCATAGCCCTATCCATGCCGCGTATCTGGGCTTGCATTCCCGAAGAAATAGCAGAACCAGCAGGGTCATCCGCCGCCCGAGTAATCCGTTGCCCGCTAGACAGCCGCCGAATTGACAATCCTATATCCGCAGCATTTATGGTTATGTGCCGCAAAGCACTATTCGACGTAGCACGTATGCTCATTATCTATCCCCCCAAAAAAATATTATCATTTAAATGATTACATGAAACTTTCACAATGTCAATAGCAATACAACGTCTTAACACGCCCTAATACTTTTTCCGCTAAAACAGTACAAGGCAAAAAAAAATCGTGCATATCAGAATGATATGCACGATGCTTATTCAAAAATCCTTATTACATGCCCGCATCAAGAATGATTATATCCACCATGTTCATCAACGCACCCATGGTTAGTGGTGCGTTTGGCTCTATTGGGCCAGTTACGAACCCAATGTCGGCGGCTTTTCTTAGGTTATTGTGAAGGTTGGGGTTGGCGTTTTGCAAACCTGGAATGGAAGCCGCAGGGCTCATTGGCGTAAGAATTTGACGGGTGCGGTTTTCATACAAACGAACCATGATGTCCAGTGCCACTTCTTGAGTTAGGTCTTGCGGTGCAAGAAGCCTTGCATTACCCAAGGAGCGAGCGTTTGCAGGTGAAAGGCTTGCCGACAGTGACACAGAAGTGTTTCCATGAATCAACGCGTTTACGATATTGTTAAACTGATTAGCTGTAACATTCGCATTCGGGTTAAAGGCAACCATATCAGTGAATGTCATGCGTGAGGAAACGCGTTCCATAGCGGTGTTTGTTGGGTGATTTGGTGCGGCCATTGGCGGTGTAGCGCGAGAAATTCCAGCAAAGGTTGTCGGGTTGCTAATAGTAGCAGACAAAGTATTTTGCGAGAAGTTGAAATGCCCCTGCGTATCGCGCCAAGAAGCAGTACCTGTATCATTTACGAACAACCCAGTACGCAAGCCGTCTGGCGTAATGTGCGGCTCAACGGGAAGAACTATCCCAATAGGACGCGCAAAACTTGTAAGCGGAGCGGAACGGTTTGGCGTGGAAGCCGTGACCGAAAACCTTTGCGGAACGGTAGCAAACTCGGTATTGGTCTGCAAAGGCGGCATTCCCGCAAGGGTAGAGTTTATAGCAATTCGATAGTAAGTGCCAACGCCCGCAGGCAACGAACGCACCTGCGCGGTATCAAATGCCCCTGGAGGAATCAGAATATTTGTATCACCTGTAAGAATTTCAAAGGTGATGTTCTGCCCAGCAAACGCCCTCACGATTGATTCTGGAATGATGATTTCGCGGTTAGAAATCGGCATGTTATTGTAAGAAGTCATGTCAGCGGTGAAGGTAAACACTCTATCGCGAACCAATTGCGTGATGAAGCGTTGGTCTACATTTTGGTCAAGTCTGCCGTCTGCGCCGCGTTGGTTTGTGCGGAAACGCCATGTTAAGGTTTGAGTACCACGGTCGTAGGTCAATTCCCAATCGCGTTCGGGCAGTGGATATTGGTCGGGGTGATGCGCTTCGTCGAAGTCGCCATCATCAACGCCAGTGTATAAGTCCACATAAACCCAGACAGAATGCGCCCTGCGCATGTTAATTGGGTCAAGCCCAACCAGCGGCGGTATAATGAAGGTAATTGCATCAAGGAAATCTTCGTTATCCGCAACTTGAATTTCGTAGCTGTAAACGTCGGGTTGCCCGCGTTGTACCGTCAAAATTGTACGCGCACGAACATGATGCTGACGATTAGCACGAAGTTCAGCAAAACGAATCAAGTGAATTTGTGCGTAAGCATCAGTATCTGGAACGTTTGGCAAATCCAGCGAATTTGCCGCGCCACCGGATGCCGTTCCACCCGTTGCGCGTGGACGTGGATTACCCATGTCGTCGCGGAAATCCGCAAAAATACGATTGAACGAAATGATTAGCGTTTCGGGTTCATCATTGCGGTGAGTGGTGCTGTTGTAACGGTTAAACGCCGCCAAAATTGTTGATGTTGCGCGTTGCAAGTTTCTTGGTGGCGGTGGTGGTTCAATGTCTAGGGTTCTGATGTCAACGGGGTTTGAAGGTTCTGACGGTTGTGTTTGAACATTGCCGTCTTCGTCAACGCCCAGCGCGAACGCCCAGATATAATAAGTCGTGTACGGGAAACGTTCCTGTATGCGCAAGTGGAAATATGGCACGTCGCCTACATATTGCACATCCAGCAAAGCGCGTGGGTTTTCAAGTTCAACTACTTCGCCGTCCAATGCGGCTTGAACATCTTCCCACGAAATATTAATTGGTGTTCCACCTGCACTATAATCGGTAAACAAATGCGAAATACGCAATTGATAAACCATATCGGCTTGCACACGCCATCTTACGCCAACTTGGTTGCGCGTTGTGTAACGCGGAACGGGGAAAAGCACAGGCGTTGTAGGAGTGGGAACTGGTCTGTCGGGAACAACCACAGTTGTGCCAATTACATAAGTCGGGTACGCCGCATGAATCATTTGCCCAGAAATCATAACATATGGGCGAATGAAAATGATATACGGAGTGTTTGGCGTAAGCCCAGTAACAACATGCCTTGCCACGCCATCTTCAACGTCGGGGCGACCAATTGAACGCCAAGCCGCAGGGTTTAGCGAATCGCGGTAAGCGTCAAAACCACCTGCCGTGCGACGCACGGTTTGATATGGCACTGCATGAATTTGATAGCTAAAATTGTACGTGTCCTGTATGCGCAAAGCCATTGGCGGCGCACCAGCGGCGGGGGCATAACCCCATTCAGTTGAAAGGAACGAATACATTTGTGTACGCGCATCTCTCAAGAATGGTGCTACTTCCTCGGGTTGGTTTACGTTCATTGGGAAATCTTCCAAGCCCAGAAGCCTTGTGCGGTGTGCGGCATTAATCATGTTGTTTAGGAATCTGTAGCGTGGTGCGGCGGTTGGGTGCGGGTCTTCTTGAATGAAGTTGATATATGTCGCAGACCGTCCATAAATCAAGCGTACATCATTTGGTCTATTTGGAACGACTTCTCTTGTCGCGCCTATTACCGTATGCCATACATCACGGTATGGGTGCGGGTTGCGGAATAAATATCTATCAGTCGCGCTAAGGTTTGGTTGCATAACCTCCAAGTAACGAATATCCCATTGCAATGGAATGGAAGTCTCCGTAATTTCAGCGGTAACAATTTGCACTGGAGGTGAGGAAATCATTTCGGGGGTAACAAGCAATGGGTCAAGTGGTGGAACATAAACGCTACCATATGCCCAGCTAGAAGCCTGCCCACCAGGTTCGCGAACAGCGCGGATTCTAACAAAGTAAACCCTGTTACCGCGAATATCCCTAGTAACAATACCTTGCGGCGTAAATGTCTGGTACTGCGTTATAAACTGATTGGGGAAAAGTTGCCACGTCGGGTCAAAAACAGGTACTAACGGCTCTGGCTGAACGGGGCTTAATCGTCGATAGCCGTATAGTTGCCCTGGCCGTACAGTCATTAGTGGCGTGGTCATGTTGCTCATGTCTTCCCAGTTGTCAGAAACGAAAATTTCGTAATACAGGGCTGTATCTACAAAACGACCTCTGTATGGGTCGCCTTCTGGAATTTGCGCGACCTCCGCAGGAACAGCAGGGAAGCGAGCAAACGCAAGCCATTCCATGGAAAGTCTACCTTCGCCAACATGGTCTAAATGGACAATTTCTGGACGATACGGGCTAAACTCTGCTACCAACGGGTCAAACACAACAACTTCTGTACGCAAAACAGTTCCATCATGGAAGTGGATTGCCAACGAGAAACCTCTACGTTCACTGGGAATACCAGGCCCAACAAAAGTTTCGTTGTTGTGAATCATTCCCGCACCCGCATATGTCGAGATAGTACCAAGTCTACCTGCCGCAGATTCGGGAATCACGCCTTCCATTTCTGGCGGCCATTCTTCTACCACAACATGGGAAATATCACCCAAAATCGCGGTTAGTGGTGGCCACCAAAGGCGTAGAAACTGCACACCAGCTTGCTCGATATGCAATTCTGGAATCATTGTGGCAATTGCTACATAGTCGTTTTGTGTGAAGTGTAGGCTAAACTGCCGTCCTCCAATTGATAAATCGGTAGAGGCACGACCTGTTCCGTCGGCATTGTTACGCACATTATGTGCGCCAACGCCAGGGTTAGGCCCAAGCATGGGTTCAATTCTAATTGCATATTGCCCAATTGGTCTGATATTTGGGTGTGCGATTGTAGCTGTCAAAGTGCCATCTGGGTTGCGGCTGATTTCGTTCACGCCAGCATTAGGCCCACGCACGGGAAGCACATGCCCAGAACTTGGCGCAATAGGCGGCCCAGTGTAAACAACATGGGAAACATGCCAGTATGGGAAAACAGCCATACCATTAAAAGTAGGTTCTTCCCAAGTTACGGTGATGATGTTGTTGCGCCCTTGAACTTCGGGAGTAATATCCGTAAGGAACAACAAATCGCGTCCCGCTGGAAGCCCCGGAGCATTATCAATAGGTGCGGAAGTTGACCCAAGCATTGAAGGCGCGTAAGGCGGCGAGCCAGGAGGTGGCGGCAACAAAATAGGAATAGGCCGCACTGGGTCAATGTGAATTTCATACAGGCTTGCGGGGCGCATTGTAAACTGCCTTTGACCTGTTGAAACTTCAAGAGCCATCCCCGGAGGGCGGGTTCTATCCTGCCCTCCAGCGGGTGCTGGTACATTAATTGGCGGCAAAACTGGGTTTGCGCCAAATACTTCATTACGGGTTGCGTTTCTGAAATTAATCAAGTAGTGAGTGGGGAAAATAGTCCAGAAGCCTAAATCAGCGGCTTGCTGCAACCAAACTTCACCAACGCGCATATCCAGCACTTGCGAAAGATGCGGGCGCGACCACATGATATTAAAGCTATAAGAAGTTCCGCCAGATTGCGCGGGGTTTACCACGATTGTGGCATCGGAAACAGGCCGTTGCCGCCAAGGTCTTTCACTTGCGGGCGGGCTTGGGTCTGGTGGCGCGGCTAATGCGGTGATTGGCACTAAGCCGAAAAGCATCATTAACCCCAGCCATAGCGCAAGCGTTCTTTTTATTGTGTTCTTCATAACAGTATCACCCTCCTCGTCGGTTTGACAGTCATATCAAAACCTTCTTACACGCGTACACGCGCACTCATAAGTCTTAGCATATCCAAAAACTCGCCAATGGTTATTGCCCCTGCTGGGTCAAAATCCTCTGACACAATGCCCAACTCGAACGCGCCGCGTACTGCTTGCGCATAACGTGGGTCTAGGTTCATTCCCGCTGTCTGCTGGAAGTTGTTGATTCTCATTGTGGCAATTGGCATGTTAGTGCGGTGTTCGTAAAGTGCCATTGTTACTGCAATTGCTTCTTGGCGAGAAATTAGACCAAGAGCGTTGCGGCTAGACATCTCTACATTTAGGTAGCGGTTTGCCCAACCAAATGCGTCCGCGCCGCGTGGCACTCCTGCCATTCTTGCAATCGAGCCTACAACCATTTGACGGTTGGCGTTTTGATGCAAGTCTACGTTTACGCCGAATAAATCTTCCAAGCCGTAGCGCGCAACTATGGTGGTGATAATGTCGCCGCCTGGGGTGACGTAGATATAAGGAATATCCACAACACGCCCAACAAAGGCAAACGTACCAGGTGCGCGAGTTAAGAACGAACGGCCATGGTGATACTCAATCAAATTCTGTGGTTGCCAGTTATTGTTCACAAGTCTGTGACCAGAAACGTACATGTTTTCTGTAACGCGGGTGGCTGTCACATGCACTGCGGAGTCGAAATCTGTTATTTGATAACGGTGGTTTGTTAGGATTCCGCCTTCTCTTGTGTTGATGTATTCGCTGGTTGCGCGAATGATTTCAGCTTCAACACGGGAAACTACATGATAGAGATGGTCGGATATATCCTCGTTGGAAAGTTCGTTGCGCAACTGCTCTCTTATTCCTTCTAACACGAAGGGGTCGGTTAGCCAGTTTTCAACGATTCTTCTTGCGCGGTTATACATGTGTGCGTCCCATGTCACTATGTTGCGTGTATTGTCGTTTGTTCCAACTAGCTCCATGGTAAGCGCGGTGCGTGGGGTTATTGATGGTACACCGTTGATTTCTTCCAAAGTGGTGCGGTCGATTTCCATACGCACGAAAGAATCTGTTAGCTCTGAACCTCTCACATCAATGGAGCGTAGCATGGTTGCTAGTGCTTCATTGGTTGACGGGTTGAGGAATGACGGCGCAAACTGGAACTCCATTTCGGGGTGTGCTGTTACGAACCCGCGATTGTTTTCGTTTGCCGTCAAGATAATTGATGTGGGCAGGTAGTACACAACGCGGTTTGCGCCAGTGTTGTGTAGTGGAATCGGGCCTGCTGAACCTTCCATGTGTCCTTGGAATACATCGGCGGGACGGTATACTAGAATGCTTGTAGTTGGTGTTCTTTGCACTGTCCAGAAGGGTTGACGTAGAATTTCTTCAAGGCGGCGGCGTAGATAGTCTATCCATGGGCCGTAACCAGGGCCGTCTTCGTCCTCGGCTTCTGTGAAAATTATAATCGTGTTTGACCATAGTGATTGGTCGCTTGTTACTACATCATACAAGCGCACACGCACTTGATGCATAGAACCAGGGTCAAGCCCAGTCAAGATATAGTGCATACGCAACGGGTTGAATTGGTCTAGCATATATTCGGTCATCAAGTATGCGGGGATTGTTTGTACATCGTCCCAGCGACCTGCGCCTTCGTCGGTGCTTTCTGGGTCTTGTCTCCACACTTGGTATTGGAATAAGAAGTAAGTGCCAATGCCTTGGAGAACCAATTCCATGTTGGGGTGAACCCAGCTTATTCTCGCCATTGTTTGCTCGTCAAAGCCCCAATGGTCGCCGGGGTCTTCTTGGCGAAGGTAGATTGGCGGTGGAATTGTACGGGTTGTTACGGTTACTTCTGACCATGTTGAAACGCTACGAACTAGAACATAATCTTGAAGTTGGTCGTCCCAAGCTTCTTCTATGCGAACGGTACGCACGTAGTAGAAGTATAGGTTATTCGGGTGCAAGGTTATATCTCTAAGTGATACTTCACTTGGATTGTACAGATAGCGAGTACCTTCGTTGGGGGCGATAATTTCTTCTTCGGCTACATTGCCTGCCCCGTCTAAAGTTACAACGGTGAAGCCGCTTCCGTCTGTTATCCAGCCTTTACGACGTGGCGAATCTACTAGCCCTGCAAACACTTCCGCGAAATTTCTGTTACGGGTGTTCATTTGGTCTGTGGTCATGCGTTCGCCGTCTAGTATGCGGATAATTTCCCACTCTGTACGAATTATCTCGTTTTCGCCTTCTTCTTCCTGTGGGGTTAGTTCAATTGGTGCCCAGTAGATTGTTGCCGCCATTTGTTCTACGTCTCGCACGTTTAGCTCTGGGGCTGGTGGGCCTACTTCGCCTGGACCTGGGCGGTCTGGCGTTCCTACTGTGGTGTCTGAAACTACTCCCGTTAGGGTTGAAATTGCGGGGTTTTCCACAATGGGCATTAGTTCCCAGTCAAACGGGGAAAGTTCATCCCATTTTTCAATTTCAAGGTCGGAGAACACAAAGTACACTGTGTTTTCGTCCATGTTAATCAATCGAAGATTTATTACTAAATCCGCGCCGTAGTTAATGATGTCATTGGTTACGCGGAAACTTGCGTCCATTTCTTCCACATCTGCGCCTGCTGGGAAGTTGATTATGTCACCTGCGTTGAAGGTAATTCCCGAAGGGGTGGCAATGAACTGGTCGTGCGCAATCAGTGGAATATTTGTGATTCGCACTACGCCCGATTGTGGAGTCGCGCCTATTTCGCCGCGTAGGATATTTTGTAGGACGGGGTCGCCAAGGTTAAGTTCAGTTCTGTTGTTTACGAAAGTCGCGTCAAGCCTTGGGTCTAGGAAGTCAATGGAGTACGCGTTTGCTGGTAGACTTCTTAATTCAGCTTCCAGCGGTCTTCTTAGTGGTTCGGCGGCGGTTGAGTACGGGAAGAATGTATCCATCAAAGCCGCTTCAAACCGTCCGATATAAAGATTTGTCGTGATTTGCGTTTCCATTGGATATTGCGTGTTAAGATACGTCAACAACGCGCTTGCTGGTATTCCATAAGAAACATTTAGGTATGGCTGGGTTGTTGTGCCAGCTTGTGGCCCTGCTTCTACCGTCAAGTTTGCTGGTGGTGGCGGGTCTAGCTCTGGGAAGTCTTCGACTACTATATAGTCGAACAAACTCCATGGGCTTCTTTCGCCTAGGTTGTGCGTGCTACCTACTACGCCCCAGTTTTCAAGTCTTACGTTCATGAAGTACACGCCTGCGAATTGGAAATCATCACGCATGTAATCTGGTGGGGGCGGATAACGGTGGCGACGCACCGAGTTCGTTACGATGTCAACCGACGCATATAACACGCTCTCGCCCAGTGAGGGGTCGGGGCGTGGTATTACTGTAATCCAGCCTACTTCGGAGTATCTGTTTGCAATGGGGTGCGGTGTACCAGGGTATCTTGCGGGAACAAAGTCACTTGTGTCCAAGTAACGTACTTCCAACGCGTCGGTACGAAGGTTGCCGAACTCGTCGAATACGCGGCGTATTTCCATTTCTACACGGATATATTCTCTGTGAGCGGTTTCGCCGCCTGCAACCATGGCTTCTGTTTCTGGCGAGGTGGAATGACCAATTATATAGGTTACGCGGAGTACGTCGTTGGCATTACCGTAACGGTCTGCATCAAGTGGGTATGTCACGTTACGCCCTAGACGTGGCATAATTTCACGGGTGAAGGGGGCAATGTTCCACTGCGCCGTAAATTCCAAATGCCCTGCTTGATAGATGTCAAAATTCATAGCGGGTTCGCGCATTGGTCTGTGACGCACATTGTCTACTGTGAAATTGGTTGGAATATCAATGCCCGGTTCTCTGTTGGGAGCCCAAACTACGTTTTGCGAAAGTAGTCTTGGCGGGTTGCCCACCAGCGGGAATGTTTGCGTTTGACGAATACCAAATACCCATTCACCAATAATAACCCCCGGTATACTGAAGTAAACATCAGTCATAGCGGCATTTACCGCAACTGGTTGCCAACCGGGATATGGGTGAGTGGAAACTAATTCGTAGTAACCAATACGAACATTATGACCGCGCCCTAATTGCGCGATATGGAAGTTAAAAGGCTCGGCGATTATAACTTCACGCCCAAGAAGCCTATCGAATCTGAAATCCAAGAAGGTGTAGAACGGATTGGTATAGGTTGCAATCGGGCTTGACGCTCTGCTTAGGAAGTTGGAAACATCACCAGCAACCGCGTCATATGGACCAAATGCTATCATTGAGTTTTCGTATGCAATACTTGGACGCAAGCCACCTATTTGTAGGCGTGCGCGGTCTGCAACTGTTTCATTTAATCTCATTAGGCGGGAAGCGTCCATGAGTTCTATTTCAAATGGAGTTTCGTCTACTGCGAAGGTTCTTGATTCGCGTGGAATCAATGTGGCTTCCCAGCCGCCTACACCAAAACCAGCGTTTCCACCAGCGGTATATACAGGCATGTTGCCCAATGGGAATCTAATTTCAAAGTCTTCTGGGGTTTGCGCGCCGCCTACGTGAATAGATAGCACCACGCCCAATCTTTCGCCAACTGGGTGTTCAACAACGGCACGGTTAAATTCTCTTGTGTCTTCGTTGAAAAAGCTGGGTAGGTTGAATCTTATATCCAAGCCCATTACTGGCTCGGCTGGGGACGCGATTGGTGGTTCGTCGCGCATGTTTAGGTTGCCTGTGTCAAACAGCGGGTACGGCGCAGTTAGATGCGACGCAACCACAGGGAAAATCGCGGGGTCTGATTGCTGGTCGTAAAAACCACCTAACAGGCCTGGATTTGTATTTGGTAGAGCTGGATTTGCCGCACCATCATTGTGTGCGAATGGAATCGCCGCCATATGATCCATGTCAATGCCCGCAAGAACATACACTCTGCCCATTGTGTTGGGAAGCGCGGGATTAACATTTGTGTGCAAAAGGCTTGGTGGAGGCACAGCACCGACGCTTCTTACATATAGGTCGATATTTGTGCCAGCATAGCGTTCCAACGTAAAGTCGTGAATTATGCCCATGCCCAAAATATCTTCTATGAAGAAGAAGAATTGACCATTTTCCCAGCGGAAATGCAGGGTTCTGTTATCAAAGCGGAAGGAGTAACCATGACCTTCCTCAATGTTAAAGCTGGGCGAAAGCCAGTTGTAATGCATGGTGTCAAACAAAGGTACATAAGGCGTGTTTACATAAGGCGGGAAGAAATCCAAACCTGTGTCGCCTTCGATATACTGTGGAATTGTAGGGTCTGGTGGTGAACCAGGCCATGCGGGGTTTTGTACCATACCCGTGAATGTACCCGAGTTCCAGTTGTTTGGATAACGCGGGTGAAGACGCGTAAAGTCACGCGTTGGGTCTGTGTCGGTAACATCAAAGCGTGGACGGTCGTTTACGCGGTTTAGGCGTGTGGTGCTGTAGGTGTCCACCATTGGATAGTTACGGTCGTTGGTTACAAAGAAGTAACGTGCGTGTTCAAAGATATTTGGGCCAGGTACAAATATTTGAAAACCTGGTGCGCCATAACCTTGCCCACGTCTAAGCGGGTCACTGATATGCATATAACGTACTCCCGCTCCAGTTTCGTCGATTGGGATAAATACGTCGTAATTTACCATAACTCCGCGGCCAACATCACCATGAATGCTTCGCACAGAAAGCTCATGTCTACGCCCAAATTCATCATAGAAACGTAGTACATCTAAAAATTCCGAGCCGCCTGGTGGTGTTGTCATTGGCCAGTTAAGCATAACACTTCCGTCTGGCGCGATATTGTTATCCGACATGTAATCGGGTCTGCCGCCCATTCCGGGAAGTAACATTGCGTCAAAAGTAGCACGCAATATGCCTTGATGCGCAACGCCCATACCAGTGCCAAGCCCACCAGTTGGTGGCGGTTCGTTGGCAAATACGTTAAGCGGTGTTGCAAACGGCATTAGCAGGCTTAAAACCATAAGCACTGCAAGGTACAAGCTTACATTTCTTTTAAATCTTTTCATTACTTATCAACCCCCCAAGGTTAGAATTGAATTTATGGAAATTGATGGAATTGAAATAAGACATAGGCATACTACACCTGTATCAATACTATCGTCAAGAACAACCGAACAAAACAGAGAACATACGTTTGTTTTTGCAATCGTAATGTTTTTGTAATACCCATCCATGTTTTGACAAAACTTTCAATTGGACATGCTTAGAATAAACATTGGTGATTATTATGCATATTCCTATGAGCCGTCCCACTGAGAAAAATAAACCACCCCGCGTGGGTAAACGTGAATTTGCCGTTGTGCTAATTGCCGCGTTTGGGTTCTTTATTGGGCGGGCGCAAGTGTTTGGATTTATTAATCCGCTGGCAATTCCGTTCCTTGTTGTGTTTATGACCAGTGGGCAGGGGTTTCTCCTTACCGCTATTTTCGTATCGTTGGGGCTGGCTACGCGGCTTGGCGATATGTATGCGTTTAGGTATCTGCTTGCCGTGTGGATGCTTTATGGTTATTACTTTCTGGTGCTTCGCGCTACCAAGGGCGAGTTTCGTACTTGGCTGAAACTTCACTGGATTGCGGCGGCGGCAGCTGTTGCTATGTTTGTCGCGGGAATTGTTATGGCCTCATTATACGGCATGAGTGTGTTCTTTTTCACTATAGCAATACTGGAAACTGTTTTGGCTGGCGCGCTTACTTTTGTGATTAAACGCGCACATATCATACTTACGGGGCGAAAACGACGGACAAAACTTCTTTCTGGGGAAGATATTGCTTCCATTACCATTGTATTTGCTGGGATTATTGCGGGTGCATCAGATATTTATGTCGGTATGATGCCGCTTAGAATTTTTTTCTGTGTATATGTTTTATGTATCGTTGCGTTTAAGGGGGGTGCTTCTATGGCCGCCGCCGCTGGAATGCTGCTTGGGTTTTTTCTGCATTTGGCGGGATATTGGGGCGCGGAATGGGCCGCCGTGCTTGGAATCGCGGGAATTGGTGGCGGTTTTGCAAGTGGGCTTTCTAAGAAATGGAGCAGACCTGCTGTAATTGGTGGAGTTGCCGCGCTGGGGGCAGGGGCGTTGTTTCTGCTTGCGCGGGATTGGTTTGGGTTGTCTATGTTATACGGCGTGATTGCTGCTGGTGTGGCGTTTATGATTACGCCGCAATCTTTCTATTTTAATGTGGCGGCGGCGATTAATCCTGTGTTGGACAGCGCAGACGATTACATGGATAAGATAAAGGAAGAAACTACACGACGGCTGGATAGTTTTGCGTCAGCGTTTGGGAAGCTTGCAGATACTTTTAGCGGGCTGTCGAAGCCTAAAGCGGGGCTGAATAAACATGATATTTCGCTGTTAATAGATGACTTGGCAGGGCGGGTGTGCGGTTCATGCCCCAGCCGCGAATGGTGCTGGGAAGAAGATTTATATAATACACACCAGCAGGTATTTGCAATGCTAAACGCTTGCGCTGGGAAGGGCGTGGCAACCCTTGACGATATGGGTCGCACATTTAGAAAAGATTGCAAATCCCCCGACGCGCTTGTGCAGGAACTTAACGCAATTTTTAACGTGTATAGAAATGATTTACGCTGGCATAATCGTATTGCTGAAAGCCGCGAGTTAATTAGTCAGCAATTGCATGGGGTGGCGGGTATTGTCAAATGCTTGTCGGACGAGATTGATATGTCATTGCGCTTCCACGAGGGGCTGGAAGAAGAAATGATAATGGCGTTGCTAAAGCAGAAAGTCGAAGTTTCCAGCGTGATTGTGCTTGAGGATAACACGGGAAAATATCGCGTATCCATAAATCATAAACCCTGTATTGGCAAGAAGGCTTGCGTTTCGGAAATTTTGCCCGTGCTGAACGCCGTCTTGAAAAGAAAAATGCGCGTGGAAAGCGGCGATTGCAATATAAAAGCAGGCGTTTGTCACGCCCGCTTCATGGAAGACCAACGATTTAGAATCACTAGCGGCGTTGCGCATAGGGCAAAAAGTTCTCGTGGGTCGGGGGATAGTTATTCGGCTATGGAGTTACGGAATGGTTCGTGTTTGCTGGTGCTGTCTGACGGAATGGGCAGTGGCGAACGCGCCAGAAGAGAAAGCGCGGCAACAGTAGGGCTTCTCGAAGATTTTATCGAAAGCGGTTTTGATAAGGAACTAGCCGTAAGAATGATAAACTCCGTACTAATTTTAAAAAGTAGTGAGGAATCTTTCTCTACATTAGATATATGCTCCGTTGACCTTTATACTGGACGCGCCGAATTTATTAAAATTGGCGCGGCAGAAACTTTTCTTTTGAGAGATGAAAAAGTTGCGGTGTTGCGCTCGTCTTCGCTTCCGATTGGAATGCTAAACGATGTTGACCTTGAAATAACAGAACGCGAGTTACGGCATGGCGATGTAATTTTGATGGTAACAGACGGCGTAACCTCCGCAGGCGTAAGCGCGGAAAAATCCACCGCCGCAGACGAAAATTGGGTAAAAAACGCGCTAAAAACCTGTCGTTTCGCCAGCCCTCAAGACCTTGCCGACCATCTTTTATCAGAAGCCGAACGTCGTTCCCGTGATGGCTTAAAAGATGATATGACTATTTTAGCCGCTAGGGTTTGGCAGAAAACTGGGTAAGCGGCATAGCCGCTTTTCGCCGATTACATGCATTGGTAAGCCATGCATACGCCTCGAAGCCATGAACAATTTCCTAGCCTATAAAAAAGGACTATTGCAAAATCCAGAATGCAATAGTCCTTTTGAAATTTACGTTGACTTATAGCAGTGTTAGCGATTTTATAACGCTTACAAATTCTTTATCAACACAATGCATCAAACATGCGTAAGCAAATTCGTTAGTGATTCTGTCGTATCTGTGACTTGCGGTGTTTCTGAATTGCTTGATGATAATTTGATTCAACGGCAATTGTTCTAACACTTCACTGCTCATTGGAACGGTTAATTCAAACATATCGCCCACTGTTTGTACCAAGCCACGACGCACCATGATATGGATTTTGCCTAAATCGTTGGGCGAGGTTATACGAAATTCTTTCATTGATGATGCCAAGTCGCGTTGATATGCGGCAAGCTTTTTTAGTAGCTTGCCATCTCGCTCTGTCATATCCAAACCACCTCATCTTTTATATCGTGGATTAGACCGTCAGCGCGATTATCTAAATGAACTAGGTCTACCTTTCTTCCATAAGAGTTGGCAACGTAATCCATTAAGGAATTGCATAACTCGCAAAAACTTACGAATCTGCTAAATTCAAACTCGTCTGTTGTGGCGTACTCCACCGCAATGTCAATATCACTGCTATCGCTGAAAGTCCCTTTTGCAAGCGACCCAAATACCCCAACACGCTTTACAAGTTCTGGATTCTTCGACACAATGGATTTTATATCAATAAGAACATTTATTAATTCCAGTTTTCTCATATTTAGCCCCTTGCCTTTTTCATATAGTTTACCAACCGTCACGCCATTTTTCAAGAAATATTTGTAAGCTACGCATACGTCACGAAGCCAGTTATGCTGAACGTAAAATTTTCCGATACAAGAAAATTGACGCTTTCTAAGATTTGGTATAAACTCGCACAGCAAGTTTAAGCGGAGGTGTAAAAATGGCGATTGATTCAAAATATCAAGATGATGTTGATATAATATTATCTCACAGGCATGATTTAGGGGCAGACTACTGGACTACTCCCGACAAGCGGCTGGGGAAAGGTTCGCCGTTTTCGTGTATAGACAGCGCGCTAATGTTACTTGAACTTGGCATGGAAACAACAGACCCTATTTTAGAAGCGGTAGCCGATTTATTCTTTAGCGTTTGGCAAAAAGATGGGCGATTCAAGATAACACCCAGCGGAGGAATCCTTCCCTGTCACACCGCTTACGCTGTTAATTTAATGTGCCGCTTGGGTTATGTTAAAGACGAACGCATACAAACTACACTCTCTTATTTTTTAGACACGCCTTGGAATGATGGCGGCTGGCGGTGTAATAAATTTTCGTTTGGGCGCGGCCCAGAAACGGAATATTCAAACCCGTTACCTACATTAAATATCCTAGATGCCTTTCGACACAGCACCTTTGTAAACAACGAACCAAAACTTGATAAGGCGTTGGAATTTCTACTTTCTCATTGGACGATAAGAAAACCAATCGGCCCCTGCCAATATGGAATGGGGTCACGGTTTATGCAGGTAGAATACCCATTATGGTATTACAACCTATTCCAGTATGTTTATGTACTGTCTTTCTATGATAAAGCAAAAAATGACGAGCGATTTTTAGAAGCATTTCGCACCCTACAAAATAAACTTGTGAACGGTATGGTTATTGTTGAAAGAAATGTCCCGAAACTAGCAAATCTAACATTTTGCAAAAAAGGACAGCCAAGCGAATTAGCAACAAAACGCTACCATGAAATTCTTGCTAATCTCTCATAAGAACTTACTAAAAACAAAGGGGCATAAATGGAGTGATGCCTAGCACTTGCGAATGGTTATAATGGAATGCCGTAATTCTGGTGTGAGTTCAGCGATTGTTATGTTTTCTACTGACCCGCGATATTTTTCCAGCGCGGGTTTTGCTTTTTGCAGTTCCTCGGAAACTTCTGGGCCTTTCATTGCGAGGAAGATTCCGCCCTTTTTTACTAATGACAGAGCATAAGCGGCTAGTTTGTCCAAACTAGCTACTGCGCGGGCTGTACATATGTCGTAGGCTTGCGGGTATTTTTTTGCCCATTCTTCGGCGCGGGCGTGGGTGCATTCTACATTGGATAAACCCAGCATGTCCACCGTTTCGCGTAGAAAATTAACCCGCTTACGCAACGAGTCCAACAATGTCAACTTTATATCTTCGCGCATAATGCGAAGCACAAGCCCAGGGAATCCCGCGCCTGTGCCTATGTCAATAACTTTCGCGCCCTCGCTTATATGAGGAAGCAACGAAAGCGAGTCTATTATATGCTTTACCGCAAAATCTTCCTCGTTGGTTATTGCGGTTAGGTTCATGTACTGGTTTACTGTTAGTACTTGATTCTTATGCGCGGTTAGCGCGTTCATTTGCGCCTCGGTTATTTCTAGCCCGTTGGCTTGCGCCCAGTTGTTTACCGTGTGCATTCTTCTTGCTCCACTCTGCATATTTTCCATGCGCCGCCGTTTCTGTCTGGTTCTTTTATCATTTTTAAATGCAACAGACGCTTTAGGTTTAACGCAGTGTTTTCTACATATATGGAACGGGTTAGGCAATTCTTGGGGTCAGTTTGATACAATGCCTTTCCTGTCATTATTTTTGCACCCGCGCCCAGAATTTCGCGAAGCTCGTTAAAATCCAAACTAGGCGAATAAATTTTACTCACAAATGCCCATGCATCATCTGGGTTTACCATTACTGCATTTAGGAATTTCGCCGCCACTTGTTGCTCTGGTCTGCAACCAAAAAATATACGCCCACACTTCTCCTGTGGGTTTAGATAACGGCTTTTTAATCGCATCTCGGAAAACATAAAGGCAATCCTCCAATACATAGGGTTATGTACTCGTTGCAGGCACGCCGCAACGCCAGAGGGAAGAATTACCTTCCCCTTAATATATTCCGCACAACAAAAATGGTGCGAATTAATCCACTATTGCAATGTACGAACATAAACCATAAGCACACTCAAATCCGCAGGCGAAATACCTGTTACCCGCGAAGCTTGTCCAAAATTAACAGGACGCAACGCCGAAAGTTTCTGCCGCGCTTCCAACCGCAACCCACCAATACTATTATAATCAATGTCAGTCGGAATCAACTTCTCTTCAACCTTACGAAACGCCGCCGCCTGCTCCAACTGAATAGCAATATACCCTTCATACTTCAACTGAATATCAACCTGCTCAAAAACAGCCAGCAAATGATGAGGGTCAAGGGAGCTATGCTCCCTTGTGGGGGATTGGGGGCAACGCCCCCAAGGTCTTAAATCTTTAAAATCAAAGTAACTTAATTCTGGTCGCTTTATTAAATCTGATAACCTCGCGCCTGATTTTATTGGGGTGCTGGATTTTGCGGCTAATATTGGATTGGCGACTTCGGGGGAGATTGTTGTGTTTTGTAGATGGGTTATTTCTTGCTGAATTGCGGAGGCCTTTTGCTGGAAGGTGGCGAAGCGGGAGGCTGGGATTAGACCTGCTGCGTATGCCTTTGGAGTTAGGCGTAGGTCGGCGTTGTCTTGGCGAAGTAGTAGGCGGTATTCTGCGCGGGAGGTCATCATTCGGTAGGGTTCGGCTGTGCCTTTTGTTACTAGGTCGTCTATCAGAACGCCTATGTAACCGTCGGCACGACCTATTTCTATTTGGGCGTTTGCGGCGGAAATTCCCGCTACTAAACCTTGCGCGGCGGCCTCTTCATAACCAGACGAGCCGTTTATTTGCCCCGCGAAAAACAAACCGCTTATGTGCTTGGCTTCTAGCCCTAGGGTTAGTTGGGTTGCGTCTATGCAGTCGTATTCTATTGCGTAGGCTACGCGCATTATTTCGCAGTTTTCCAACCCAGTAACAGAGCGATAAATTTCTATTTGAACATCTTCGGGCAACGCGCTACTCATGCCCTGAACGTACATTTCCTGCGTGTAAAGTCCCTCTGGTTCTACGAAAACGGGGTGACGTTCCTTGTCTGCAAAACGCACTATTTTATCCTCTATCGAAGGGCAGTAGCGCGTACCTGTTGCATCAATCAGCCCGCTATACATTGCCGAGCGGTGAATGGATTCGCGAATTAACTCATGAGTGCGCGGTGTGGTGTACGTTAAATGACACGGGACTTGCTCGCGTGCGACAGTCGCGGGGTCTGTCTCAAAGGAGAACGGCACGAGTTTTTCATCACCGTGTTGCACAGACATCTTTGAAAAATCTATGCTTCGGCGGTGGATTCTGGCGGGTGTTCCCGTTTTAAATCTTTGTAGCGCGAACCCCAGACGCTTTAGGCTTTCGCTTAACCCCTTCGAGTTGCGCAAGCCGTTAGGCCCAGTGTGCGTGATTGTTTCGCCATACAAACAACGCGCATTCAAATACGTACCTGTACATACTATCACCGCGTCACAATCCACCACGCCGCCCGATTCGATACGCACACCAACAACCTTATTTTCCTCCGTAAGAATATCCACAACTTCGCCTTCACGCAACGAAATATTAGGCTCGCTCTCCAAAACTTGCTTCATATACTCCATATATCGTTTCTTATCCGCTTGCGCCCGCAACGAATAAACCGCAGGCCCTTTTGCAGTATTAAGCATTCGACTTTGAATAAACGTAGCATCAATAGCTTTACCCATTTGCCCACCAAGCGCGTCAATTTCCCTAACCAAATGCCCCTTAGCACTTCCGCCAATACACGGATTACAGGGCATAAGCGCGACAGAATCCAAACTAAGCACGAACATAGTAACCCGCGCTCCAATCCGCGCCGCCGCAAGGGCAGCTTCACAGCCCGCGTGACCACCGCCTATTACTATAATTTTACGCATACGCATGGCTAAGACCTTGGCGACGCTGTTCCATATGGCGCAATGAGCGTAAGCGAACGCTTCCCGCGCCAAACCCTGCAAGGGAGCGCGCTCCCTTGACCCTGCTTTTTGGAGGGCGTTTGTTGAGTGGGGGTTGCTTTATTGAGTTGGTGGTTAATATTTTTTTTATTTGCTTACTTGCCGACGCAAAATTCTGAGAAGATTCTATCAACAATGTCATCACCTATTTCAACGCCTAGGATTTCGCCTAGACAGATGTATGCCGCTTTTAGTGATACCGATACTAAGTCCTCGGGGATTCCGTTTTGTAGTTCTTGCATTGCTTGGGTTACGTGGTTTGCGGATTGTTCTAGTAGAATTTTGTGGCGTTCTCGTGTGATTATGTCGGATTCCGCGCCTTCGCCAATATTCCCTGCTAGGAATAGTTCGCGTATTTTGGTGAAAAGCTTGTCCAGTCCTTCGCCTGTTTTTGCGGATATTTTTATGGAATCGCTTTTATCGTCGCTTTCGCGTAGGTCGGATTTATTCATTAGGATAATTTGCTTTGCGGATTGTCCCAAGCCTTCAATGATTTTTTTATCTTCTTGTGTTAAGCCGTCTGTGCTGTCTGCTACGTATAGGATTAGTTCCGCGTCTTGTGCGGCTTCGTGGGTTTTTTCTATGCCTATTTTCTCTATTGGGTCGGAAGTTTCGCGAAGTCCTGCTGTGTCCATTATTACTAGCGGAATATCGGCAATGCGTACTTCTTCTGTTAGAACATCGCGGGTAGTTCCTGCCGTTTCGTGAACAATAGCGCGGTTTTCATGCAGAATCGCATTCAGAAGCGTAGACTTCCCGACATTTGGTCGCCCGATAATTGCAGTGCGCACGCCCTCGCGAATGATTCGCCCTGTAGTTGCCGTTTCGTAGAGTTTTTTCAAATCCGCAACAACCGCGCCGCCTTCGGCTAGAATTTCGCTTGCGTTTCGTGCTTCTTCTTCATGTTCGGGGTAGTCTATGCTTAGTTCGATATGCGCAAGCCATTGTAAAATCTTGTCGCGTACAGTTTCAATTCTTTGCGAAAGCCCGCCGCCTAGTTGTCGTAATGCGGCTCTTCGTGCCGCGCCGCTTTTTGCGCCGATTAAATCCATAACGGCTTCCGCCTGCGCAAGATTAATCCGCCCATTCAAAAAAGCCCGCTTCGTAAACTCTCCCGCTTCCGCCAAGCGCGCTCCGTTCTCAACCACCGCGCCAAGAACTTCCCCCAACACAAATTGGCCGCCATGGGCATAAATTTCTACACTATCCTCACGAGTAAACGACCGCGGTGAAAGCATAACACAAACCATAACTTCATCAACAACTTCGCCGTCCTTGCAGATGCTTCCGTAATACATTTGATGCGACAAAATTTCCGCAGGCATAGGCCGAAACACTCGCCCCAAAACAGCCAACGCTTCTGCCCCAGAAATCCGAACAATGCCAATAGCCCCCTGCCCATGAGCGGTGGCTATCGCTGCTATAGTATCATTAATATCTCTTCGCAATTGAAATCTCCAAATTGTTTCGACATCTTTATCAGTCCACGAAACTCAATATAACAAAGAATATTCCGCTTTGCAAGACAAAACCTCAAGCGTTTTTTCAGAATTGATTTTGCTGCCCTTGATGGGTTTTGATGTTACTTATGCATGAATGATTTCAGAAATGACATCCTGTGAGTAATCGGTGTAGTATGCAACAACTGGAATCACCTTGTAATAGCATAGCGACCAACCTTTTATATCTTCTTCAAGTTCTGGATGGCGTTCAAAGTATACCTTTTTTAATTTTTCTATTTCATCCACGGATGGAGTTTCGGTCGTACCATTAAGTGTAACAAAAACTGGCATATTGTTTACTGTTACACTGATTTTATTATTTTCCTTAAGATTCTTATCTTTATTGGTGTTACCACGAGTTGAAAAAATTAAACTGTCATCCACCATCACATATTCCATTGGTGTTGCTCTTGGAATATTATCGCTACAAGTTGCGATGTAGCAAACAGTGTTGTCATTTAACAGTTTTATTACTTTTTCCATTGATTTCGTCCTCCACTTAATTTTTTGTTAATGCTATCACAGTTTCTACTCACGGAAATCAATTTTTCGCAATTGAAATCTCCAAATTGTTTCGACATCTTCATCAATCCACGAAACTCATACCATTCCCAGCCCAAAAAGACCGCAAATAAACACAGGTTTTGGGCTGGGAATGGTATCAATATAACAAAGAATATTCCGCTTTGCAAGGCAAAACCTCAAGCGTTTTTCAGAATTGATTTTGTTGCCCTAGACGTGTCTTTATTTGACGCTTACAACAATTCCATACAAGCATACAGGCAGGGTCGGTGGTGTTCCGCTCCTGCCTGTGATTATGGGGCTAAATCTCTTTGGAAAACACAGTTTCCTCATAATCTTCATAACCGCAACGAAGATAAAGACCATGAGCTTCCTCATTATCATCACCAGTTTTAACGATGATTTCATGAGCGTTATTTTCCAAAAACTTCACTTCCAATGCGCTTACCAATTTTGCCGCAACACCTTTTCTTCGGTATTCTTCACGCACATATAATTCGGTAAGTTCAGCTAAAAATCCGTCTGCGTAACATATGGATTTATATAGCTGCCCGCAAATAAAACCAACTACAACATCATTTGTTATTGCGACAAGTACAATCTCACCCATGCTGTTTTCCAAAGATTCTTTCATGGATGCGGCAGTTGCACCAGCACCGTTAAATTTCTCGTTCATTTCAAGCAAATGAGGTATGTCGCATACTTCCGCCTGTCTAATTGTAATGTCCATGCCGTCCCCTACGATTCGGAAGAACCGAATCTTTCCATAAAGATTTCTGGCGACATTAAAGCATCAGCGTTTGCATTGATTTCATCTACCGACCAATTCCACCATTTTACACGAAGTAAGACTTCTATCATTTCTGGTGAAAAGCGGTAACGCTTTATCTTTGCAGGAACACCAACTACAACGGCGTAGGGTGGTACATCTTCCAATACCACTGCACCTGTTCCGATTATTGCGCCATCACCAATGCTGGTTACTTTCGAGGGATTGATGAACACATTAGCCCCGATATAAACATCACTGCCGATTGTTATGCGTTTTTTGCTACGGGAATAGGGTGACTGCTTGTTAGCATTCAACTTGCTTTCAAACAGAGCCTTGTTCTCGTCTGTAAATAATTCTGCAATATCGTCACTGGTAAAAATCATATCCAACTGATGGTTTACGCCCATATCCGCAGAACCGTTTATAGATGTGAAATGACCAATACTTTCGATATAGCCTTCTTCACAGCCGCCCACAATGCCTTCCCCAAAATAAGTTTGCCTACCAACTTTTACACCAAAACACTCCCACTCAAACGGAAGTTCTCCACCGTCATCATCGAAAGTTAGGTAGTCATTAACAAACTCGAAAGGCTCACTTTGCTCGTCCGTCAAGAAGTCATCTAAATCGTCATCATTTACGGCAACGACATAATGCTCATTTACATCAACGCTATCGGCAAGGTGAAAATCGTAGGACTTCAAGACACGCAACATTAAACGTGTCGGGTTTCCCCATATTGCAATTTTGCGACCATTAAGATGTCGCCCTAAGACTTGTTCAAGTCTGGTTTTAATTATTTTTTCCATGATGCAACCTCCAAAATATAGTTTTATAGTCTTATTGTAACAATGGGTTTACAATTATTTTTGGAGGGGCACGCGCTTGATATTAACAGGGATAACGAATACGAATCATTGTTAATGCCTCCTTCGTTGGGAGTTTATCATGCTATAATTTCATTATAGCACAGATACATTCAATTGGGGGTAAGAAGGAATTTCAACCTACCCCTTGACTCTACTAAACTGACAATAAACTCATACCCTATGCCTAGGAACAAGTTGAATTTCATAATCCAATGCATTTAACAGACTACATACGGTTTTAAGAGTGGGGCTGTTTTCTTTGTTTTCTATACGAGAGATGACTTGTTGTTTATTTCCCGATTTTTCTGCAAGTTCTGATTGAGAAAGCCCTTGTCCTTTTCGGATTTTTATTAGTTCTCCAAGAATGGCATACTCCATTCGACTATTATTCCACATTTCTTTTAACTCGGCATCTGTATCCAGTCTTTCGCTAATTAATGTGGATATGTTGACTTTCTTGAACGGCATAACCCAACCTCCCTAGATGAATTTTTTGGATAAATGCTTCCCTAATTCTTTGGCTCTTTTTATTACAATCGCACTATCCTGTTTTTCGGTTTTATTCTTTTGCTTTCGGCAAGCATGAAGCATGTACACGTCCTGCTCATCTACAATAACGTAAAAAATTCTGTTGTGCTTATAAAAATACACTTCGCTGATTTTACCCTGCCAAGGCTTGATAGTCAAAGTGTCTAGTTCGTTTTTTTCAAATTTATCTAAGAGCCTGTTTAATATCTCTCGCACGTTGCCTTCCCGCACGCTTTTTCCGCCACTCTGCGTCGGGATTTCACTTGCGTCCTTCTAGGACGCGGCGCGAAACCCTCCTTGATTGGCGAAAAAATCGCACGGAAATTCAACATGCGAGAGATATTAAACAGGCTCTAAAACAGAAAGGGCATCCAAAATTTCTGTCTTGCTAAGATTATCTATATACTCCACTATTAAATCTTTGCCACCCGCTGTTTCGTAATGATATACATTCATACTATGTCCCTTCTTACCAAACCGATACAACACAGATGTTGTAAATAAATTTTACCACTCATCATCACCATTCGCAATGGCTAAATTCAGCTTTGTCATGGTAAAAATTCATTGACAAAATGCTCCTAGAGCAACCCAAAATTGCAGACAGCTTTACACTGAAAAAATATTTATTTTACAATGCAACCTCATGACTGGCTGAGGGGTATTAGTAGTGAAAGGGGTTGGTGAAGATGAACCAATCGCAAGCGCGCAGCGATTGGGTGGACGAAGTAGTTGATAAATACGCCGACATGGTATATCGCATAGCGTTCACGCAGATGAAAAATAAAGCCGATGCAGATGATATTTTTCAAGAAGTGTTTTTGAAATTGTGCAAATCGGCAGTCGCATTTGAAACAGACGAACACATAAAGGCATGGTTGATAAAAGTTACAGTGAATACTTGCCGAAAATCTTTTACTTCATCTTGGAGCAAAAAGGTTGTTGAACTGCCCGAAGACTTGGCATACGAGGAAGAATATCCAGATTTTGAAGTTGTTCCAGCCGTTAAATCCTTGCCGTCAAAGTATCGGACAGTTGTTCACCTCTTCTATTTTGAAGATATGCAAGTGATGGAAATTGCTAATGTTTTAAAGTCAACCGTAGGAACAGTAAAATCCCAGCTGTCACGAGCAAGAAATCTTTTGCGAAACAAACTGAAAGGGGGCATTGAAGATGCTTGATAAGCAGTATAAAAAGGAGATGAAGCAAATTACGCCAAGCCAAGATTTAATTAACCGTACAAAAATGGCAATGCGTGAAGAAATGCAATCTAAGCCTAAACGCCCACTTTTCCGAAAAGCAGTAGCGTTGGCGACAGTAGCTGCAATCGTAGCATTTGTAATCTTTAGCACAAATCTGCTGAATCAAACCAACGACATCTTCTTTCCAGATAACCTTTTCACAATCCGAGCATATGCAATGGAGATACAACCAGACGGAACAATCAAATTGCGAGAGGTTGATATTTCGCAGCTTGAAGGCTGGACTGGGCATGATGATGGCGAAGCGTTGTTTATCAGCATCGGTCTATGGTTTGACTTTGAAGGATACAACATCAAAACTGTAGAATTTTCATTGGCAGAGGGTTTTTTTGCAACCCAGTACATTGGAAATTTTGTTGATGCAAGTGAGCTTCAACAAGCCTATGTTGGCATTGACGGCAGATTGGCTATGTATGGCACGGAGTTTGACAAAGTTGGCAACGTCATAAAATTTGGTGATGTTATGGACAGCGACATACTTCTGTTTTGGGGTAGTTATGGCGTTAGGATTGATGAATGGTATCTCAACCCTATAGAGATTTCCGTCATAGTAACGTTTGATGATGGGGAAATTTACGAACAACCTCTACGGATTGAGTTCAATGTTCCTGGAATCACTACCATTGAAGAATGGCCTCAAAATCATAGTGAATTTATACGGTTAGAACGTCCGACCATGGAGCAATATGAGCATTTCGCAACTGCTCCTCTTGAAGATTTCACTTTGATACCCGAAAGTATAAAAGTGATTACACCTACAACACACTTTGAATTTTATGTTGGTGGCCACACCCCCGTGACAATCTCTATACCTACGTTTCCAGAATACTGGGATGCTTCTCGTATTATAAATGACCCATACAACCAGTTTGACGAAAACGGCATTTCGAGAGTTCCTATGGGTATACGAGATGACGAAGGATTTATTGTAGTAATAAAACTTGACGCAGATGGCGTTTTCACCGCAATGACTTATGTAGTACCACTACAAAAATAAAAAGGAGTTTTTCAAAATGAAAAAACTAATACTCGGAACAATGGCAGCAATTATTCTCGCAGGTACGACAACGACTGTATTTGCAAATACAACTCCCTCAACAGCTTCAAACTACCAATATGCACAGCGACAACTAAACATAGTAAATCACGGCATTGTTACACCACCAAACGAAAATAGCATATCAAGAGATGAAGCCGCGCAGATTGGCGCAGATGCTTTGGAGAATTTTTTCGGAGCAGACTTGGACGGAATTACCATAGGCATGTTCTACCTTGAAAGGGTAAATGCCTACAGCAATACAGGCAACGCACATAATATCGCACACGCTCCACGAGCAATTGAAATCCCTGCAATACCAAGCACATGGACTGGGTTCATCATGCCAAGTGATGATGCGTTATTTTCAAAGTTTGACTTCATAATAAATGCTGAAACAGGCGAACTTATATCAGCTAGATTTTACCCAAGTGCTGCTGAATCGGTTAGTGCGGAAACACAATCTGGCCGTGTAGTTGATTTTGGTGGGTTCGTTGGGTTTGCGCCCAACGCCCAACACAATATCGGTTATTCAAGGCTTGCTATGAATACGGTGCAAGAACTAAATATCCTTGAGGGCGAGGCAGAAAAAGCAAGATTACTAACACACATGTTAGGTTCTGATGTGTTTGGTGTGCCAATAATAACATTTCTGGTAGAGGTGCAATGTGTAGATGGTAAAGCTGTAGTATTGGGCTTTGATGGATTTTTGCATAATGAGCCAGTGCTTACATCTGTAGAAAGGGAATTTAACCTTCCTAGAGCATGGCGTACACAACAATTTGATTGGGTAGCGGCAGTGGCATAGCCGCATTTCGCCAATTACCTGCTACGATATACGTCTCGAAGCCAGTTGCATTTTTTTCCTAGCTGATAAAAATAAGAAAGCCGTCTGCGGATTAAAATTTTCGCAGACGGCTTCCTTTAATTTAGCGATTAAAAATGCGATTGACCCAAAAGCATATCATTTTTAATAGGGCAACACGCCTTAAAATTATTTCAACACAACATAAGCCGTCGGGTGTTCATTATGTGCAATTTTGCGTAGCACACCGTTATCTCTCATGATTCTTACGGGGCTTGTCATTGCTACATCATGGCGTTTAAACCAGCCAACATCTTTGGCATCTTTTTTCAATGATGTTGGTGTGTGCTGAATTAAAATGTCTGTGCTAATTTCAATCATTTCGCGGGTTTTATCTACTATTGTGCTGGTGACTGTATCCATAATGGATATTACTTGCCTGTATTGCTCTGCTGTGTAAACAGGTATGCAGGGGCTTAATTTTTCGCCATCTTTTTTTGCCCAGCCGTCTTTTATAAACTCTGCAACCTCTAGCATATCGTTTTCGCTGAACCCGTCCACTTTGCCTTTTGCAATGTCAATAAATGTGTTCACCCTGCTTGGGCTATTGAAAAAATATCCGAAATCAAGTGGTGCATTTATTGACGAGACGAAAAATTCTATGAATTTCATCATATCGCCGTGTGCGTTACCTTTTCTGGTGGTTAAGCCGCCGCCCATTCTGTCTTTATAGTCCTCCACGCCTATGATAAATGTTTCAAATCCTGCATACTTTGTTGGATATACGAGATTGAGGCTTTCCTCGTATTTGTTCAAAACGGCTTGCTCTATAATAAGATGCGTAATGCGCCACCTAAGCAAACTATCGTCTTCGCCGCCTTGATGGAATCCTACGGCTTTAATATCGGAAAGTCGCTCATCTAAAAATTGCCCGATTATCGTTGCCACTTCCTGTTGCATAGACATGGTTTTGGATTCTACTTCTGTAGCAAAATCCTTTGTAAAAATAACTACCGCCGTTTCGTATCGCTCGCCTTTTTTAAGCAAAACGCCGCTCTCGCAAAGCTCTTTCAAGTCTTTTTCAAGATACGGAACGGCCACTCCTAGTTGCAAACTTATTTCCTCCACGGTGCAACGCTCGTAATAGCAGGCAATCAAAATGTTTTGTGCTATCAGATTCTTTTCAAATTCCCCCAAGTTAATTAAACAACCATGCCCATATGGTGTCAGCATCAACCGACTGGGGTTAAAACTTAAATCACCTTTTGTTCTTTCCATGCTCATGCCCTCCTTCAAAATTTTTCTTGATTTAAAAAGCAGAAATTTTACCATGCTTTCAGAAAGATTTAGCGATTTTGCAATAGCAGAAACTCTTTCGCCTTTGAAATAGTACAGGATTACAACTTTTCGGTTCTGCTCGGTTAGCAAGTCAAGTTCGCGATGCAGAAGCATTAAATCATATTCCTTTTCAAGCAATTCGGGCAAAGAAATACTATTGTCCGATATGCTGTCGTTAAGTTCATATCCAATATGTTTCTTACGTTTTTTGCACCAGTTTTTGTAGACATTGCTGGCTACTGCCCACATAAAACCGTAAAACGCTTTAGAATCACGTAAATTATGTTGCGCACCCACAAGTTCGAGCAAAATATCTTGCGATAAATCCTCGGCTTCCTCTCTTGTACTTGTGCGAGTACGGCAATACGCAAATATAGATTTTGCCGCATTGGCTATTAACTCGTTTGTCTTTTCCAAAACCTCACCTCCTAGCACATGAAAATTTTTGCTTTCACATAGATAGTGGAAGAAACGCAAAAATGGTTAGTGATACTTTTTCCGCTAAAACAGTGACATATCCGCCTACGAAAATAGTGCAAATTTGCAGGATTGTTGCGGGGCGGATATGTCACTGTTTTATAGGAAAAAGTATGATTTATTTATGTAAATTTTAACCTTGCGGGAACACTCAATAATGAAACTACAAAACCCGATTCGTAGATGAGTTTTCTACTGGTCGGGTTTTGTAGTTTTGATATGTCGTTTAGTTTCTGGTGGTTATTACAGTTTCCCCATTTACAGAAATCGTAAATTCTCTTGTTCCTGCGCCTAGGGAATTTTCAGCGGCAATGGTAAATGTGAAATCGCCCCGTTGGGTTGGTACGCCCACTACTGTACCCGTTGTTGAAACAAGGTTCATACCATCCGGCAAACTGCCCTCGGTTATATGCCAATGAATGGGAGCATGGTTGTTTTGAGTGGCAGAAAACTGCATACCAATGCCGCGTTCACCAATATCATGCGTTAGAACATTTTCGGTTACTACAGGCACAGAAATATTCGGCGTGTGATTTTCTAATGATTCAAGTACACTCCAGAACGCTGGCTTTGCTTGCCTATCCATATCGAACAATGCTGGACGTTGTGCAAAAGGCCACCTGCGCCATGCGCCTTGTTGCGCGGGCAGGTCTTGCCAAATGAACCAAGTTACACGCTCTATATAGTCTTGGAACTCCAGATAAAAATTAAAAATTGTGTAGTACATTTCGGCTTGCTCTTGATACAACGCAGCCAAACCGCCGTTTGGATATAGCTCTGGGTCAATTGTATCTGCAATGCCGCCGCCTGCAATGTAGACGTTTAATTCAGTAACGCTTATGCGCGCTCCTGTTTCGGCAAAACGAATGATAGAATCACGAACAAGATTGGGGTCAGGCATCCAGCCCCGAATGCCTCGGTGCGTCTGCATTCCAATTCCCTCTATAAGCAAGCGACCGTCGTAAAGCTCATGATTGCGCCAACGCTCGTTAATCTCCTCTACCATTTGTGCAATAGCTTGACGTTTGCCAGGGGTCTGTTCGTTGTAGTCGTTGTAGTACAGTATTGCAAATGGGTCGTACATTCGCGTAAATTTGAAAGCGTAGAAAATGTAATCCGAACCGCATTCCCCTGCGTCTATGTCTGCGCCGTTCGCAAATGCATCATACCAAAAAGATGCTTGGTCGCCATCATTTATACCTCTGCCGTCACGCCGCATATGGTTGCGCCAATTGGGGTTTGCATTCCAAGTACCCAACTGGTCTACGCCCCATATTACCTCGTTTACAACGTCATACGATAAAATCTGCCCTGCATAGCGGCTTGCAACCGTACTAATATAACGATGCAAATTATACATTGCCTGTTCGCGGGTAAGAAGATTACCCTCTGCGTCATTGGTAAGCCAGCGTCGGGATTGGGTATGCCACACAAGTGTATGCCACACCATAGCAAGGTCGTTTTCCTCTGCCCAGTTTACGATATGGTCGGGGGTTTCCCAGTCGAATTGCCATTCGTCGCGGTCATTGCTAAGCAGAAAACTTACCTTGTGCATATTTGATGCAGTTATCTGGTTATAGTGGTGAAAATATTTTTCCTCGGTAGAGCGTTCGTTCATTTGCCCGTGGTTGCTCCAAATATTTCCAATCAAAAAGAAATCTTGGAAAGACTCCGCCAATGACGGAAGTGTCAAATCCCAATCAAGGATAATCGGAGGTTCGGTGAGTGGGTCGGCATCCAAGTCGATTATGTTTATATCGCCCACGGTTATTCCCGTGAGGGTGATAACAAGGTCGGGACGCGCATCATCATTTGAAATTACTCTTAAAAATCCAGAAGCAACACCCCACGCTCTAGCGTCATCTGCCCCTGCGTCGTCCCGAGTCCATGAAGCCGACGTTTGAATACCATGCCATTCCGAACCATCTGGCGAACCCGACAAACCAAGGCCCGTGTTATAAGGTTCGTCGCTTATCGTGGCTGTAATCGTAACAGGATAAGCCCCAAAACTTTGCTGCAATTGGGCTATGTTTATGCCAATGCCCTGCGTGTTATTGGAACGTCTGGTCAGCGTTAAGCCTTCCTCAGAAATTCCGATTATTGCGTCACCTGCGTTTTCCGCGCTAATGTCTACATAACCCAATGCTATGGCTTCTGTCCATGAGAACGGCGGAACAGCCTCCACTAAGTTGACTAAGTTTATTTCGCTTGTTGCGACACCATCATCAATATCGCTGACATATGCATCATTGTCTGCCAGCGATACGCCGTCGTCTGTAGATACCACACTGTTGTCTACTGGCGTTACGTCGCCACAGGCAGATATAGTCATCACTGCCAAAAGCATAAGTACTGCAATAACCTTACAAAATTTTTTTGATACGCTGTTCATAAAGCATCTCCTTTTTGTTGTTTTATGGATTTTTTTAATAGCCTATTTTTGCCGCAAGATTAACAGCCGTTATTATAGGAAGCGCAGGCGACGCTACTTGGTTGAAATCGCCTGCAAAAAACAAACCGCTTGTAGTATGATAAAACGCAAACGACCCAGTTGCACCGCTATGCCCCAGTAATTCGCCTTTCCCCTTAAAAAGTGCTAAAGGTGTACCCAACTGTATTCGCACATGTCCTCCGCCGTAATGTGCGCCGCACATAGTTAATCCCATTCTACCATAGTGCGATAATTTTGCTAATGCATTTTCGGGGAGCAACCCGCCACAGAAAAATGCTTTCAGAAAAATCATTAGTTCACTAGCAGTAGTCATACCATCACCACTTCCGCTTGCCGCCATCATGGCGTTGGGGCGATGCATTGATTTTTCTTTGTAATAGGCGTTGGTCATAAAATCATCTTTGCTAATTGGCAAATATGTTTTTGTAAGCCCCAAAGGATTAAATATCCATTCCCTGCAAACTTGCGCCAAGGGCTTTTCTGTTATGTTTTCAATTATTTTGCCTAGTATGCTAAAGTTTGTATCAGAGTAGTTGGTTCTGGCATCTGGGGCAAAATATCGCTTTTCTTCCTTAATGCTTTCTATCTTTTCCTCGAAAGACAAAAATATATCGTTGTCAATAAAGATTTTCTTATCCCTTCCATTCCCTAGCCAATCGGGTATTCCGCTGGTTTGAAATAGCAAATTCGAGATTTTAAGTTCGCTAGAATAGTCAACACCTTTGAAAATATGCAAACCATTCATAACAGCCGCATCAAGATATTTGCTAATTGAATCATCAAGTGAAAGTTTATTTTGTTGTTCCAAAATCATTAAACACGTTGTAGTAAACATTTTGCCAATACTTGCGGTAAACATTGGAGAATCAGCATTTCTGCCGCCATATCCCATACCAACTGAATAATCACCTTCCATATTTTCAACAAGCAACACCGCTTCATATATTGACTTGGAATGTGTTGCTTTGTTGAATATTTTCTCAATAACTTGTTCGTTGTTCATGTTAATCCTCCCCTTGCGTAGAGTATATCGCATGGTTAAGATGAATACAATCCAGCAACTATACTTTTTCCGCTAAAACAGTGACACATCTGCCCTATGAAAATAGTGCAAACTTGCAGGGTTGTTGTTGGGCGGATATGTCGCTGTTTTATAGGAAAAGTATTAGAAAAAGACAATGAACCAATCTTTTTAAGACCTTGTCATTTTAATGTATACTGAGTGCAAGTTAAGAGGAACAACCGTTGTAACAATTACATTAACCAGCTCTAGCGACAAACAGTAGCCCTGTCCCTGCGGAAATTCTGGCTCTGGTGCTAAGCGTTGCAGTGGT
>Ga0123355_10001386_pt1 | contig 33785 bp, 32 predicted proteins | sample TergutEmb28metaG_3_FD_89872 | JGI IMG/M metagenome (GOLD analysis project Ga0123355, IMG submission 89872) | Embiratermes neotenicus P1 segment gut microbial communities from Petit-Saut dam, French Guiana - Emb289 P1 | ecosystem: Host-associated > Arthropoda: Insects > Digestive system > Gut ...
AGGGCTCATCACTTTTGTATGGCGGCATAGCTCAGTTGGCTAGAGCATTCGGTTCATACCCGGGGGGTCGCTGGTTCAAATCCAGTTGCCGCTACCAATACAAGGGGCGGACAACGAAACCGCCCCAAAGATGAGGCCCGTTGGTCAAGCGGTTAAGACTCCGGCCTTTCACGCCGGCAACATGGGTTCGAGTCCCATACGGGTCACCAAAAATCAAATCCCAAGAACACATACCGGTTCTTGGGATTTGGCAATATAGGGGTGAGACGTAACTCGAATGACATTAAATCGGGCGCAGCAAGCGGCGCCCCTGCGAGGGTTATCTGACACCGGTTGCCTAATGACATGGGGCTTAAAATCCCCTCGGCTTGGGAGAAATGCCATGAAAATTTTTAAGAGCGGCAAATTTTTAAAAATTGGCTTGCCGGTTATTGCGGTAGTTATAGCCGCTATTGTCGTTGGCATATTTATTTTTGTGCGGACAAATCCCTTGCTTATGACAAGCAGGGCGATTTCGAATTTTACGGAAGAACTAAATGAGCGCGTTGATGCAGGGCCTTTAAGGGCGATTGGGATTTTGGGTGATGCTCTCGAAGATGGGTCGGTTAATGTTGATTTTAATTACAGCTACCGGATTGGTTTTTGGACCAGAGAGAATAATGGCAGTCTTTCACTGCATTCAAATATTGCAGACAGAAAATTTGCACTGGCAACCGACGTTTCGCTTAGTATGCTGACTTTTGATGCGGAAGTCTTTTTGGATGGGGAGCGATTGGCAGTCGGTACAAGTGCGCTTGGCAGCAATTATTACGGGATTACATTTAGCACATTCAGGGGTGACATCCGCAGCCTTGGCAGGCTTATCGGACTTGATGAGCAGACCATGGATGCGCTTTCGGATGTTGTGGAAATGTTTGAGCGGATAGTGAACACGGATGGAGTCGATGATGCGGTGCTTGAGCCATATATGGACCTGCTTGAGAGTTTTGTAAGAAGCCTCAGATCAACTTCTGAAAGAACACGGAGCGATAAACCCGAATGGGAAAATATGCGCATTACCAGAATTGAATACGTTCTCACAGATAATGATATATTTATGTTGCTGTATGATTTGATAGATTTGATTTCCGAAGATGAGAATCTTTATGAGCTTTTCGGATCGGTTTCAGAAAATCAGATGATTTTTGAGATGCTTGGATATTATGATATACTCATTCATGGCGGAACGCTGCAGGGGATTACAGATGCGCTGAGAACGCTCGAAAATGAATTTTTCGGAGAGATTGCCTTAGTGCTTTACATTGGTATACAAGATAGGCTGAAACTTATGGAAATACACGTTGATGCTGAGTTTCGTGGGGAAGAAATCCGCACTCGCGGTGGTATTGATTTTGGATTGTCGGCCATGTGCGATTGGATATTTGGCAGTGCGGTAATTTCTGATGATCCCCCGAGGCTTAGCCGTATGGTGTGGGAAATTCAGGAGAGCACCGGCGAAGTTACGAACACCCTGACGATATATTCTCCTGACGAACTATCGGAGAGCATTTCGCTTAAATGGAATCCGGAAAATGGCGTATTTATTCTTGAGCTTCCCGATAGATTCGAACATGCGGAAATAACCGGCGTGTTTATTACTTATGAAGATGCTTTTACATTGTCGGTAGATTCGTTTCCACCGCCGATAGATATACCTTTTTCGCGGTTTTTAAGGCCGGAAATTGATCTTACGATTTCAGTCGGGCCGGGCGCACAAATCAGAGACATAGAATTTGTAAATATTGACCGTTGGGAGCAGGAGACATTGCAGGGACTCCGAAACGCGGCATTCAGTCTTGGGTTTAGCGGTTTGATATACCACTGCTTGTAATAATTGACATTTCAGCACAGATGGCTTGTGCCTGTTGTGAATCTTAGGTTTGCGCCTATGGCCTATGATATAATTTAGATAAATTACACACCGTGGGTGTTTGTACTAAGGAAAACTTAATTAAATATATTTTTTTTGGGAGGTAACAAATCATGCTGAAATATCCGAATCTGTTCAAACCAATAACTCTTGCCGGTACTCTGTTTCGCAACCGAATTTTTTCCTCACCAACAGGCGTGGCGTATCTGTCATCGCAGCATTTCCCGGTGCCTGAGACGAATGCATATTACGAAATCAAGGCGATGGGCGGCGCAGCGTCCGTATGCGTTGGCGATGCGGTTATCTGCTCGAAGCATGGGCGCTTTAATAATGGACATATTGCGCTTGACAATCCGGCGGGATTGCCGGCAATGGCACGTCTGTCAGAGGCGATAACACGGCATGGTGCTGTTGCGGCTATCGAATTATCACACAGCGGAAGTAATTCAAGAACATCGGCTCGGGACGGATATCCTGTTTTTGGACCGATGGCATACACCACTGAAGCAGGGTACAAGGTTGAAGCTATGACCGAAGAGAAGATACATGAAGTCATAGGTCAATTTGCCGCCGCCGCTGCATGGGCAAAGCTCAGTGGATTCGGCATGGTGACAGTTCACGGCGGGCACGGGTGGCTAATCACGGAATTCATGTCGTCAATTACGAACAAGCGTACTGACAAATGGGGCGGCTCTATAGAAAATCGCTGCCGCTTTGCCGTTGAAGTTTGCAAGGCTATTCGCAAAGCGGTCGGTCCTAAATTTCCGATAGAGATGCGTATTTCCGGTTCGGAATGTAACCCTAATGGCTATGACCTTGATGAGGGTATAGCCATTGCAAAGCAGCTTGACGGACATCTTGACCTCATTCATGTTTCTGCCGGAAGCCACGAGGTTTGGGACGTATTTACGGTCACACACCCCGATATGTTTTTGCCGGATGGAGCCAATGTTAAATATGCTGCCGAGATTAAAAAACACGTCAAAACCCCCGTGGCGACAGTTGGGGCACTGTCAGACCCGGAGCTGATGGAAGAAATTATTGCATCCGGGCAAGCGGATATTGTTCAAATGGCACGAGGGCTCATTGCCGACCCCGATATTCCTCTCAAAGCACGGCTCGGAAGAGAAAGCGAAATCAGAAAATGTATGCGTTGCTTTACATGTTTTTCGCATCATATACTCAGAGGTCAGTTCCTGTGTCCGCTAAATCCCGATGTTGGTCATGAACCCGAAGCGAAGCAAATCATTAAGCCTCCTGCGGTCAAGAAGAAGATTCTCATTGCAGGCGGAGGCATCGGAGGTATGCAAGCGGCAATAACGGCAGCGCAGAGCGGTCATGAAGTGATTCTTTGTGAAAAAGAGGACAAATTGGGCGGCGTGTTAAACTGTGAGCACGATGTGCCTTTTAAGAAATATCTGGGAGAATATCTCACACAGCAGGCACAAATAGTGGAAAAAAATGGCGTGGAGATTAAGCTCGGCACGAAAGTCACGCCCGATGTTGTAAAAACATTATCGCCCGATGTCATTATAGCGGCGCTCGGTGCAAGTGCGGCAATGCCGAACATACCGGGTGTTGAAAACGCTAATGTATTTAGCGCAGAGGAAATATATAAAGACCCCTCAAAAGCCGGAAAGAAGACCGTCATACTTGGCGGTGGACTCGTTGGCTCTGAACTTGCCGCATATTTGGCCATGCTCGGAGGAGAGGTCACCATCCTTGAAATGGAAGATAAGCTTGATGACGGAGAAAATTTGCTGCATGGGCTTGCCGTACGGCTTGAGCTGGAGCGGCGGAATGTATCGGTCAATTTATCGACAAAAGCAGTAAGTATTGTACCCGACGGAGTTATTGGAGAAAATGCAGACGGTGAGAAACTCTTTGACGCGGATGCGATTGTTTATGCTGTCGGGCAAGCTCCAAAATGGGATGAGGCTGACACTTTGAGAGATTTGGCTTACGAATTTTATCAAATAGGGGACTGCTTAGCTCCTAAGAACATAACCGAAGCAGTACGCCAAGCATTTCACATAACCCGTAATATCGGAAGATATTAAAAAACTCTTACACTTTCCTCTTGTTTTAATGCACGATATTTGCTAGAGTGGAGAACATGAGAAAAAATAGAGGAAAAAGAGTCAATAAAACAAAAAGAAGATTCATTGCCGCGAGAAGCATTGTGTTTTTAGCGGCAGTGGGTCTTGTTGTGCTTCTGGCTTCCGGCAGAGCCGCAAATGTGAGTCAGTTTGTTGCGGATCAGTTCGCTGATGAAACAGTGGGCGGAACATTGGACGGAGCGCAAACGCAAGACTTTTACAATGGCGATCCCCTCTATGATAACGCGGAAATAACGCCGGAAACAGACCCGCCGGACTCGGATATTCCACCGGAAGATGATTTTGAATATGATTCGGAAACTGAAGCCGAGGTTGAGTATGAGCCTGAGCCCGAACCGATACCTGCCCCATATGAGCTTTTCCGTGCATACAGTCTGCCGGAAACAGCCCCGGAAAGCTTTAGTAATCTGGCATTTGCCAATTCTATTGAAGGCTCATTATATCCGGTTCACTTTGGTATGCCTGAGTCATACACATCACTTGGTATAACGACCTTTAGAGGAAATAATTTCCGAAATAGTGCCGTGTGGGGAACGACGGATGTTTCACAGCGCAGACTGGCGGTAAGATACCAGATAAATGTGGGGACCTTGTCACGGCGGGATACGATAACTTGTGCAGCCGCAGGCTGTACAGTAGCAGGCTGTACACAAACACACACCACAAATATTGTATGGCAAGGTGTTGGCTGGCCGGGTCAGCCTGCGATAGTCCAATGGGATTTTGAAGTGCAGCAGATGATGAACATGCACCCTGACATGCGTGAACGGGAGGGGCTTGTAGAAGTTATTCAGAGCGGTTTAGATGGATATATCTATTTCTTTGAGCTTCAAAGCGGACAACCGACACGCCCGCGGTTATTTTTCGGAGAGACAATCAAAGCCGGAGTGAGCATTGACCCGCGGGGATATCCGCTTATGTTTGTCGGACAAGGCGACCAGATGCGCGGGCAGCGTTTCGGATTTTATATATTTTCCTTGATTGATGGTTCGGAGCTGTTTTACTTAAATGGGCGTGACCCATTTTCGATGCGGTGGTGGGGTGCTTTTGACGGCAATCCCTTGGTTGATTCTGCCAATGATAGATTGATAGTGGCCGGTGAAAACGGCGTGGTGTATAACATTGAACTCAACACAGAATTTGACAGAGATGCAGGGACTATTGCGATAGACCCGGTGCTTTCCCGGTACCGCCACAGCGGAAGCAGGCGTTTAGGAACGGAAAATTCTCCGGCGGCATTTTCCCATTATCTGTTTTTTGCCGACAATAGCGGAATAATCCAGTGTCTTGATTTAAGAACAATGGAACCGGTGTGGGTATTTGATGCCGGGGATGATACTGATGCAACTCTCGTGCTTGATTGGGAAGAAGAGAATGAAAGACTTGTTATATTCACAGGTACGCAAGTAGATCTTCAAGGGCATGGGGGAAGAGCTTTTCTTCGCAAACTCAATGCAGCCAACGGTGAGCTGTTGTGGGAATATTCAGTGCCTTGTCTTTTTAATGCGCGGTTTAACGGCGGATTGACAGCAACTCCGCTTGTGGGGCAGCATGATATATCTGATCTGGTAATCTTCTGGGTGGCTATGGTGACCGGGCGCGGCGGAGGCGGAGCTTTGATGGCTTTTGACAGGCAAAGCGGTGAAATTGTCTGGGAAACTATTCTGCCTAATTTCGGTTGGAGTTCGCCTGTGGCGGTCTACACGGAAGATGGACGGAGCTATCTGATTGTAAACGATTCAATAGGAGATATGCGCCTGATTCGAGGGACGACAGGCGAAGTTTTGTATAGGATTAGTTTGGGTGGAAATATCGAAGCCTCTCCTGCGGTATTTGGTAATTTTATAGTTATAGGTACTCGCGGACAACGAATTTTCGGCATTGAAATACTATAAACAGTTGACAGTTGATAATTGAAAGTTGATAGTTAAAGAATGTTGATACTGCATTCTTTATATTCATCCCACTAAATTGAGTGGGTTTACTCTGCAAACTTTTCAATGTACGCCATGGCTGCTGCCACAAAATCCTTAGCACTATCCATGCAACTCAATCCCCTCTCTAATCACATTTTGGTAATACGGTAGAACTTGATAATAGCGGTCAAACTTTGACCTGCTCGTAAGGTGTATGCAGACGAGCAAATCATAATCAAACCACAAATCCGAAAGGCGGTCGTCAATGCTGTTGCTCCATCTGTTGGTTTCTTCTTGCGGCACATCAGCTAGCACGAAAATGTCAACATCAGAATCGCTGTCGAAGTCGCCACGAGCGTATGAGCCGAATAAGATAACCTTGTCAAGCCTTTCGCCCAAGGTGTCTTTGGCGGCGTTCAGGACTTTTTGTGTTACGGCGTTTATGCGTGGGTCTGTTAAACCGGCATTTGTCATGGGTTTTGCTCCTTTCGTCAAGTCCAAACTGAACACGGCAACGCAGAAAGTAAAATTACTCTATTTTAGAGTATAACACACCCGCTACTGCATTACTATCTTCAAAATGTTGCGATTTTCACATCTAATTTCGAACCAGCAAACAACAACATTCTACATTAGCTGTCCGTGGAAACATATCTACAGCGCAAGCCTGCACGAGTGAATACCCCTCAAGCAGTCGGATATCGCGTGAGAGCGTGGCAGGGTCACAAGATACATATACAATCCGCTTCGGAGAAAGCTCAAGCACTTTTTTCACCGCACCCTTTGAAAGTCCGCTGCGGGGCGGATCAACTATAATGCAGTCAGGAGAAAAACCATCGGAATCCCAATTTGCAGCATCGGCGGCAATAAACTCAATATGCGAAAAACCATTGCGCCGCGCGTTATCACGCGCGGCTTTTATTGATGCCGTATTTTGCTCAACACCGACCACACGTTCCGCGTCCCGCCCAACAAAAATCGCAAGCGAACCCACACCGCAATAGAGATCTAAAAGCGTTTCGTCCTGTGACATAGACGCATATTCACGGGCTTTTTGATAAAGCAGCTCAGCCGCCTTGGTATTTACCTGGAAGAATCCCGATATTCTAAACACCAATCCATCAAGCTCTTCTTCCAAAGGCGGACTAACCCCATTTATCCCCGAACGCAGAGTTATCTCGTCTCCGGGAAAACCTGCCGCCAAACCACTCAAAGCAAAGTTGATATCCCCTTTTAGCAGAGCGCATCTGTCAATAGGTATCACATCATGAGTACCCATCCGAAAAAATCCCCATGACTTCCCATCGGAATGAAAGACGGCCTTATTTCGGTACCCGGAAGTATGGCCTGTAGATAATATTTCATCCGCACGGACAGTCAGGCCGCCGATTCGCCCCAATGCATCATTTACCCGTGTGAGTTTTGCATCCAGTTCTTCGTCATAACTTAAATGTTTAAAATCACATCCGCCGCACTTAGTATAATGTGGGCAATCAGGCTCAATTCGGTGCGCAGATGGTGTAATGACTCTGATAATATCAGCCCAAGCGCTCCGCGGCAGCACCTTTGTGAGTTTCACTTTTAAAATATCACCGCGAGCAGCACCCCTGACAAAGACGACTTTGCCATCATCTAACCGCCCTACACCCTCACCGCCTGAACCATAGGCGGTTATTGTAACTACATGTGTTGAGCCCAAATCTCCTGATTCAATGTTCATATTCACCTCATAAATGCAAATTTACTATACCAGTATACCAATAAAATCGGAATTTTGAAAGTATGCGCATTGTACATAACCCAATTCCGTGGTAAGATATCGTGATATACTTTTAAGCCGAGTAAGGGAGTTTTGAACAGTGGAAGAAATTCTGAAAAACATTTATAGAATACCTATCCCCCTGCCTGATAATCCACTCAGGGAGCTAAACAGTTATTTTATCCGGGATCCGAATAGAAGTTTGCTGATTGACACCGGATTTAGGCATCCGGAATGCAGACAAGCATTAGAGGACGGATTTCAGAAACTTGGAGAAGATCCGAAAGAAGTTGACATTTTTCTGACCCATATGCATGCCGACCACACAGGTTTGTCATCGGAAATCATCGGTGACGGCAGGCAAACATTCGTCGGCGAAATAGACGCAAAACTGCTTGAAAAGCTGCCTGCGCCTGACGGAAATTGGGGAGAGGAAAAGTGGGTCTGGAACAAATCCCGTGAGATTCAATCAGGAATGCCTGCGGAAATTCTTGACAATATGGAAGAATTTAACCCGGCGCTGAAGTTTGCGCCAATCGGCGGCGTGACATATACTCATATGCATGATGGGGATATCTTGAAAGCCGGCGGATATAATTTGCGGTGTGTACATACACCGGGCCACTCTCCCGGTCATATGTGCTTGTGGGATGAGTCGTGCGGACTGTTTTTCACAGGTGATCATGTCTTGTTTGACATAACACCGAATATCACAGCTTGGCCTGATGTTGACGATTCACTGGGCGATTATCTCGATTCGCTTCGTGCAGTAAAGGAGCTTCCGGTAAAAACAGCATTGCCGGGGCATCGTAAAACCGGTGATTTTCACGCCAGAGTTGATGCCTTGCTTAAGCATCACGACAATAGACTTACTGAAATTGAAAATATTGTCAGCAGCCATCCGAGACTTACGCCATACGAAATAGCAGGAAAAATGCGATGGAAAATCCGCGCTGTAAGTTGGGATGACTTCCCCGCTTCACAAAAAATATTCGCTGTCGGAGAATGCCTCTCCCATCTTAACTATCTTCGCCTTAGAGGCAGATTAAGCCGTGAAACAGACGGCAAAGTATATAGATTCTACGTGTAGGGGATGCACACCGGGCAGCCCGCGTTTTGATACACCCAAAAGTATATTTTTCGAAAGGTATGGTCATTAAAATAATGAAAATAGGACTAATAGGTCTGAATCAAACAGGCAAAACAACGCTTTTTAATTTGTTAACAGGAAAAACGGATACCTCAACTCAAGGCGGAAAAAGCACCGCAAATATAGGAACAGGCTTTGTGCCTGATGAACGGGTCGATTTTTTGTCCGGGATATATAATCCCAAAAAGACGACATATGCAAAGCTTGACATCATTGATGTAGCGGGCTTTACCGTGTCGAGCGAGGGGCAGAGTTCCGGCTCATCAGTATTTCTCAATGATGTCCGACCATGCGACGCTCTTGTGCATGTTCTCAGAGCCTTTGAGTCGGATTCAGTTTCTCATGACATGGGGGACATTAACCCTGCCAGAGACCTTGAAGCGGTCGAGACAGAAATGCTCGTTGCCGATCTGGAAATGATTGAAAAAAGAATCGGACGGATAAAAACAGGCAAAAAAATCACAAAAGAAAACGAAGTCGAAATGGCTCTGCTTGAGCGTTGCTTTGCGTGGCTTGATGACGGCGGTTCGATTCTTGATATGGATATGACAGATGCTGAGCGCTTAGCAATAAAGAGCTTCACATTCCTAACCGAAAAACCTCGGATAGCTGTGGTCAATCTTGACGAAAATCAATGGGAATCAAAGACATGGTCAAACAAAGATGAGCTTGCAGCGCTTTGTGAGAGACTTAATGTTCCTCTGATAGCACTTTGCATTGAAACAGAACTTGAAATAAGCAAATTGCCGGAAGAAGATAAACAGATATTCATGGAAGATATGAATATTGAACAGCCCGGAATTGCTGTTTTGGCAAGGACAGCGTATGAACATCTCGGACTGATTTCTTTTCTCACTGCCGGTGAGGACGAGTGCAGAGCGTGGACAATAGAAGACGGAACTATCGCAAAACACGCTGCCGGAAAGATACACTCTGATATCGAGCGGGGATTCATCCGCGCCGAAGTGGTAAAATTTGACAACATAAAAGAGCTTGGTTCAATGCCTAAAGTCAAAGAAAAAGGACTCTTCAGACTTGAGGGCAAAGAGTATGTTGTTGTTGATGGGGATATTATAAACTTTAGATTTAATGTATAAGATTTGACTATAAATATAAAAGTTCAACAAATTTTGGGAGGTAAATCATGCAGTATAAAATTATAGGTGATAGTTTTCCGGTGTTGCTATGTGGATTAAATAGAGGCGAAATGATGGTAACGCAGCGCGGAGGTATGTCTTGGCGTACCGATGATATTGAAATGGCGACAAACACACGCGGTGGAGTGCTTAAGGGTTTGAAACGGTCGCTTGCCGGAGGAAATGTTTTTCTAAACACATATACTGCGCGCAGTGATCATCAAGAAATAGCTTTCGGACTGTCGTTCCCCGGAGAAATCAAGACTTTTGAATTATCCGGTGGACGAGAGATTATTGCGCAAAAGAATGCTTTTATTGCCTGTACTGAAAATGTAGATATTGATATTTTCTTTAACAGAAAACTTGGCGCCGGACTCTTTGCCAGTGAAGGATTTATCTTAGAGCGATTCAGCGGTGAGGGATTGGCATTTATTGAAATTGACGGCAAATCGCAAGAATATAATTTGGCTCCCGGCGAAAAACTTGTTATAGATTGCGGATATTTAGCAGCAATGGAGCCGACAGTAACTTTCAGCATTGAAACCGTAAAAGGACTCAAAAATATTGCATTCGGCGGTGAGGGACTTTTCTTGGGAAATCTCACCGGGCCGGGAAAAGTATGGTTACAAACACTACCCATCACAGGGCTTGAAAGAATGTTTGGAGCGTCGGCGAGTACAATGTAACTGCGCCTTACGGAGGTATGCAATGTTTTACAAAACAACTTACAAATCGCCGGTGGGAGAACTTACTTTGGCGAGCGATGGTGAAAGTATTGTAGGATTATGGCTGGACGGTCAGAAATATCACGGACAATCAGTGCCGGGAGAGCTTACAGAAAATGGGGATTTGCCTATTTTCGATACAGCTAAAAAATGGCTGGATCGCTATTTTAACGGTGAAAAGCCATCAATATCAGAACTTCCGCTTGCTCCGATGGGCACTGATTTTCGAAAAAAAGTCTGGCAAATTTTGTGCCGGATTCCATATGGGCAGCTTATGACCTATGGCGGTGTCGCACGGGAGCTTACCGAAAGCGATGACGAAGCTCGCAAAATGAGCAGGGCTGTCGGCGGAGCTGTCGGACACAATCCGATTTCGATAATTATTCCCTGTCATCGTGTAGTCGGCTCTAACGGAAAATTGACAGGATTTGCAGGTGGCTTAGAGCGGAAGAAATTTTTGCTTGAACTGGAAAATGCCATATAACAGCACATCGAGGGGTGGGGTATTATTCAGTTTGAATAAATTCAAACAAATACAAAAGCATGTGCCACTTGCTCCCCCTGCGGGGAACCGCAAGAGATGCACAAAATGACCATTCCTTTTTCATGATTGTTTTGTGCCAAAAATTTCCGAAAGGAATAGCCATTAGTATGGAAACACACAGAGAATTTGAAATCGGCCCGATAAGACCACCAAGTGAAGCGAGCAGTTTGCTCTTGAGAATAACCAGAAATTGCCCTTGGAACAAGTGCAAGTTTTGTACACTATACAGAAAACATAAGTTTACAGCACGGTCAGTTGAGGACATTAAAGCGGATATAGACCAAGTCGCGGAATACCGGCAGAACATTCTCGATGGCATCCCCGAAAACCTATATGAACTCCCCGAAGAGACAGCGCAACGGTATCTGCACATCATGAGTTGGATGCGGACAGGCGAGGAATCGGTGTTTTTGCAAGATGCCAACACGGTTGTGCTGACTTATGACAAACTGCGGGAGATACTCACTCACCTCAGAAAGACTCTTCCCAACATAAAGAGAGTGACTACTTATGGCAGGGCAGATTCGCTCAATAAGTTTACAGCAAGCGAGCTAAAGGGGCTAAAAGAAGCAGGGCTTGACAGAGTCCATTCGGGCTATGAGAGCGGGTCTGACGAAGTGCTTAAGCTGATTTCAAAAGGATATACAAAAGCTATGGAAATCGAGGCCGGGCAGAAAGTCAAGGAATCGGGCATAGAATTATCCATCTACTTCATGAACGGTACCGGCGGCAAAGACCTCTCCGACAGCAACGCCGTAGAAACAGCGGATGTCATTAACAAAGTCAACCCTGATTTTGTCAGAGTTCGGACATTTGTTTCACAAAAGGGTACTGAAATATATGACGAGATAAAAGATGGACTCATAAAAGAATGTACCGACAAAGAAAAAGCGTTGGAACTTAAGAAGATGATAGAGCATGTCAGAGGTGCAGACGGCTGCTTAATCAGCGACCATATTATAAATCTTTTCGAAGATGTGAGCGGAAATCTAAGTGCCGACAAAGAAAAAATGCTGTCTGTGTTCGAAACTTTTGAAAGCTTGAATGACGAAAATCAGCGAAGATATCAACTTGCCCGCCGTATGGGAATGGTCAGGTCGATGTCCAATATGCCGCGGCTGAGCCGCGAACAAAACGCAACGGTTGATTCTTACCTTGAGCGGCTTGTCAGTGAGGATGAATTCGAAGCGCTTTTGCTGAAGTTATTACGGCGGTATATTTAATTGTGACATTGGTGTGACAATAATAGTATATACTATACCATCATTGTTTTCTGTAGAATCTATAAAAATTCATATACAATGCTTTTCAAATGGCAATAGCAAGGTGTCAAGAGTAGCGATAATCTATAATTCGCTGCGCTTGATGCCTTTAGGTGATAGTCAATAGTAAGGGTATGTACCAAAGAAAGGGAGAAGACTAAAAATGAAGAGAACAAAAAGAATTATTTGTATTTTAGTGACAATCGCATTGCTAATCGGAATGGTTCCGGCGGTAGCGAGTAATATTCTTGCGCCTGATTATGGTGATGCGGTAGCCGTGGGAGACCCAGAAGTCCAAACGGTCACGGTTACGTTTAAAAGCCTCGGAGAGGTCGGCACATTAGTCGGTGAAACTACAGTGCAGGTGCCTGTAGGAGGGAGCCTGACAGCAGATCAAATCCCAACCCCGGTTGTTACCTCCCCCCCAAGCTGCTGCGGCGGTTGGCTTTTTGGAGGATGGAGAAGTCCACAGTTTTGCGAGTGGCGACATTTTAGCAGTGACTGCTTGAAGAGTTTTGTGATTACCGAAACAACTGTTTTCTTTGCAGAGTTTGGTATGCTTACGGTGCATTGTCGCGTAACATTCCTTTGGAACGATGGCAGAGAAGGCACAAACAACATATTCGGTGGTTTTGAGAATCGTAGTTGTATTATATATGATGTTCCACCATTTCCGAGCCGTGAAGGGTTTAGGTTCGTGGGTTGGACAACAGACGCTGCGGGATACAACGCATTTGATCTTGATATTGACCTTGAGTACTGGATGATGTTCGTAGGAGGGTGCATGTATGTCTACGCCCAATGGGAGGCGATAGACGCTCCGCAGATGGTTACGGTCACGTTTGAAGCATCTAGGAATGGGACATTGGTTGGCGAAACCACAGTGGAAGTGCCAATAGGAGGTAGTCTAACCTCAGAACAAATACCAACTCCGATTCCCAACGAAGTATGCTCATGTTCCGCACATAATCCCATAATTTTTCATGGGTGGGATTTCGGAGGATGGTGGGACACAATAGACGCTACTAGCCTGACTATTATAGAGCCAATGACTCTTAGGGCGATTTTTGCGCATGAAACGACTGCGAGCGTTGGTCATACACGGTTTCTTTGGAACGATGGAACAGATAATATAATCGGAAGTTTGTATAATGACCATGGCATGATAATTTCTGTGCCGGCAAATCCAAGTCGTGAGGGGTATAGATTTGTGGGATGGGCGACAGATGCGGCAGGTAACAACGTTATTGAATTTGCCTTTAATGCGGATCACGGCTCATATTCCGTCACAGGACTTATCAGTGGTTGCTACATTTACGCTCAATGGGAGCGTGAGGATGGACCCGAAATGACCCACATAGTGATATTTCATCGCAATGATAACAGTGAAAATATTCATTATGTAACATTTGTTATAGACGGAGAATATCTGATAGCTCCGCCTGAGCCGACACGTGGCAGGCATATATTCCGTGGATGGTTTAAGGATGTTACTGCAACTCAAGCTTTTACAGACTTCGGAATGGTGATGGAAGCTGATTATGAGCAAATACTCCATTTATATGCAGGATGGAGACCAACATCCGGCGGAGGAGGCGTAGTTTGGACACCACAACCACCGGAGATACCAACAGTTTTGGCAGAATTCCGATTTTCCGGAAATGGTGGAATGCCGGAGCTTCAACGAGATTACATCTACTATGAATATGTGTTTGAAGGTGAAATATTTGCTACTATTTTTACTCAAATTGAATACCCGGTATTAGAGAATTATGAATTCCTTGGATGGTTTACCGCACCGTATGGCGGTGTGCAAGTTTTGCCAACAGACGAGATAAGTGCCCACTTAATAACCTATTTATATATGTACCTATATGCGCAATGGGAAGCAATTGCAGTTAATCAACCACAACGCCCACCATCCGGCGGAGGTTCGGGATGGTTCGGCGGTGGAACGAATGTCGGTGGCAATGCAGCGACAACAGAACAAACACCGATTATTGAAGTTGAGGAAGAAGAAGTACCGCTTGCTGAACTTCACTACGATGGAATACACCATGCCTTTATGATAGGCTTCGAAGATGGCACTGTGCGCCCAATGGCAGAAGTCACCAGAGCGCAAATGGCAACAATGCTACTTAGAATAATGTCGGATGAACACCGTACAAGATATTGGACATGGAATAATCCATTTACTGATGTGTTGGAAGCAAATTGGTTTAATAATGCTGTGTCCACAGCAACAAACGCAGGAATCATAGTCGGTGTATCCGATGACTTGTTTATGCCGAATCGTGCAGTAACCAGAGCGGAACTTGCGGCAACGATGGTCAGATATATGGGAGCAACTCCGGTCATTGGAGAAGCGCAATTTAGTGATATAGCCGGACATTGGGCAGAAAATTACATAAATACAGCGGCATATAATGGTTGGATTACTCATAGCATTGTTGAAATTGGCGGACAGTTTGAACCTGATAGAGTGATAACCAGAGCAGAAGCTGCGTCAGTCATAAATCGTGCTCTCGGCCGTGTATCTCACAGTTCGGAAGCTTTGCTCCCCGGAATGCGCACATGGTCAGACAATGCCAATCCGAACGCGTGGTACCATTTATATATACAAATAGCAACGAATTCTCATCGCGTTACAGTGCATGAAGATGATACCCATCAAACGTTTGTGGAGCTGATTGAAACAGAGCGTAATTGGAGACTTCTTGAACGTTTCAGAGCACGACCGGAGGACATTTTACCCGAAGTAGAAGAAACTGAGCAAGACGATTAAACAAACAAAACACACCATCCATCCCACATTTCACTAGGGATGGATGGTATTTTCTCCGCACATAGAAGCACTGCATTTGACAATCCCCACCACACCAAAATGAACCCGTGAATTTTCGTAGCCAAATTATACCAATAAATCATTGACATGCAGCGATTATCTAGTATATAATCAATCTCTGCGAAAATTCGCAGCAAACCTATATCCGACGGTTTTGGAAATCAGTATTGCGGATCAGAAATACCAACCAAAACCATGGAAGATAGATTCTCTATCAAACATATCTTAGGAGGTGTAGCACAATGAAAAGAACTTATCAGCCGAAGAAGAGGCAGCGCGCCAGAGAGCACGGCTTTCGCAAAAGAATGAGGACCAGAAACGGACGCAAAGTTCTCGCACGTCGCCGTGCAAAAGGCAGAGCGGCGCTGTCAGCATAATAATTGCACATGCAATTATTATGCTGATAGTTATTCAGATTCATTAGTTTAGGCAGCCGATAGCTTGGACGCGCAAAGAAATCCACAATGCATTATCGAGGTGTTTTACTTGAAGCTTACAAGCTCACTTAAGAAAAACTATGAATTTAAGAGACTATATAACAAGGGCAAGAATGCGGCGTCACAATACGCCGTAGTGTACTGCAGGAAAAACGGAAGAGCGGAAAACAGACTGGGAATTACAGTCAGCACCAAGATTGGAAAAGCAGTACAACGAAACCGCATTAGGCGAAGACTAAAAGAGATATACAGGCTAAACGAAAAAAATCTGGCTGTCGGTTACGACATAGTTATGGTAGCCAGAATGAAAGCAAAGTTTTCAAGCTATCATGAACTTGAAGACAGTGCTCTTTCACTTTTCCGCAAGCTTAAGATGACCAGTTGCACCGGAGGCAAAGAGTGAAAAAAAGCAGACTGGCTCGGCTTCTTGCCGGGATGGTGCGTTTTTACAGAAAGAGAATATCCCCGCTGTCTCCCCCTAAGTGCAGATTTATGCCCTCATGCTCAGCATATGCGCTTGAAGCCATCGAGAAGTATGGGGCGCTTAAAGGCGGTTTTCTTGCCCTGCGCAGGTTGCTCAAATGCCACCCTTTTCACAGAGGGGATTACTATGACCCTGTGCCGTAAAGGTTTAGGGCAAGCGCGGAACGGAGTCCGCCGCAAGGAGAAATAATGTTTGGTATTTTTGACTTTATAGCAAGGCCGTTAGGCCAATTGCTGATGACATTTTACGATTTTACAGGCAGCTATGGACTGGCGTTGATACTTTTTGCCGTAGCTGTTAAAGTCGTGCTTTTGCCTTTCCAAATGAAAGCGAAGAAAGGAACTATGAGGCAGAGCAGGCTTCAGCCTAAGATGCAAGAGCTTCAGAAAAAGCACGGTACAAACAAACAAAAGATCAACGAAGAAATGGCGAAGCTCTATAAGGAAGAGGGCGTCAACCCTGCATCCGGCTGTATCTGGGGAATTCTGCCTTTCCCGATAATGATTGCACTTTTCCAAGCAATACGTCAGCCGCTTGCAATGATGATGAACATTCCGGATTACCTCATAGAAGAGGGCGGAAGAATCTACGAAAGGCTTAACGAAGTCGGATTCGAGAGCACCGCTATCAACCAATTTTATCTCGAACTTGAACAGACGCAATTCATCTCAGCTCATTTTGACCAGTTTAGAGAGTTTGTGCAGTATGGATTACAGCAATTATCATTTAACTGGGGTCCGGTCAATTTAGGACAACAGCCGCAATGGACATTTTTCTGGCATGAGAGCACTGACTGGAGCTACTTACATGGTTGGCTGCCGGGTCTTATACTCTTCTTACTGCCATTACTTTCAGGCGGAATGCAATTTATAAATGCACATATCACGCGCAAGGTGACACCCCAAATGCCGCAGCAAGAGGGTGCAGGCAAGTCAATGCAGACGATGATGATGATGATGCCTCTCATGTCGGTATTTTTCGGATTTACTCTTCCTGCTGCGCTTAGTGTATACTGGACAACAGGTACAGTACTTCAGATATTCCAAGATCTGTGGCTGAATAAAAAATACACGAAGATCCTCGATGCCGAAGATGAAGTAAGAAACAAGCAGCGCAAAGCTAAAGAAGCCGAAATCGAAGCTAAGAGAATCGAAACCGAACGCAAAAAAGCTGAGGGAATCATAGAAGAAAACAAAAACAAATCCAAGCGCAATAAGCAAAAAGAAGAAAAACAAGAAAAGCGTGAAAAAGCGGCTGAGTGGGAGAAAAAGACAGCTCCGCCGTCCGATAAAGAAGAAGTTTACGAACCTAGCAGAGTCGGCAAAAGAAAACATGCCAGAGGCCGTGCGTATGATCCGGACAGATACGGGGAGCAAGACGACGGCATGGACGAGCCGGACGACGATGAAAGAATTCCGGAACTTGAAGAAGCAGATACCGAAGAGTCCGTGAATGAAACAGACGATCTCATGGATGAAGAAGAGATGGACGGCGATGAGCTTGACGATGAAGAAGACGATTCGGACGATGATGAAGGCGATGACGAGAGTTCCGATGAGAGCGCAGCCGACGAAGATGACGCTAAAGACGGACAAGATCAACAAGACGATAAATAAAGACTGATGCCCATAATTGGATTGGAGTGAAAATATGTTACAATCTATCGAAGTGTCGGGGAAAACAGAAGAAGAAGCCATTGAATCGGCTCTTAATCAACTTGGACTGCATCGAGACGATGTATCGGTTGAGATTATCGAGCAAGCGAAATCAGGTTTCTTAGGATTAAAGAGCTCTCCGGCTGTTGTGAAAGTTATATATGAAGTCAAAGAAGACCGTGCCGAAAGAGTAGAGAGCTTCTTGGTTGGACTCTTAGAGCGCATGGATGTCGATGCAAATGTCGAAGTGACCGGCAGCGATGATACCATAAGCGTTGTTCTCACCGGAAAAGACCCCGGTGCACTTATCGGCAGGCGGGGAGAAACCCTTGATGCAATACAGCATCTGGCTAACTACGCGGTCAATAAAGGCGCAGCCGGGAGAGTCAGGATAAATATTGATGCGGAAAACTACAGACAGCGCCGCAATGAGACTCTTGAAAACCTCGCATCCAGAACTGCCGGAAAAGTCATGAAGTACAGACGGAACATGACACTTGAGCCAATGAACGCTTACGAGCGCCACGTGATTCACTCTGCGCTTCAGGATCATGATAATATTTCAACTTATTCTGTCGGCAGTGAGCCGAACCGACGTATCGTAGTCGCATATGGCCGCAAAAATAATGACGATCAGGAAAGAGACTCAGGGCAATCCGGATACCGTGAATGGAGCTAAGGATCTTCAGATTAGTGTAATCTTTTATAATTACAAGGAGAGGGAAGAGATTCATGATATTTGAAAAGATAAGGGAAATATTGGCGATTCAGTTTGAGATTGACCCGGAGAAGATTACTCCTGAAACAGATGTAATGAATGATCTGGGTGCGGATTCGTTGGATTTGGTCGAGCTAATCATGACACTTGAAGACGAATACGGCGTGAGCGTAACAGACGAGTCCGTTTACGAGCACAAGACTGTCGGTGAAATTGTTGATTTCATTGAGTCGCTCATTTCGTAGAGCTGTCTCATAGTCCAAGAATTTTATGGATAAAGAGCGCAGCGCAGCTAAAATCAAAAACACAAACGTAGGGGTCGCAGTCCTCTGCGCCCTTGCTAAGCGTTGTGATAAGAGCGTTAAGTGGTGCGCGGAAGACAGCCGTGAGATAACTCAAGGCAGCGGCACCTATGTTTTTTGGGAGGCGAAAGTTTGAAAAAGTATGGACTAAATGAACTTAGGGAAATGTTCCTTTCGTTCTTTGAAGAAAAAGATCATTTGAGGCTTCCGAGTTACTCGCTCATTCCTCAGAATGACCCATCGCTGCTGCTGATAAATTCAGGTATGGCACCGATGAAGACATGGTTTACCGGAGAGCAAGATCCGCCGCGTAAGCGTGTGTGTACATGCCAGAAGTGCATACGTACAGGCGATATAGAAAATGTCGGAAAGACTTCCCGCCATGGTACATATTTTGAAATGCTCGGAAATTTTTCTTTCGGAGATTATTTTAAACGCGAAGCGATTGAGTGGTGTTGGGAATTTCTGACAGATAGGCTCGGCATGGACGCTAATAGTCTGTATCCGTCTGTGTATATGGAAGATGACCAGGCTTTTGATATTTGGCAGAATATCATCGGAATTGAGCCTGAGCGTATATTTAAACTTGGCAAGGAAGACAATTTTTGGGATCATGGCTCAGGTCCGTGCGGACCATGCTCAGAGGTTTATTTTGACCGCGGCGAAAAATATGGCTGCGGAAGTGCGGACTGTGCGCCCGGTTGTGAATGTGATCGTTTTGTCGAAATATGGAACAATGTTTTTACACAGTTTAGCAACGACGGCGAGGGCAATTATACTGAACTTGCCCAGAAGAATATCGACACAGGATTGGGATTAGAAAGACTTGCATGTGTTTGTCAGGGTGTCAGTAATATGTTTGAAGTTGATACCATTATGAACATCATCAAAAAAGTCTCTCAAATGAGCGGCGTATCTTACGGTCAGTCTCCGAAAACAGATGTTTCAATCAGAGTCATCACCGATCACATCCGTTCGGCGACAATGATGATTTGTGATGGAGTTATGCTTTCAAATGAGGGCCGGGGATATGTTTTGCGCCGCCTGCTGCGCCGTGCTGCCAGACATGGCAGACTTCTTGGTATAGACGGTATATTCCTGCACAAACTCTGCGAGACTGTCATTTACGAGAATAAAGATGCCTATCCTGATCTTGTGGATAAAGCCGGTTTTATAACCCGCATTATCCGCACCGAGGAAGAAAATTTCGGAAAAACCATCGACAGCGGAACGTCCAAACTGCTTGGACTTATAGCAGAATATAAAGCCGGAGGCAAGAACACCTTAACAGGTGCCGATGCATTTAAGCTTTATGATACATACGGCTTCCCATCGGACTTGACGATTGAGATACTTGAAGAAAACGAAATGAGCATGGATGCGCAGTCATTCGATGAGCATATGGAAGAGCAGCGGACTCGTGCCAGAAAAGCCCGCGAGGCAATGGGCGATCTTGCATGGGCAGGTATCGAGCTTGGGCTTGATAATACGCCGACAATATTTACAGGATATGACAGAGAGTGCGATGAGGGTACTGTGCTTGCGATAGTTACACAGGGCGAATTGTGCTCAGCCTTGCGAAAAGGAGACGAGGGCATCATTGTTCTTGACAAGACCCCATTTTATGCTGAAAAAGGCGGACAGTCTGCCGATTTCGGAATTATCGGAAAAGACGGAGCTATATTTGAAGTAAATTCCGTGCAAGTCAGCAAAGGCGATAAATATCTGCACTATGGCAAGATGATTTCAGGATCAATCGCCGTTGACGACAAGATAACGGCAAAAATTGACAGCCCCCGCCGCCTTGCAATCATGCGGGCACATTCGGCTACACATATTTTGCATGAAATTCTGCGTAAAATTTTGGGAGAGCATGTCACACAAGCCGGATCTCTGGTTGAACCCGACAAGCTAAGATTTGACTTTACACATTTTTCGGCCCTGACTAAAGAAGAGCTTGCAATGATTGAGCAGCAGGTCAATGATGAGATACTTTTAGGGCATAATATCACAGTCGATGAGATGCATATTGATAAAGCAAAAGAAATCGGTGCGACCGCTCTTTTCGGTGAGAAATACAGCGAAGAAGTGCGTGTGGTCAAGATGGGTGAGTCAATTGAGCTTTGCGGCGGTACTCATCTTGATAATACAGCCAAAACCGGAGCTTTTGCGATAACTGCTGAATTTTCAGTTGCATCCGGCGTTCGCCGTATAGAGGCGATGACAGGCAGAGAGACATTGCAAGCACTAAGCGGTGCGCGTGAGAATCTGGCTGTTCTTGCAGACATGATGAAAGCCGGTACACCGGAAGAGCTGCCCGGAAAAATTGAACAAAACATGCAGATGCTCAAGGAACTGCGGACAAAGCTTGCCGCCGCCGCATCTAAAGATGCAAATTCCGAAGCAAAACAAATGCTCGGCGAAGCGAAAGATATAGGCGGCCTTAAAGTCATTTCAGCAATAAAAGAAAATATAGAAGTGGATAATCTCAGACAGATGCAAGATACATTGCGTGATTGGGAGCCGAATATAGTATCTGTGATTGCCGCCGTAAATGATGAAAAAATAACAATAGCCGCAACCTGCGGAAAAGCCGCGATAGAAAAAGGAGTCAAGGCCGGAGATTTAGTCCGCGAGACAGCTAAAATATGCGGCGGTTCAGGCGGCGGAAAACCGGATTTTGCCATGGGCGGCGGAAAAGATGCATCGAAACTTCGTGAGGCATTAGATGCAGTAGAAGCGATTGTAAAGGGCAAATTAGCGGCTGAATAAAGAATAGATCCCCTAAGCTGCCGCGCCGGCGATGGGGTGTCAATGTGTGAAATAGCACACCTTTAAAAACGAACGGAGTGAAATTTATGACGGATTGTATTTTTTGTAGCATAATTGCCGGAAAAATCCCGTCGCAGCGTGTGTATGAAGACGAACATGTTTACGCATTCCGCGACATATCACCGCAAGCCCCGGTACACATTCTCGTAGTGCCAAAAGAGCATATTGAATCTGTGGCAAACATAAATGCCGCCGGTTCACATCTTGTGTCTAAGTGTTTTGAAGCAATCGCAAAAATCGCTGAAGACGAGGGGCTGAAAGATGGCTTTAGAGTTATAACAAACTCAGGCAAAGATGGCGGACAGACTGTATTTCATCTGCATTTTCATATTCTTGGCGGAAAAACATTAGGCGAGGGGCTTATTTAGACTATTTCATCTTTGACGGAATACGGGTATTATAGTAAAATATAGAGCATAGTGATACACTGCACTAGACCTAGACCACCCGAACCATTTCAAGAAGGGAGCATTAAGCGTATGGTTAGATTAAAAAACGAGCACGGCACAATAAACATAAAAAAAGCAGTATTTACAACTCTTACCGGAGATGCAGCGACGAACTGTTTTGGGGTAAAAGGCATGACAGTCAGAGCAGTTTCGGATGGAATTGTTCACATGCTTAAGTCAGAATTTATGGGCAAAGGTGTCCACGTAAACATAAACCCAGACAACACTATCTCGATTTCGCTTCATATAGCGGTTGATCAGGGTGTCAATATCCCTGTCGTTTGCGACAGCATAATGGATCAAGTCAGATACATAGTCACAGGTAAAACAGGCGTTGAGATCAAACGTATTGATATTTTCGTTGACAAAATGATTATTGGTTAACAATATAAGAAACACCGGGGAGGGACGTTGATTGACACAACATATTACAGGCGAATTGCTAAAGAAAATGATTGCAAATGCCGCCGTCGCTATAGAAAATCATAAAAATGAAATAAACGAGTTAAATGTGTTTCCTGTGCCTGACGGCGATACCGGAACGAATTTGAGCTTAACGATGAATGCAGCGCAAAAGGCGATGGCACCAACATCACCAAAAACCATGGGTGAAGCTGTCGAGATTATGGCAAGTGCGATGCTGCGCGGCGCAAGGGGCAATTCCGGAGTTATTCTCTCTCTGCTATTCAGAGGATTTTCCAAATGGCTCAAAGATTCAGACACGGCAAATGCAGAAACTTTCGCACATGCACTTGCAAATGGTGTTGATTCAGCATATAAAGCTGTCATGAAACCGGCAGAGGGTACTATGCTGACAGTTTCGAGACTGCTTGCCGGAGCTGCTGTTAGGATTTCCGAGACAGAGGAAGATATTGAAGTTGTACTGGAACAAGCTTTAGAGACAGGTTATCTGGCGCTTGCTGACACCATAAATCAAAACCCTGTTCTGAAAAAGGCAGGAGTCGTCGATGCAGGTGCTAAAGGATACCTCTACATGCTTGATGGTATGCTCAGAGCTATGCGCGGCGAGATCATGGAAAAAGGGGAAGAAGATACTGCCGACACAGGCAAGGCTGATTTCGCCCAGTTCCATGAGGAAGATATCACCTTTACATATTGCACTGAGTTTATGATTGACTATACTACCGGAAAAGATCCGAATCTTCTGCGGGCTTTCCTTGATGAGCGTGGTGACAGCGTTGTAGTAGTTGATGACGAAACAATCATAAAGGTTCACGTCCATACGGATCAGCCCGGTGATGCTCTCACTGAAGCGCTCACATATGGCCCGCTGACCGCGATAAAGATCGAAAACATGCGTGAGCAGCATTCTGAAGTTGCTCATGCCGCAGAAACCTCACAATCTGCTCCGGAAGAGCCGGTGGAGATGAAAGAATATGCTATAGTTGCCGTCTGTGCCGGAGCAGGAATCGCCGAGGTATTTAGTGATCTGGGTGCCGATAAGATAATCACCGGCGGTCAGACGATGAATCCTTCGACCGAAGATATTCTTGAAAAAGTAAGCAGCGCACCGTCTGAGGTTGTATTTGTTCTGCCGAATAATAAGAACATCATCATGGCTGCACAGCAATGTGAAAAGATATCTGAAAAGCAAGTAATTGTCATCCCGACCAAAAGTATTCCGCAAGGAATATCTGCTCTCTTGTCTCTCGATGGCTCAGGAACTGCCGAAGAGATGGCTGAAAGCATGACGGAAGCGGCAGACCGTGTAAAGACGGCTCTTGTCACAAAAGCTGCCCGCGATTCAGTTTATGATGACATGGAGATCAAGAGCGGCGAATATCTGGCGCTTATAGAGGATTCGCTTGCTGCCCACGGAGATGATGAAAGTGAGATATTTGATGTTGTCGTAACAGCGTTAAATGAATTCAATCCGGATTTTATCACGGTATTCACAGGCGAGGATGCCGGGGAGACGGAGACGGCTTCGCTTCTTGAAAAAGTAAACGAAGTTTCAAGTGGAGTTGAAGTTGCTGTAATAAACGGCGGGCAGCCGGTTTATCACTATATTATTTCGGCTGAATAGCAGTCGGGCATAATTATGAATTTTCCACAAAAACTATTGACGAATATTCCAAGTTGTGATACGATGCTCTATGCTGATGAGAACGTCGGCATGAAGCAATGTCGCGGGGTGGAGCAGTTCGGTAGCTCGTTGGGCTCATAACCCAAAGGTCAGGGGTTCAAATCCCTTCCCCGCAACCAAAACGGAATCCCTTGAACTACAACGGTTTAAGGGATTCTTCATTTTTTGCGAAAAATGTGCCCTATTGCTTTTTTGTTGTCAAAACCAAATAACTTTGCTATACTTAGGTGCACAGGAGATGCGAATTATGGATATTGCAAAAATACGTCAATATTGTTCTTCACGAGAAATTGAATGGACATTACATGTCGCAAAACGGCTGTTACAACGTGGCATTTCTTCAGATGACGTTGTATCATCACTTCAAAGCGGAGAGATAATAGAAAATTATCCCGAAGATTACCCTTTCCCAAGTTGTCTTGTCATGGGAAGCACAATATTCTGCACATTGTTTGTGCCATCGGTGATAGTAGACTGTGGATTATTACGGCATATGAGCCGAACTTAGAAGAATGGGAATCAGATTATAGAACAAGAAGGGGTGAATCATGATGCGTTGCTTATTTTGTAAAGGAAAACTTGAAGATAAGACATCTTCATTCACACTAGATTTAGACAATCGTGTTATAATTGTAAGAAGTGTGCCCTCTCATGTTTGCTCACAATGCGGAGAGGTATCGTTCAGCGACGATGTTTACAGGGAACTTGAAAAGGTTTTTAACCAACTTCGTGAATCTATTACCGAAGTAGCTATTGTAAACTATGCAAGTGTACCCGCATAAATCGAAACTATAGGGTTATGCCTGCCGTTGCTTGTATAACTTTTACTTCATATATTTAACCGAATCTCTAATAATTATCTTTCAGTGCACTGCCAGAAATTTACCTCACAGTTAAAACAGCTGCGAGGTTTCCGTTGTTGTTTACAAATATAGCAGCACTTGCCATTTATGATGATTGATTTGTAGGAGTGAACATAATGTATAATTCAGACACAAGAACTATCACCACAGAAAGGCTCGTATTGAGACCTTTTCAATTAGCTGATGCAGAGCGTGTCAGCGAACTTTGCAACAACGTTAACATATACAAAAGCACACTGTCTCTGCCATATCCATACACTATTGAATCTGCACTATCATGGATTCCGACCCATGAAGAAAAATCTATTAACGACAGTGCACACGAATTTGCCATAACTAACAAAATAACCGGAGAACTCTATGGTGCAATGGGTCTATTCAATAACAGGCTTCATAATAACGGCGAAGTTGGCTATTGGATCGGCGAGGAATACTGGGGCAATGGTTATGCAACGGAGGCATTAAAATCGCTAATCAACTTTGCATTTACAGAAAAAGGCTACCACAAAGTGTATGGTAGGTTTTTTGCCACAAACCCTGCTTCAGGAAAAGTTATGGAAAAGGTAGGAATGGTAAAAGAGGGGTTGCTCAAAGAACATATTCTCAAAGATAACAAATATCTAGATTTGGTACACTGCGGAATAATAAATCCCGATGACAATTAAGCACGCAAACTACCATATACATGGAGGTTTTTCGCGTTAAGAACTGTGTTATTGCAATATATGCAACCATGAGGTGACAAAAAACCAAGTGTAGTTGATTGCTATGCAACTGTGATTATTGCTAGAATGACATTACTAATTTTGAGAGGAGTGTCATGCATGAATATAGCTGACCGAGTTCAACATTTACGAAAAATAGCTGGGCTTTCACAAGAAGAATTGGCAGATAAAATTGGAGTTTCACGCCAATCAGTATCAAAGTGGGAAAGCGAGCAAAGTATCCCTGATTTGGACAAGATAATTATTCTGAGTGACATCTTTGATGTTACAACAGACTATCTTCTTAAAGGGATCGAAACAAGGAAGCAGGCAAATGATAGACCCGTAAACGCACTCATCTTCTTTATAATGTCCACCGTTTTCAACTTTATTGGTTTAATTCTGGCAATTGCACTGTGGTATCAAATGCAATCTCCTGAAGCGGTCGTTATCGGTCTTACCTTTATGGCAGTCGGATGTGGAATTTTTGGTATTGGTTGTGTAAGTTCCACACAGAAAGTTAAAAGTGCAAAGCGTCTGTTTCTGTCTGTTAATATTTGGATTTTGAGTTTCATCATAATATCCATTATTTACAACGCCCTGTTTTCCTTCACTATTGCCCCTTATCCTTTTCACATAGCTGGACTTGGACGTATCTCGCTTACCGGATTCGCTTTTTCCGTAGTGATATATTTTGTCATATGTTTCGGCGCAATTTTTTGGGCGAAAAGAAAATTTGCTGAATAAGCAAGTGTATATTACACTCTTTTTTAATTGATGCAGTTTTTCAAAAAATCTCTGCGTTGGACAAGATGTCCCGAATACCCCCTGTTTTTTGATGCATACCGCAAGGGGATACGTATTTCATCAATTTAGTGTTGACGATGCAAATTGAGTGGTCTTACAGCAGTTGAGCTGCAGGGCTGCTTTTTACTGTCAATAATTTTCGAATAATCATGGTGGTATTGTATCCTATAGTTTGGTATAATGAGTCATATCTTAGAATGTTGAAATGAATGGAGGGTTTTCCATGTCTAATACATATATACGGTCACCTCAAGATTTGGTTGACAATTATTCTGATATTGTACGAAGTGTAAAAGAGAGCAACCGTGTTTTAATTTCGCAAGATGGCAACGAAGATTTAGCTTTAATTAGTAAAGAAGCTCTTGCATATATTGAGGAGAAACTTTTCTTTAACTATGTCAATGACAAATTAAGAGAAGCTGAGGAGTGGGCCGCAAAACCCGATGCGAAGTGGCTCTCAGAAGATGAGTTTTTTGAGAGAGTAGAAAACACTTATGGCATATAAAGCTAGGTTTTCAGCGATTGCAGAGGGAGATTTGTTTGAGGTAATCGGAGAACTGGTGCGATTTTACCTCAGCACTCCAAAGAATTTCAAATCTGCGCTAAGAAAAGCATTGTCAAATACAAGGCATAACCCATATATGTATAAAGTCAGCCCGTATGATTCAAGTTATAGGCAATTCGCAGTGTCAGATTATATTGTACTCTACAAGGTCATAGAAATATCAAAGAACAACGGATATGTTGAAATATACCGAATACTGCATGGCTCAAGAAATATCGAGCAAATATTAGGGTGACTTCGGAAAAGCAGTATAGATTACAACAAAATGCGCAGTGCGCTTAGTACGTTAATAATTTTTGGTTTTGCAAAGTGATTGCTCCCGCAACCAGAAAATCTCTGTAATCGCAATGGTTACAGAGATTTTATCTTTTTCGTTGTTTGTGAGAATAGGCGTTCGGGGGGAACTTGGGGGGCAGTTTGTAACACATGGTAGCAAATGCCACCTAAAATGAGCTTACAATTACTCATCAACCACTGGTTGATTTTGCATTCTCATTTTGGAGGAAATCAATTCTCGACTTCTTTGCATGTGCCCTAGCGCTTGTTATTGTTTACAGTGTGGTGTATAATTAGGTGTTACAGCATTTAGATTCATTTTATGTAAGAATATTTATAGTAGGAGGTGTTAAGTATAATGGAAGCATACATAGCATATTATGAGAATGGACGAATAATACCCGTAGGTAATCCCAAAATTCCGGAAAAACGCAAACTTATTGTAACAGTGCTTGATGAAACCATAGCCACACCTGTCAGACCACCGTTCGGATATGGGGTCATATCTGATACTATGTGGATGGCAGATGATTTTGATGCACCTCTTGACATATTTGAGGAGTATATGTAATGAAGTATTTACTTGATACTCATACTGCAACATGGGCACTGGGCGACAAGAAAAGGCTATCTAAAAAAGCAATTGAAATTATCGACAACACATCGCTACCAATATATGTGAGCATCACATCTGCTTGGGAAATAGCCATTAAAGTGAGTGTAAACAAACTAACTTTTCAGGGTGGATCTGAGTTTTTTCTTAGTGAAATGCAGAAAAATGGCATAAGGATACTCGGCATTGAGGGGGCATACATTAAGCAATTAGAAACGCTCCCACTAATTCACCGTGATCCTTTTGACCGTCTGCTAATTGCAACAGCTAAAGTAGAAAATATGAAGCTTATTACCGCAGATGAAAACATACAAAAGTATGACATCGAATGGGAGTGGTAGATTATAGCATTGACTGCCTTGTGCCAATTTTACAAGACAGACTTTAGTATTGACAAGATACCGAAGTCTGTCTTCGTCATTATGTCAGAATTTTTTTAGTAGTGGCTTTTTTGTCTATTGTGCTACAACAATCAGCATTGCAGATATTGACATTACAACGGCTTTAATATATATTTACCTCTGCACATACATATTTTTGATAAGGGAGCGTATTTAATGAAAGATATTTATTTAGTAAGTTGCTGCCGCACAGCTATCGGCAGTTTTGGCGGAGCACTAAAAGACACCCCTGCAGCGAAGCTCGGAGAAATTGCCGCAAAGGAAGCTATCAATCGCGCCGGAATCAAGCCATCTGACGTGGATGAAGTCTTGTTCGGCTGCGTTCTTACTGCCGGAATCGGTCAAAACGTCGCAAGGCAAGTCTCCATCGGTGCCGGTATTCCTGTCGAAGCCACCGCCACATCCATCAACTTGGTCTGCGGTTCAGGCATGAAAACAGTTATCGAAGCCGCTCGTACCATCCTTGCAGGCGACGCTGAAATAGTCCTTGCAGGCGGAACTGAAAACATGACACAAGCTCCATACACTATGCCGGCTGCACGATATGGCGCTCGTATGGGCAACACAACTATGTATGACACCATGGTCGGTGATGGCCTGACTGATGCATTTAACAAATATCATATGGGAATAACCGCTGAGAATATCTGTGACAAATGGGAACTGACAAGAGAAGAAATTGATGAATTTTCAGCCGCTTCACAGGCAAAAGCTGCCGCAGCAATAGAAGCAGGCAAATTCGAAGCCGAAATCGTACCTGTTCCTGTAAGAGTAAAAAAAGATACAGTTGATTTTAAAGTTGACGAATTCCCACGTGCCACAACCGCCGAAGCACTCGGCAAGCTCAGACCGGCATTTAAGCCCGACGGCGGACGTGTAACAGCAGGCAATTCATCCGGCATCAATGACGGAGCGGCAGCGCTTGTAATCGCATCAGGCGATGCAGTTGCGAAGTTGGGCCTTAAGCCTATAGCGAAGCTCGTATCTTGGGGTCAAGGTGGAGTCAATCCTGAAATAATGGGCATCGGCCCTGTTCCGGCATCAAAGCAAGCTCTCGAAAAAGCAGGTCTTACCGTTGCAGATATGGACCTTATTGAAGCAAACGAAGCATTCGCTGCGCAAGCTGTAGCTGTTGCGAAAGACCTTAAGTTTGACATGAGTAAAGTAAATGTCAATGGTGGTGCAATTGCTCTCGGACATCCGATTGGCGCATCCGGTGCTCGTGTAATTGTTACATTGGTACACGAAATGCAAAAGCGCGATGCAAAATACGGACTTGCAACACTATGTATCGGCGGCGGCATGGGTATTGCTACTGTTTGGGAAAAAATTTAATGTAGGGGCGCCGCTCGCTGCGCCCGCAATAGCCGGATAATCACCGCACCTCAAATTATCACTAAATTATCAATAGAAGCCTGCCGCTCGGCAGGCTTCTTAGAGTTATATTATTAGAATGATGCCACGCATCAAATCTGCAACTATTAATTATTTTACAATATATTAAGGCCGCGGAAAAACAGACGAACTACCCTCCGACTCGTCCTGCTCTATCGGAACACTCTGCGAACGCCCCGGCTGTCCTGCCGCAAGATCCTCATCAAAAGTGATCGGCATCTCTATCACTGCCCCATCTCTCCAAACAGAGATATGCGTTGTCTCTCCCGCCCTGTAACTCCTCATGACGAATCTGAGCATATCCATGCTTGAAATCTCCGTATCCCCCAAGCCGACTATTATGTCGCCATCTTCCAAACCGGCTCTTTGAGCCGCGGAACCCGGATTTACAGTTCTTACAAACACACCCACAACCAAATCATAATACTCTGCCAAAGAACGTGAGACCGTCTGTCCTGTAATGCCTAACATCGGCCTGCCGGTAATATATCCATATTCAATAAGCCCGGAAGCAATCTCAATCGCATCGTTTATAGGAACAGCAAAACCTATACCCTCAACATCATTGCGAGCCATTTTTGCAGTCACGATTCCGATAACCTCTCCATTTGCGTTGTATATCGGTCCGCCGGAATTTCCGCGGTTTACCGCAGCGGAAAACTGAAATGTGTTGATTATAATTCCCTCGACCGTAACTTCCCTGTCCAATGCAGACACTATTCCGTCTGTCATAGTGTAAACAAGATTTCCGAACGGATTTCCTATCGCAAATACTGTTTGACCGACGCGGATATTATCGCTGTTACCAAGAATTACAGGGTTAAGTCCGGTTGCTTCGATTTTTAGCAGGGCAACATCATTAGCCACTTCATATCCAATGACCTCTGCCACAAATTCCGATCCGTCACTCTTGATGACATTGATCGGCAGTTGATTGGTTTGCGCAGGTTCTATCACATGAAAATTAGTGAGGATATAACCGTCATCGGAAATGATAAATCCTGACCCTGCAGCCGTACTTGAGCCGATAGTGCCGAAAACACCAAGAGTAGGAACTTCAATCTTGATTCCGACAACTTGAGAAAGCGCCATATCATATATGTATTCCGGCCTCATGCCGGTTTCGGATGAAGTTATCGGCGTCGGTCTTGTCTCGCCCGGATCAGCGATGCCTGTACCGCCGAGCACAACTTGATTAACAACTGTATGATAACCGGCTCTTATGCGATACTCCATGACTCCGTAAGTCGCCGCTGCACTTACAAGCGCACATATGAGAACAAGGCACATAGCTCTTAAAAAACGTCTGCCTCTTCCGGATTTCTTCGGCGGAACAGGGGCGGCAGGTGCAGCATCTTCACTTCTGCGGTTGTAAGACCCGGCATACTGCCTGTTTGTGCTGATCCCGGGTGTATACATGTTAGACATGTTTTCATTAGCCGTCCTGTAACCCGCTTCCCTATATGACGGCTCAGCTTGAGCAGCCGAGCGCATTTCACTGCGCCGCCTGAAGCTCCACTCCGGCACACCTGACGGAGCATATCCAGTGGGTTGTGGTGTGGGTGGAGTTGATTGTATTTGAACAGGCGAAGCAACAGGCTGTGTTTGCTGTGATGATTCCGGCAACGGAATACCAGGCTGAATGTTATCATCAGCATTGACGGGAGAATACAGCACATCTTGCACATCCTCCGGAGAAACTCTCAAAGGATGCTTATTTCCCGACAACCACGACGGCGGAACATAATTATCTGTTCCGATATCATCGTTCTTGTTTTCAAATTCCTGATTCATCAGCTTCCTCCTGAAAATCGCAAACTATAATTGATTACAAAATGTTAGTCGCAGATTATTTTAATGTTAATCGTTAATTGCTAACTGCTAACTGTTAATTGTTAATTGTTAATTGTTAATTGTTAATTATTTAGCCACTAATTGCTAATTGTATAATACTTTGTCTTTGTGTCTATAGCGTGAATAAAGTTGAAATAAATTTTTAAACAATCGCAAGGATTTTCCCGCCCAAAATAGCGAATTTTAAATAAAAAAAATAACCCTTGACACCCGGCTGTACCTCACTCTATAATTTCATACAATATGTAGTTATAAATGCATCTTAAAATTTTATATGAGGTTTGTGAAAGGAGAGATTTTTATGGCCTATTTTTTCGAAGCTCCATCGCGCACATTCAGTGAGTATCTCATAGTTCCCGGTTATTCCGGAGCTGACTGTTTGCCAAGCAAGGTGAGCCTGAGAACACCTTTGGTTAGGTACAAGCGCGGAGAGGAGCCGCCTTTATCCATAAACATACCGTTAGTCTCTGCCATTATGCAAGCCGTATCCGATGACCAAATGGCCGTCTCGCTTGCAAAAGAGGGCGGAGTGTCTTTTATTTACTGCTCTCAGAGCATCGAAGCTCAAGCAGCCATGGTCAGCAAGGCAAAATCATACAAGGCAGGATTTGTCACCAGTGATTCAAACATACGCCCGGACGCGACTCTGGTTGATATTCAAGCACTCAAGCGGAGAACCGGGCATTCAACGGTCGCCGTCACTTCTGACGGAACTGCAAACGGCAGGCTCGTCGGTCTTGTGACCAGCCGTGACTACAGAGTCAGCCGCATGGACGGAAGCGAGCGTGTCAGTTCGTTCATGACCCCTGTAGAAAAGCTCATCACAGCACCGCCCGGCACGACTCTAAAAGAGGCAAATGATATAATCTGGGATCACAAGCTCAACTGTCTGCCGGTTATGGATGATAACGGGCGCCTTATGCATATGGTATTTCGCAAAGACTATGATTCACATAAAGCAAATCCCACAGAGCTGTTAGACTCTGATAAAAAATATGTGGTCGGGGCCGGTGTCAACACACGCGACTATGAAGAGCGGATTCCTGCGCTGGTTGAGGCCGGGGCGGATGTTTTATGTATAGATTCATCCGAGGGATATTCCGAATGGCAAAGACAAACCATAATGTGGGTGCGTGAGAAGTACGGTGATAGTGTCAAGATAGGAGCGGGTAATGTTGTCGATGGCGAGGGTTTTAGATTTTTAGCCGATTGCGGTGCTGACTTTATCAAGGTTGGAATCGGCGGCGGCTCTATCTGCATAACCCGCGAGCAAAAAGGCATAGGCCGCGGACAAGCAACTGCTGTTATTGATGTTTGCGATGCCAGAAACGAATATTATGAGCGTACCGGAATTTATATTCCGATTTGCTCTGACGGTGGTATTGTCCATGATTATCATTTTACACTTGCACTTGCAATGGGTGCGGATTTTCTGATGTTGGGGCGTTATTTTGCTCGCTTTGACGAAAGCCCGACCAACCGTGTAAGCATTGGCGGCAGCTATATGAAAGAGTATTGGGGCGAGGGTTCGGCACGTGCGCGCAATTGGCAGCGTTACGATCATGGTGAGGAAGCTTCTGATGGATTGTCGTTTGAAGAGGGAGTTGACTCTTATGTTCCGTATGCCGGAAGCATGAAAGAAAACTTGGGCATAACCCTCGGCAAAGTAAAATCGACTATGTGCAACTGCGGTGCTTTGACTATACCTGAACTACAGGAAAAAGCTAAGCTCACCCTTGTTTCATCGACGTCCATTGTCGAGGGCGGCGCACATGATGTCTTGCTCAAGGAAAATGTTGTTCCATAGGTAATCTGAAATAAAGCTGAGGGGGTTCGACTCCCCTCAAGCAAAGGGTCTGTCACACGTCTAAAGTGCAACAGACCCTTTGTTTTTTGTCAAGAATTATCTGTACAGAAGCGGCGGCGGCACGAGCTGTCTCGACATGGATTCAAGCAA
>Ga0123355_10001387_pt1 | contig 33783 bp, 29 predicted proteins | sample TergutEmb28metaG_3_FD_89872 | JGI IMG/M metagenome (GOLD analysis project Ga0123355, IMG submission 89872) | Embiratermes neotenicus P1 segment gut microbial communities from Petit-Saut dam, French Guiana - Emb289 P1 | ecosystem: Host-associated > Arthropoda: Insects > Digestive system > Gut ...
AGTTGGTTTGTCAATAAGGTCGGCAGAGATTGCTGTGATGCACTGATTATTTCAGCCGGGTCTGTCGCATATAGGCGCAAAGATGGTATTGCCGTAGTTCCTGCATCTTTGCTTGGGGCGTAATATGTAGCCGTAGCAGTTATATGATTTGCGCTTGCGTTGTCAATAATTCTTTCAAGGTGCGGTTATGGGATGCCGAGAACAAAAAAGAAGAAATTCCGCAAGCTTGACCGAAATTAAGATGAAAGTTTATTAAGATGGATGTATGCAAGCTGAAACAAAATTCACTGCAAAGAGGTATTCAATGAAACAACTGTCCATAGCTTTTTCCGCACCCAACATAAACATCCCCATTAACTACCACCATGAGGTGCAGAGCTTGATTTACAATCTGCTCTGCAGGGAGTGCACCAAAACTTTTCGTTTTGATACACTCCCTGCAAAAAGTGTAGATTCATAGAGATATTAAATGGCGATGGAGATATTTTGTTCCTACGATGAAATACTTGCTAATTTTGCACGACGTTCCTCAATAGCGCGGCGAGTTCTCTCAGCGCGATGTTCGGTGTCGGCATGGTATTCTTCTTGAGTGGCATCTTTCAATCGTTCATAATCCCATGTTCGTATTTTATGGATGTCTTCAATAGTGAACGCTGCACTGATCTTCGGTTTTGGAATATCATGTATCATCGTCTACACCTCCTGAAATTAAAATGGTTGGCGTATATATCGGCATTTCCTTGTAGCCTGCCAGTGCATTTACGCCTCGGACACCCGATATAGTTTTTACATTTACCATGTGTTTGAAGTTCCAAGAGATAACCATGTCGCAGTTATAAACACAAGCATAGGCAATGTGTTGACGATCCCGTGCGCTTTTTGGTGGCATTATGCCTGCGTCTAAGTATTGTGCTGCTAACTCTAGTACCTCGTTGTTTGCTTGAAGTTCGGTGTAGCTTATTTCACTTAGCCGGTCTAACAGATGAGAGCGCTTTGGTTCTGAACAGTCATCTAATTCAATCATTACCACTGGAGATATAGAAACCTCATATGTCTTAGCTTTTATAAAAGTCCACAATTTGTGCGTGTCTGCTTGCTTATCCGGCACATCGGGGGCATATAAATGGCTGACAACGGAGGTGTCGAGATATATTTTAAGTTTCTTCATGCGCCGTCCTCCTTTTTGCAGCTTGGCGTTTGGTTATTATTACATCAATATTATATGACAATAACGCTATTTATGTCAATGATTCAAAGCGCATATTGCAATGATGAACTGTAACATACAATGAGGTAGGGTTCTGAGGAATTGAACCTGCCCCCTTCGTTCGAAGGGGGTGTCGTCCGCAGACGGCGGGGGTTGTCTCCGGAATGTTACTTAAGATAAACCGGAGGTTGGTGTTTGTTCTTGATGCTTAGGGAGAAAAGAGTGGTTGTATGAGTCTTGACAAATCACGGGAGGTAAGTGATGTAAGGAATACGGAGGTGTGGGAGGATTGTTCTAGGTGCTCTTTAAACATGTGAATTGTGTTGTGTCGCAGCGTGTTTATGACTCTCTCAATCAGCGCTTACAACAGACACGGTGTAGTGTCCGTGCCTGTTGTAAGCGCATCGCATATTCAGATATAATTGCTGTATGCTGCTCATGCTATTTTGCAAGCATCACATATTCAGAGATCATATTGAGGTACAACTTCCATTTCATTGTGTAGGCGAAACAAAAAGAACGCGACACGGGTTCGCAAGACCCTGAACAATCTCGAGTTATTTCCCGACACAAAACCGTTCGAAGATACGCGAGATGATATCTTCACGCATGGTTTTACCTGTAATTTCACCTATGGCAGAGAGCGCAGCTTCGATGTCAGTTACCACAGCGTCTGGAGTTACCGACGATGAAATAGAGTCGATTGCCGCCATTGTGCAATCTGTAGATCGCATTATAGCGTCTGCTTGACGTGCGTTTGTGATAATCTCTCCGGAAACAGGCGTTCCAAGCTCGGGGAATATCTTTTTGATCTGCTGATCCAGCATATCAAGCCCAACGCCGGTCTTGGCAGAAATGTGGATACAATCCAGCCCTAATTGCTTGAGTACATCCGCATCCAATTGTGCGTTTAAATCCGATTTATTGATTACTGCAATTTTCGCAATGCCCTCCGGTATGGAGTCTAGCGCTTGATGGTCTTCATCTCGCAGAGGCTCAGAGCCGTCAAACACCAATATGATGAGTCCTGCATCGCTCAGTGCCAGTTGTGTACGTTCTACGCCCAGCTTTTCTACGACATCGTCTGTCTGCCGCAGTCCCGCAGTGTCGATGAGACGCAGTAGCACACCGCCAAACATGACTTTTTCCTCAATGGTGTCGCGTGTTGTGCCGGGAATGTCGGTGACAATGGCGCGGTCATATCCTAAAAGTGCATTTAAGAGTGAAGATTTGCCGGTGTTCGGGCGTCCGACAATGGCAGTCGGAATGCCCTTGAGCATCACTTTGCCTCTTTCGTGGGTGGCGAGCAAGCGTTCAAGTTCGTCTTTGGCATGATGCAATGAAGATAAATAGGTTTGCATTTTAAATTCATCGATGTCTTCGTCCGGATAGTCGATTACGGCATGGAAGTGTGCCATGACATCAACCAGTGTGGCATAGACTGTTTCCAGTTTAATGCCCACGGCACCTCTCAATTGACCTGCCGCATTTTGCGCAGTTGATACGGTTTCTGATTCGATGAGATCAATGACGGCCTCGGCTTGCACCAGATCCATGCGCCCATTCAAAAAGGCGCGTTTTGTAAATTCCCCTTGCAAAGCTTGCCGTGCGCCATGTGCAAATAGTGTTTTTAGCGCTTCGGATAATACGAGTGGAGAGCCGTGGCATTGAAACTCAGCGGTATTTTCACCAGTATAGCTGTTCGGGCCTCTTGATATCATGCACAGCACGATATCAATGAGATTTCCGTCTACGTCAAAAAGCTCACCGTAGTACATGTGGCGGTCTCTGGCATCGCAGAGCCGTGTGCCGCTATATGCTTTAAAAGTTCTGTCGGCAATGGTTATGGCATCGTCGCCGCTCATGCGAATAATTCCGATTGCCGAGACCATCTGGCCTGTGGCAATTGCTGCTATTGTATCTACCAAAATAAGCATCCTCCCGGAGATATAAAAATCATAAAGCATTCAGTATTCATAATAGCACAAATAGTGTATATTACAAGATAGCGACATGTGATTAATGTATTTCTACAATGAATTCATTTCCAAATTTGGAAACTGATTATTGCTTAAATCAAAAAGCTGCAATTGTTTACAGAATACGGATAAACATATATAATTACCACCATAAATCAGTCAATACATCGCAGCATTATGTGCGATGTGCCATAGAGGCATCACGGCCGCGCGAGCTAAATACTGCGCAAGTAAAGAATGTATGAAGAGAAAGTGGGAAATATATGAAACTTGAGCGACTATACTTTGACATAGAAAATGTCAAATTCGGTGAAGAACCCTGCATTGACCACCACACTTTGATTCTTGAGCGCAGTGCACTTGAACAACTCGCGCAAGACAGTGCGTTTGCTCGTGTGCAAATAGACATTGCGGCACCGGGAAGTGATACGCGGATGCTTAATGTGGGTGATATGACGCAGCCGACAGTCCGTTTAGGGGCGAGCGAAACAACATTTCCCGGACTCACAGGCAAAATGGAGACCGTGGGCGATGGTCGGACGGCGTTACTTCGCGGTGTGGTGGTGACTGAGATCGTCGAAGTAAATGTAGATATTTCAAGCTATCTGCAATTATCAGATGTGGCTGCGCAGATAACCGAGCTTGCAGCCATGTGGCATGTAACCATTGATGCATACAAAGCGCCGGGGGTAGAGAAATATGACTATCTATCTGCGCTCAATCTCGCATCAAAGCGTATTGCAAAATATATAGCAGATTTGGCCGTAGGGCTTAATCCTGATGAGCAAGAGACACTGGAGCTACGGCACGAGATTCCGGATGATCTGCCGAGGGTGGCGTATTTGGCGAATGTCTTTTGCCACAGACCATATACCGAATCACTGATCTATGGTGCCAGTATGCTGGAGTCATTGCCAACCATACTGCATCCGAATGAGATATTGGATGGTGCACTGACCAATCGTGACTATGATAATGCCACCAATGCCGATCCGACATTTGTTTGGCAAAACCACCCAATAATATTAGAATTATACCGCAGGCACGGCAAGGATCTAAACTTTGCCGGTGTTGTTGTCAATAATGTCCACCACGAGCTTTCTTGTAAGGAACGTAATGCAACGATGGCTTGCGCTTTGATCAATAATAATCTCAATGCGGATGCGGTCATCATCACCAAAGAAGGTGGCGGTCATCCTCAAGTTGATATTGGTATTGCGACAGACATACTGGAAGGCAAATACGGAATCAAAACGGCGATACTGATGGTCGAGATGTTATCTGCAAAAAATGATTCATATGGGCAAGTGCTCTTTCAGTCTGAATATGCAGATGCTATGGTTTCTGCAGGGTGCGCCGCTTTTGTGACATTGCCGCCTGCAAAGAAGACTATCGGTATGATGGAGCAAGATAACAGAGGCAATACCGCGCAGAGTGCATCCGGAGAGATGGTCATCAATCACCGTGCACTTAAGGGCGGGCAAAGTCAGTTAGGCTACACGAAATATGGCAGTTTAAAATTTTAACTGTCTCGTATATAGCGCCCACTGATTGCGCATTTCATATTTTATTGAGTAAGATATCGCTACACGAGTTACTGTTTCGCAGCGTTGTAAGCGATAGCCCGAAGAAAGGACTGAATTTTCACATGCCGGAGAAACTAAAGGTCATTCATTACCTCAACCAATTTTTCGGACAAATCGGAGGAGAAGAGTCTGCCGATACCGGAGTGCAGATCAAAAGCGGAGCGATCGGGCCGGGTCTGATTCTGGAAAAAGCGCTAGGTGAGCGTGCGATGATAGAATACACCATCATTTGCGGCGATAATTATTTTAACGAAAATGCCGAAAGTGCCATGCAGGAGATCATGAGTTTTGTCGCGGCACATCAGCCGGACTTGTTCTTTGCCGGCCCTGCGTTCAATGCGGGCAGATATGGTGTCGCTTGCGGTGCGGTCTGTGCGAAGGTGAAAAAGCAAATAGGCATTCCGGCAATTACTGCTATGTTTGAAGAAAATCCCGGACGTGAGCTGTATGCATCGGATTTGTTTATCCTCAAAGCGCCGGACAATGCGCGAAAAATGGCAGAAACTGTAACAGCCATGGCAGCGTTTGCTTATAAAATGATAGACGGAACGCTTGAGCGCAATCCCGAAACAGAGCATTTCTTTGAAAGAGGCTGGATGGTCGTAAAAAAATATGAGGACATGGCATCCAAGCGTGTTGTGGATATGCTGCTTCGTAAGGTGAAGGGGGAGGATTTCAAAACAGAAATGCTTATGCCGGAGAACAAAAAAGTAGATCCGCCCGCACCGCTTAAGAATCTCAAAGCCGCCACAGTGCTTCTGGCAACAGATGGCGCACTGTGTCCGCAGGGCAATCCCGATGGTATGAAAGTCGGTGATTCTGTGGTCTTTAATGAATATTCCATCGAGGGGTTGGACACGCTGTCCGAAGCAGATTACACCTGTGTCCATGGTGGTTTTGATACGAGTTTTGTTAAAGATAATCCGAATAGGCTGATACCGCTCGATGCGATGCGTGTACTTGAAAATGAGGGGGTTACCAAATTTCACAATGCATTTTTGTCCACCTCAGGGCTGGTGACCGGTGTGGTTGCGAGTACCAAGATGGGAAAAGAGATGGCGCAATATGTTAAAGATCACAATATTGATGCGGTGATCTTGACATCGACATGAGGAACGTCTACGCGCTGCGGTGCAGTGATGACTAAGGAACTTGAGATAGCGGGTATTCCTGCGGTACAATATTGCAATATGACACCGGTTGCACAGGCGGTAGGTGTCAATAGGATTATGGAGTCGGCGAGTATAAAGTATCCGTTTGGGAATCCGGATGTCCCGGAAGATATTGAGCAAGAAGAGCGTGTGGGTCGTTTGCGTTGTGTGCTGGACCGGTTGACATCCCTGTAGGAGCTGGGGATACGGCGCAAATATGCCGGAAAAGATCCTTCGCTTTGCTCTGAGATGATATTTATAGTAATGATAAATCAAAAAGTAGAGAGGAACAGTAGCTTATGGAAATGATGAAAGAGCAAATCAAAGCATTTTCAGAATCTTTGGGCATGGCAGTATGCGGAGTGGCCGGGGTAGAAAGGTTTGCGACATCACCGGAAGGAAAGCATCCCTGTGATATATTACCGGGGTGTAAATCGGTTATTGTCATCGGTGTCAATCTGCTCGATGGTGTTGTTCAGGCGAATTTTAGAGCATTTGAAGATGGGCGTGCGGACTTAAAGGGTATCTATGGTACATATGGATACACCATGTTGCCCAACTTCGAACTGACTTATGCCTGTTATGCCGTTGCAAAATATATTGAGGCAAATAGTGAAGGTATAGCGACACCGTGCTCCACAGGCCCTATGACCAATGGGCTGCAAATCAGTATTCGTCATGCAGCAGTTGCAGCGGGTTTGGGGCAGTTTGGATACATGAGCATTGTACTGACGCCGAAATATGGTCCAAGGATCCGATTCGGGGTAATATTGACCACATTGGAGCTGCCGCAAGACCCAATGTATGATGGGCCGGAGTTGTGTAGCCCGGATTGTACAGTTTGTCAGCAGGTATGTCCGACAGAAGCCATCCGTGAAAAAGGGTCACATGAACTGGATCATGTACAAATGGGTGACAAGTCATATGATTATACCCATGTCAACTTGCCGAAATGCAGAAAAGCGCTTCAAGCGATGACGAAGGAGCTGGGCGGTACGGAGGATTATCTGCTTGAAGAAAATCCAACGCTTGCCGATCTGACCAATGCAGAAAACCGTATGCCGATCAATGTAAGAGGGCTGCAACATGTAGATTCATGGCACTGCGGTAAGTGCCAAGCGTATTGTCCGGCAGGGGACTGGGCAGAGCGTTATAAAAAAACCGGGCTCAGCAAAGGGTTTAAAGCGATCTTAAACTCGGCGGAATAAATAATATATAGGGAGAATAAAGTTATGTTGGATTTTGAATTTTATGCGCCAACACGGATACTGTTTGGAAGAGATGCACTGCAAACGCTGCCGGATCAAATTCAAAAAGCAAAGGTCAAAAAACTCATGCTGGCGCATGATGGCAGTACCGCAACACAGTTTATCGTTGATCAGGTTGAGGCAGTCCTCAAGAAGCATAACATCAGCTATGCCGAATTTAAGGGGATTGTACCCAACCCATTGTTATCTCGTGTACTTGAGGGTGTGGATTTTTGCAAGGAAGAAAATATTGATTTTATTCTTGCAGTCGGTGGTGGCAGCGTCATTGATACCGCTAAAGGTATCGCGGCAGGTGTGAAGCTAGAAGCGGGCAAAGATTTGTGGAGGGATTATCTGTATCCGAAAATGAGAGTGACGGATGCGATTCCGATCGGCGTTGTGCTGACGATTCCGGCCGCGGGGAGTGAAGCGTCTTTTGGTACAGTAATTACTCATGATGAGCTGAAGATGAAGAGATATACCGGAGGGGAATCGCTGCTTCCAAAATTTGCCATTTTGAACCCTGAGTTTACCATGACACTTCCGCCATATATGACCGCTTGCGGTGTTTTTGATATATTGTCGCACTTGATGGAGCGGTATTTTGTGAGTTTCCCCCATGTCGATCTTTCTGATCGGATGATTGAAGCCGTTGCGCGTTGTGTGCTCAATTGCGGACCAATACTGATTGATGATCCGATGAACTATGATGCCCGTGCTGAGATCATGTGGGCGGCGTGCATTGCCCACAATAAGATCCTTGAGATGGGACGTACCCATGGTGACTGGGCGAGTCATGATACTTCGCACGAAATTAGCGCAACATACGATCTGGCGCATGGTGCGGCGCTGGCCATCATCACACCGGCTTGGATGAAGTATGTATATAAGCATAATCCGGCGAAGTTCCATCAGTTTGCCGTCCGTGTTTTTGATGTGGATGTGGCTTTTGATCGAATGGATGATGCGATTTTGGAAATGATCCGGCGGCTTGAGAATTTTTGTGATACAATGGGGCTGGCGACTACATTATCGGGTGCCGGAATTGATGATCGTAAGTTTGAGCTTATGGCTGGTAATGCGCTAGATGGTCGTGAGCATGTGGGTACCGGACATGGTATTTATCTGCTCAATAAAGAAGACGTGCTCAATGTGCTTCGATTGGCATTATAAAATAATTACTGCTTTAGCGCCCTCGCGAGGGAGCTGTCAGCGAAGCTGACTGAGGGAGTACACACGAGCTGTAGCAGAGGAGACGAACATGAACATTTTTCAGTTGTTATGTTTTGTTACATTGGCAGGCACTGCAACATTTAGCGAAGCCTCGGATAAGCTATATATATCGCAATCATCATTTAGCAATAACATACAGACTATGGAAAAAGAACTGGAAGTCGATCTTGTCGTCCGGCAACGAGGCACGGTGACATTTACAGATGCAGGTCATGCATTTTTGTCCCATGCCAGAAAAATCGTAGATGAGTACAGCAATGTCAATAAACTCCTGCGGGAATACAAGCAATCATCGGGCGAGCGTGTACTTTTGTACACGGATCGCCTGAGCAGCTACGGATATAATGACCTGATCACACGCTTTAAAAACAAGCACCCTGAAATACAGATAGAGATCATTGAGCTGGTTGATGAAAATCTTGATGAAATGGTCAAAAAATCCAGTGACTTTGTGGGCATCACTTTTTCTTCGAAAAAGAAAGCCGGATTCGGAACAAAGTGCCACACACTGGTCACTGACAGACTTGCGGCATTTGTGACTAAAGCGCATTGTTTTTCGAAAAAGAGAAGCATTAAGCTCAGTGATCTGAGCAATGAGCCTTTTCAGATTATTTCCAATAGACAGTCGGATTTCTTAAATGAATTTACATTGGGGCAGTTCCATAAGGCCGGTGTTGCGCCGAATGTTGTATCGCTGGATTTGTGGTATAGCACATTGAGAGAGACCATTCGGGACTTGGGCGTCCCGGCGATTTTGCCGGAAAAAGTGGCGCGGATTTTCTGTCAAGAGGATATGAAAGTTACGCCAACCGATGCGGATAAGTTCTTCATCAATGTGGTGATACCGGAGGCATGTAAAAATAGCGCAGCTTTGCGATTTTTTGAATTTGCATCTGAGTCGTAAGGGTAAAAGAAAAATCAGACATCAGACAGTTTTTGTATCCAAATTTGATAGATTGTTTTAGGCGTTGAGGCTTCAAATTAAGCGGCAAGTATGTATAATTATGGAAACAGTAAAAAGTGCAAAAGCACTTAAAAAAGCAAATATGAATGGAGTGGAAGTATGCACGGTTTTGTAGGTAAGGTTCTGATTGCGGATTTGAGCAAGAAAACATATGTCATTGAGGACTTAAATGAAAAATGGGCCAGCGCATTTTTAGGAGGCCCATCACTGGGCGCAAGATACCTCTATGATCTGATGCCGGCCAAGACACCATGGGATGCACCGGAAAGTGTGTTGGGTTTTGTTACGGGGCCTGTCAATGATACCAAATCCTTTATGGGTGGAAGATACACCGTCGTGAGTAAATCTCCTGTGTACGATGGGTTTAACGACTCAAATTCCGGAGGCAACTTCGGGCCATTTATGAAAAGAGCCGGATTCGATGCCATATTTGTAAAAGGTATTTCAGAAACCCCTTGCTATCTGTACATAGATGATGGAAAAGTGGAGTTTCGTGATGCGTCGAACCTCTGGGGTAAGACCACATTGGATACGGAAGCTGCACTGAGGGAAGAGATTGGAAATAACAATTTTTGTGCCGCACTCATTGCACCGGCCGGGGAGCGTCTGTCGCATATGGCGGCAGTGATGAATGATGGTCATCGCGCCGCAGGTAGAGGTGGATCCGGAGCGGTGATGGGTTCGAAGAAGCTCAAGGCTGTGGTTTGTCGAGGCACTCATAAAGTAACTGTAGAAAAGCCGGAAGATATTTTAGAGGCCAACAAATCTTGGCAGAAGTTTGCCGACAGTCCTGAGGGAGTGCGGATCGGGCCGTGGAGTGCACATGGTACGGCATCGAATTATGAGTTCTGCGTGATGATATCTGATGCAGGCATTAAAAATTGGGGCGGACAACCTGCCGATATGCCTGAACATATGGTCAAGCCCTTGACCGGAGAGGCGATGGATGCCAAGTATAAGGTGAAAAAATATGCATGTCATTCCTGTCCAATTGCTTGCGGGGCGCAGTATCATATCAAAGAAGGGGTACATGATTTTAAAACCGAGCGTCCTGAATATGAGACATTGGGTGCCTTCGGCAGTATGCTGCTCAATGATGATCCCATCAGCGTAAATATCTGTAATTTACTGTGCAATGAATATGGATTTGATACGATTTCCATGGGTGGAACCATCGCATGGCTTATGGAATGTTATGATAACGGTCTGTTTACATTAGCGGAGCTTGATGGTATAGATCTTAAATGGGGAAATGCAGATGCCATCGTTGCAATGACGAAGCGCATTTGTGCATATGAAGGAATCGGAGTTGTGTTGCATGATGCGACAGTCAAAGCTGCCGATCATTTCAAACGCGGTCATGAATATCTGGGTGTGGCCAGCGGTATTGAAATTCCGCACCACTGCGGAAGATGTAACCCGGCAATGGCCAGAACATTTACATATGATCCCACTCCTGGAAGACATGTGAAGGGCGGCAGAGGCGCAGGCCTTGGATTTCAGCCTCCTGAGGTTAAGTATGTGTACGAAGAATGGGGTGCGCCTGATAAGGCCGGGGTCATCAATGCAGAATATGACAATCTATCCGGATTTTGCCACTTTGCATTTCTCATGGCTCCGGGTGCGAAATTTAAGTATCTCGATGCAGTGTTTGGCCGTGAGCACACAAAAGAGGAGCTGGACAAACTAGGGCTTCGCTCGTTTGCGATTCGTGCGGCATTTAATATTAGAGAAGGTATCACAAGAAAAGATTATACGATATCTGACCGCAACATTGGTAAGCCTCCGATTGTCGGTGGGCCGTTGGATCAGGTGACGATACCGCTTGAACATATTACCGATCAGTTTTTTGAGGCGATGGGATGGCATGTTGATACCGGTATTCCGACGAAGGACTTTTTGGAGGAAATCGGCGGGTTGGAATGTGTTATGAATGATCTTTATCCTGTGAAATAACCAGTAAGTTCAATACAAACAAAACATAGTGTTCTAAATAAAAATTCTTCGCTACTGCTCTGTCATTCTGAGCGATAGCGAAGAATCTTTTAAGCGTTATTTTGTGAACTCATGCGATAGCGACAACTTTTTACCGAATCACAGCATTTGCAAATGGGAACAGTATGAAGATAACCGGAACATACGCAATGACAAGATAAGTGAGGTTATACTTCCAGGTGTTTGCCACCGTAATATGGCCGGGGCCAAACATGAGCGGAGCCGCAACAGTTGAAGACGGCACGAGCGCACCCAAACTTGCAGCCAGACCTATAAGAATAACAACGCCGCCCAGGCTGATATCGGAGCCTGCAATGAGCGGGAGTGTCAGATGAACAAACAACAGCATAGTCACGGTGTTGGAAATAAATTTTGTCATAATGAGTGAGCAGACGAGTGCAATACCAACAAGGACATATGGGCTTAGTCCATATGTGATCGGCTCAAGTACCATGCGTAATTGTGCAATAATTCCTGCATCGGCGTGGTTGAGCGCATTGCCGAAAACAATAACCGCAGCAACAAAGCCAAGTACACCCAACGGAACTATTTTTGCAACTTCGGAGTAATTAGCAATAGGCTTGTTGTCAATGCGCAGGATACAAAGAATAGACACGCCGATAATCGGCGGTACTGCAAATCCCAGACTGCGTACCCATGCGGCAGCCTGCGGCGCAAAGGGTCGTGCATACTCAGGGAACAGCCAAGCTAAAATGACGCATATACCGACGACCGTAGCAATCTTACCTTGCTTAGAAAGCGGCGGTGAATTCTTTTTCGCTTGACTTACATCATAAGATGCATACTGCTTGGTATCCAGTTTTCTCCAGATTACACATACGACGAGCATCATGATTCCATACATAATAAAGGCCCAAGGCACACCAATGGTGATCCATTGTCCCCATGAAATATAAATGCCATGCGCATTATATACCGCATCCATCATGATCAGAGGAAGTGCATTGGAAAATGGGGTGGCGACTGCGGTGATGGAGTTTACCCACAAGATACACAGCATTATGGCGGTATAGAAGCTGTCACCTTTTTTGTAACCCATCTCTTTTAAGAAGGTTTCGGCGATCATGATATAGATGATCATCAAAGCCATACTTTCAAGGAACAGACCAAGAAACAAATTGGAGAAAACAAACATAGCAATAAATGCTTTGGGTTTACCTTCAACGAACTTTCTGGTGACAAACCAGCGAGCTACTTTTTCGATGACGCCGCTTTCCTTGAGGATGCCGTTGAGCACCAAGCAAACCATGATCAAAATGATGATCTGATTACCGAAGCTCTGCTGCCAAACCATGACAGGTGTCAATATACCTGTCACAATCAGACCTGCGCACATGAGCAGGCTAACCCAGTCTGTGTGGTTTGTGACCCAAAGGTAGAGGGTTGGGATAAGTACAGCCAACACGTGTATACCGGTGCGTGTCAGATGTTCGCCCGGACTAAATGCAATCAATACGATGATTGAGAGCGCCAAAGCGATGAGATAGTGCCTGTAGGATTTTACTGTTGACATTGCGAGATTCACCTTTCTATCTTTATTTTATTTGTTAATACATATTTTACAAAAATGATAAAAAAACATACACTGGTTTTGTTGAAGATTTTATCCAGTATATGGGTTATGATGCTTTGTTTGCAATCGCCTTTTGGCAACTTTATATAGCCATATTCGAAACGATTTTAGAGTTCACGAAAGTTGGTTTATATGAAATAATATAAGCCGTGTGATATTTTAAGAAGAAAGGTAGAAAACTAAAATGACAAGAGAGCATTTACAGACGATAATCAATGAATTCAGCGACAAATCGCCGCTCAACTACCTCAGTGAAAAAGGGGTGCATACAGATGCGCAAATAGACAATTATGCGAAAAACAACCTATATCAGCATACCGCACCGTTTAGTGAAGATATGCTCGGTGCGGAGAAAGACAGCGGGTTGGTAGGTATGCGTTTTTACATGCATCCGATTTTTTCCATCGCACGTGCGGATGATCCGATGTTTGATGTCATCAAGCGCCCGGAGGTGGTCGGGGCGCATCATCTCATGCCTACAGAGTGGCTGCCGGAGGCAAAGTCTGTGATTACATTCTTTCTGCCATTTAATCATGACACGGTCGAGGCCAATAAAAAAGATCCCCAAGTTCCTGCTGTAGAGTGGGTGTATACAAGGGTTGATGGTCAAAGATTTTTGCTGGCGCTGGGTACGGCGGTGTGTAATGCGCTGATTGCCGATGGGTACAAAGCGGTTGCGCCATATACGCAAGACAAATACATCATGCAGGTCAATCTTGAGCCGCCGCCCGGTACTGAGCATGTGCCGCCGTATTCAACGAATTGGTCGGAACGGCATGTGGGTGTGGTTTCAGGTCTGGGTACTTTTGGGCAATCAACGAATTTTATTTCTAAGATAGGATGCGCCGGGCGGCTCATCAGTGTGGTGACTGATTGGGAGGTTTCGCCTGATGAGCGTGATTACAGTGATTGGCTGGGGTATTGTAATGATTGTGGGTTGTGCATCAAAAAGTGCCATGGCAATTGTTATTTTCCGGACAGGCATGGTAAAGATCATGCGTTGTGCAGTCAGCAGATTCGCAAGGTGTGTGCGCCGTTTGCGCCACGGTATGGTTGCGGAAAGTGTCAGTCGGGTATTCCTTGTGAGTATCGGCCTATGAGGAAGAAAGGGTAACGTAAGTTAAAGCTGGAAGTAACTCCCTCAGTCAGCTACGCTGACAGCTCCCTCGCGAGGGAGCCAAAGCGGAAGTTGGAAATAACTCCCTCAGTCAGCTACGCTGACAGCTCCCTCGCGAGGGAGCCAAAGCGGAAGTTGATTATATGTAATGCCCTCGGTCAGTGTGTTGCTGACCGAGGGCATTTAAATCACATATATTAATTACTCGTAGAACTCCCTGCTATATGCATAGAGCTCATTGGCAACAGTCCACGTCTCTTTCGGATCGACATTGCGTAAAAACGGAACATAACCGCCGCCCGGTGCGTATTTTTCGACATTGTTCCTGACAATCTTGACGAGCTCATCATCGGTATATGTCTTGCCAATTTCCAGACCGTCCATTGGCGTGACAAACCCAATCTTATCGCCATACTTTGCCTTGAGCATTTGCATATCATTTGCCCTGGGCTGCATCCAAACTAAATCAATATCCAACGCTGAGATGTATGGGAAAAAGCGTTCAATCTTACCGCATGAATGCAGCTCAAACACTTTGCCTGCGCCCTTGATATGATCTACTATTTTTTTTGTTGGTTCATATACCAGTTCTTCCATCATTTTTTCAGAGAAGAATGTGTCGCGCTCGGTACCCCAATCGTCGTGGTATGTAACATAATCGACAGGGTAAAGCTCATTGAGCAGATCAAAATAATCTGTCATATACTGAGCAAAGCGCCAGAAGAAATCCCTACAGGCCTCCGGTTCTTCCGCAAGTGCCATCATGCCCTCGCCGTATCCACCGAGAAATGCCACAAGCATTTCGGTGAGACCTTGGTAAATGTTGACATGCATTGCCTTTTCAGGGTCGTACTCGTTTTTCATGAATTGCGCTGCTTTTTCGCGGAAGTTCCAGTCATCAAAATTGGGGAATTTTATTAGTTTTTCCCAATCGCAAATATCCTCGACGACCTTGGTTCCGGGTGTAAGCATGGCACCATGGGCATCTGCACACCATGTCCAAGAGTTTCCAAATGAATCTAAAAATGTATAGTCTACCGGCGAAGGGGCATGAAAGCGTGGTCCAAGTTGTTTGTCTCCTCTTTCGTCAGCCAGTTCGTTAGGGAGGCGATACTGTAAGTCCGAATATGAGATAGGTACCCACATTGGATTTTCGTGCCTTGCAGCACGCAAGAAATTTTCGCGGCGTGATATGGGCGCTTCAAACACAGGTGCAGTCGCAGGTGCAGCGCCGAAGAAGCCTGTGCCATTGGTGGTTGTTTTTAAAGCGGGGTCTTGATACGGATGCCTTGGATATTTCTTCATCATGATACTCCTCTTTACAAAATTGATTAGGTAGACTCCCGGCAGCTTATAGTCCCAGTTTTTGCGCATATTCATCATCGCAGATGACGATGTTCTTCAGTGCGCCGCGCTCAGAGTCATCCAGCGCTTCTTGTATGTCATCTAATTTGAATTTGTTCGATAGCAGCGCATCGATATCTATTTGTCCGGTACGGTACATTTCCATATATTTCGGAATGTCACGTCTGAGCGTTACCCCGCCCATAACGCAGCCGGTTAGTTTCTTGCTGAGCAGAAAATCAAAGAAGTTAAACTCATGCATTCCTTCATTGCGAAAATGCTCATGCCCAACGACTACCATTTGACCATAAAGTGCAGTGAGGTCCCAAGTCATACGCTTTACATCTCCGGCCACGGCAACCATGCTGTGGTCAACACCATAACCGCCGGTGATGTCTTTGACCGCTTGCACGACATCCTTTACCTCTTTTGGATTGATGCAATGTGTTGCGCCGAATTTTTTTGCAGCTTCTAATTTTACTGGATTTATATCAATTGCGATGATTGGAACGCAACCGCAATGCTTTGCACCCATGATGGCAGACAGGCCGACCCCGCCGCACCCTGTGACAGCATACGACTGTCCGGGGGTGGGTTTAGAGCGATTGAGCACCGCACCAAATCCCGACATGAAACCGCACGCAAGCGCCGAGCCGATTTCGAAAGGAATATCATCATCAAGCTTGCATAACATGGCCTCATGCGCATTAGTATATGTAGCAAACCCTGCGGTTCCGGAGCAGGTTTGTACAACACGCTCACCATTTAAGCGTGTGAAGCAGCCCGGTACTCTAAAGGACATCGGCGGGATATTTTCGCAGAACCAATGCCTGTCGTTATAACATTGTTCGCAGTTGCCGCATCCTTGGCGCACTTCGCTGCATAGTACTCGATCTCCCGGCTTGACATAGGTCACTTTGGAGCCAATCTCGGTGACGACTCCGGCAATTTCATGTCCGGCAGCGCCGGGGCCTTCATATTCACCATGCTCACCGGTGTTGGCATGTATATCGCTATGACAGATGGTGCAGGTCATTACCTTAAGCCGCACATCATGATCTCCAAGATCGTCAAGTATTACCTCTTCTACAACTACTTCACGCCCCATTCGCGGAGCTACTGCAAGTTTTACACGCATTTTTTGTACGCCCTTTCTTTAATAAACTAATCATTTAGGATACGGTGCACTATTAGTCTAAATTTGACAGTATTTTGCCACAAATTATACAGATTAATGAACAATATTATCAATCGTGGTTTGGCAAGTTTTTGTGTCCGTTTTCGGATGGATTTGTGTTAAAAAGTTTACAATGCTTTATCAGGACGTACACCGAAGCTGACCGAGGGAGTTAACTTGAGTGTTGCGTGAGGACACCCAATAGGAACATACCCTGATTTCTACAATGTGAATCATATCGTAGGGGCTCTCCTATATAAACACCCACGGATAAAGCTGTGGGTGTACGATATCTATGATCTAACAGCCATCAAGAAGATACTGTATGAGCGTGTCGTGCAATTGGTCAGGGTATTCAGCAAGACTGACTGCGCATGTCGTCAAAAGTGGATTTTCAGACAAATTTAAAGCAACAACACCGCTGATATTCTGGATATCTACAGTCTTCTCCGTCAGCAAAGTGACACCATTACCCGCCGCCACATTGATGAGTAACGTGCTCAAACGCAATGTACTGTATTCCACATCGGGTACAAAGCCTGCCGCAATGCATACATTGAGCAAATATCTATACATGAGGCTATCGCCCTTGTATAGAAGAAATTTTTCGCCTTGAAGTGCATTGGTAGATATGGTCTTACACTGAGCCAGCGGGTGATCTGTAGATACAACAGCACAAAGCTTGTCTTGGCTAATGGGGTGTGCGCGTGGATATTTTTTGCTTATTATTTGCTCATAAACTATACCAATATCTGCCCGCCCAGAATTCAGCATGGAGCAAATTTCATTTGAAGAGCACTCGGTGACGGCGACCTCAACTTTCGGGTGCGCCTTTATAAAGGCGGTGAGCTGTCTCATGACGTGAGATTGCTGATATCCTATGCCGATACTGATATGTGAGTCATATGGAGAAGTATGCGTGCGGAGTTCTCTGCGCATATCATCATATTGCTTGGCCATGTATTTGATGCTGGGATATATGAGTTCGCCCTCTCGTGTCAGGACTTTTCTTGAGCCTTTTCTGATAAAAAGCGTGACTGAAAACTCATCTTCGAGTCTGTCGATGTATTTTGAGAGTGTGGATAAACTGAGTCCGAGTGCGGAGGCAGTGATGGACATTTTTTGAGTTTCTGCAAGACTTATAAAGCATATCATCTGCAAATATGTCATTTTAGTTGTGTCCTCCTGCGCTCATTTTCGGTCAATTACGATAAAATCAGTATATATTTGGGCAAAATGATTGTCAATGAAATTTCGAAAAGGAATACGTTACACTATTGGCTTCCAAAATGGTTAGATGTCTGATATAATCTGGACGAGTTTTTAAACCCATATGCAAATCACATAGATGCTCAACGTTTACATGAAAACGCCGATAGGAGTAAATAACAATTGGAAATAAACAATACCGATGCAAAACAGTCAGGCAGCAAGGCGTTGATGTTGGTACTCTTGCTCATTGCCCTGATCCAAATGCCGCAGATCGCAGTTTTACCCGCCATTGAACAACTGACAACCGAGGTCTTTCCCGACAGAACCTTACAATCCATCCAGACGGTGATGGGGCTGATTAGCTTCATGAGCGTGGCCACGGGAATTATAGGTGCAATCATCATAAGATGGGGCGTGTCCTCTAAAAAAACAGTGACGATATTGGGTATCGTTTTGATTGCGTCAGCAGGTGTTGGTGCGTTTTTCCTCAATACTCGATTCTGGCATGTCATTGTGCTCAATGCTTTGATCGGTGCAGGTATGGGTTTTTGTATCCCCAATTCTCAGAGTATTGTGTTTGACAGTTTTGACGAGAAGAGACGTCAATTCATGGTGGGTATGACATCGGCGTTTCTCAGTGCCGGTGGCGTGATCATGGGTGTCGGCGGTGGACTGCTGATTGCCATCGTATGGTATGGCGGGTACTTAATGGCATTATTGGCGCTTCCGGTCATCGTGCTGAGCATCATTTATATACCATCGGCAAGGCAGAGCGTTCTCAATGATGCGAAAAGAAGTTCAAAATTACCCGGTGCGGTATTCTTTTACGGCGCACTGATTTTTCTTTTCTCTGTTGTGTTTAATGTGGCGGGTATGAATATTTCAACACATATAGCCAATGGGAATATTGGTGATGCGGCGTTTGCCGGGCTTGCTGCTGCAATGCCCATGTTGGGTGGTATTGTCATGGGACTTTTGTTTGTTAAGATGTCCAATGCGCTCGGTGATAAGATATTGCCGTTGGCCTTTTTCATGCTCTTTGTCGGGTTTACGATATTGAATGTGTTTCCGACTTCGCTTGTGATGACATTGCTTGCGATGTTTCTCAAGGGTCTGGGGTTAAGTATGTTCATGCCGCGCTGTTTGTTTAATGTTTCCAATATAACAGATCCGTCCAATTCGTCTACAGCGACAATGCTTGTGCTAAGCATTGCACCCGGTAGCGGCGGATTTTTATCGCCCATAATTATGACCAATCTGACATTTGCGTTGGGCGGAGATTCTACCCGATTCAGATATCAGTTTACAGGATTTGTATGTCTGGCAATTTCGATTGTGGTATTTTTGATGATCAGTCGGAAGAAAACAGATTAGGTGATATGTTAAAAAAGCCATCGTCTTTCGGCAAGTTTTTGTATCCTTATTTGAATCGAAAATGAACTGGAACAAGCGTGACAAACCAAACTATAGCTGATAAATTAGTAGTATTCATATCAGTGCGTTATAGGAGGGGATGTAAGTGGCGGATATCGTTGGCGCAAACGGACAAAGAGCAGACTTTCGCGTGATTGGCAAGCCAAATCTTCCGGGCAAGGCATCATACGCATTGGCATCCGGCATCGCAAAGTTTGGCATAGATTACACCATGCCCAATATGCTTCATGCCAAGTTTCTCAGAAGCCCTTATGCAAATGCGCGTGTCTTAAGCGTGGATATATCAAAAGCAAGTCAGCTTGAGGGTGTTGTTGAAATCATCACATGGGAAGATGAGGACATCAAGAACCTCACACAAGGTGTGCGCCCATGGCTGGATAACTATGCGGATAGGGAAGGCATAGAAGTGGCAGTCATTGTGGTTGCTGAGTCACTTGAAATATGCGATGAGGCGCTGCGGCTGATGGATATTCAGTGGGAGGTGCTGCCGCATGTGGTAGAGATACTGGAGGGGATCAAACCCGATGCGCCGATTGTCAGACCTCCGGGAGACATGTTCCACGGTCCGGAGTCGGTCATGCAACAGATGGCACAAACACCGAACGGAAAGCCCAAGCGCGGCAATGTTTCGTTTTGTGACTTTGCGCAAGGCGATGCCGATAAAGCTATGGAAGAAGCGGAAGATATTATAGCGTATTCGCTCATGTTGCCCGGTTTTGCGTCGCATATACCGAATCCACCCGCATCCATAGCATGGTGGGGTAATGATCCTTATCGCGGCAGTGGTTTGTCATTGTTTATAGAAGGGGCCGTTCAGCGTAGGGAACATATTGCCCGTATGTATGGTGTTGCGGAAGATCGAACCATCCAAGAGGGTATCTTCCAAGGCGGGAAATATTGCGATTGGGGTATGCGCCGTGCACAAGAAATCACGCCGTTATTGGCCAAACGGACCGGACGCCCGGTGCGATGTGCGGATACACGTGAAGATACTTTTGAATTTCAAATGAATCAGCGCTATATCCATATGAAAGTAGGACATACGCAAGCAGGGCTGATTACAGCGATAGATGATTATTCTATTGCCGATGGCGGGATATTTAAAAATGCCAGCTTCGGCACGACCGGAGATCAGCGATATGGGCCGTATTATACACTCAAGTGTAAAGACATCAAGCAATCCATGGAGGTTGTGGATTCCAATCGCGGCAAGATGTATCTCAGCGGGCAGCACTGCCCATTTAATTGGGATTCTGTAACGATGGCGATTTATCTCATCGCCGAGAAGCTCGGCAAAGATCCCATAGACATTGCCAAACTCAATCTCCATGGGCCGGACTCGCAAGATGATGATCGGCCGGTGCCGAGCTTTGAGGCTTGCCTTGAAGCAGGTAAGCAGCTCATGAACTGGCAGTGGCACGCTGCCGGCACGAAGAGATTACCGGACGGCAGATATCATGGACAGTCTTTTCGTTATCAGATTTGTCCGCGCCATGCGTTTTCCGGGTATAAATGTAAGATTGAATTGCGTGATGGTGTGATTCGCATGCCGTCACAAGGTCCACTCTATGGTGTGTACAGTGTGGAAGTCAATGCGATGGTTGTCGCAGAAGAGCTGGGACTTGAATATGATGATGTCGTTGTCGATTATGATTATCGTGAGGCATTTAGTCCTGTCGGCGGCGGTTCGGATGGTACTGCGGCTTCGGCATGGGCGATGAAAGAATGTGCGCACATTATGAAAAAACAGATACTTGAAGCGGCCTTGCAAGATGCGGAAAATCCGCCTCCGGGTACAATTTCGGGAGGTACAGTCGATCCACCGAAGGCCGGTTGGGTGGGTGTCAATCCGTTTAAAGGCAGAGGCTTGCGGCCTGAGGATTTGGATATGGTCGATGGGCGTGTGATTGTAAAAAGCGATCCATCTGTTGGGCTTCCTTTAAAAGAAGTGACCACCAGAAATCTCTTTGCTACCTACGTGGGTATGCCTCCGGTTTCTGCATGGACGCGCGGGTTTGGGAAGATCTTGGATACAATGAATACGGCTTTTTGTGAGGTGGCTGTGGATGCCGAGACCGGTGAGGTTGAGGTGCTCCGCTTCGGAGTAGCGGCAGATCCCGGGAAGATTCTGCGGCCGACTTCGCTGGAGAGTCAAGTCGATCAGGTCATGTATTTTAGTCAAGGTTGTCAGCTCTTAGAGGAGATGATCTACGATGACCGAACAGGAGTAAGGCTCAATAATAATATGCTCGATTATAAAAAGCCGACAATGTTGGATGTGCCGCTCGTGGATAAGACATTTCTTGAGACGCGTGCGGGTGATGCGGCATATGGTGCGGCAGGTATCAGCCATTCGCTGGCCAATACACATATGGTGATTATCGCAATACACAATGCAATTGGTGTGTGGGTTGATCCGCCTGCAACACCGGATAAAGTGCTCAAAGCTTTAAAACAGCTATAAATCATAAAAAATTGGAGGGTAATCTATGTCAATCAGAGTGGTCGCAAAGCATAATATTAAGCCGGAGAAGCGAGATGAGTTTATTGCGCTCATGAAACAACTTGTAGAGAATACGAAAAAAGAAGACAGAGGCGTCATTAACTACGGACTATATCAAGATGTCAAAGACCCGAATGTCATTGCAATGCTAGAAGAATGGGAGAGTGAGGAAGCTATTGATGAGCATTTGAAGAAGCAGCATTTCCTCGATCTATTGCCGGCACTGAGAGAGTGTATGGCAGGCACTTCAAGTTTCAATAATTTTAAAGCAGTTTAAATGAAAAGGAGTAATGCGTTGTGAGAATACTAAATATGGAATTTGGCGTACGTCAGCACATCTATCAAGGCGCAGGTTGCGCTGCGACCGTTAAGGATATATTAGAACGTGAAAACTGGAAGCGTGTGCTGCTCGTATGCGGACCCGGTTTGTACAAAAGCGGTGCGGCGGCGCACATTGAAGAGTATATCAAAGCAGCCGGTGCGCAAGTTGCAGTGTTTACCAATATCAGACCCAACCCGGAAGCTGAGACGATTGATAGCCAAGGTGTTCCGCTTGCGCTTGAGTTTAAGCCCGATGTCATCGTGGCTGTGGGTGGAGGCAGCACATTAGACACCGCCAAAGGTATTGCGATTGTCGGTGATTCAGGAAAGTCGGTGTTGGAATTTATCGTGATGAAATTTCCGCCCGGCACAAAGGCGGTGCACAACACACTGCCAATGATTGTGATTCCGTCAACAGCCGGAACCGGTAGTGAAGTGTGCAAAAATGCTGTAATCTCCGATGCCAATGGTCTGAAACTGGTCATCGCAAATGATGAGGTATTGCCCAAGTATGCACTGCTTGATCCGGATATGCTCAAGACCACACCGCCGTCTGTCGCTTCGGCCACTGCAATGGATACATTTGTTCAGGCGCTTGAGACGTTTACCAACCGCAATGCCAATGATTTTACTCGTACGCAGTCATTGCGTGCGCTTGAGCTGGTGGGCAAGCATATCAAAGCGTATGTGGCCAATCCAGCGGACAAAGAAGCGGCCAATGGGATGAGTCTGGCGTGTATGTATGCGGGCTTTTCATTGGGTTATGCAGGCATTGGGCAAGATCATATTATTTCACATCCGTTTAGCGAAGAGCCATTTTACATCGCCCATGGTGATGCGTGTGCGATGCTGCTTCCGGCAGTCATTGAGTTTAATGGGCTGGCGTGCAAAGAGCTTTACAGGCAGGCGTATAATGCGCTGACAGGAGAGCGGCTGTCGTGTGCGGAGTTCGAGGTGGATTACCTGATTGATTGGGTGGTAACACTCAATGCGGATATACATGTATGCGGTGATCAGTCTATGGCAGAGCATGGGTATGTAGAAGCGCAGCATTTGGATAAAATCATGCAGCATCCTGTGATCCAAGGGGCGCTTATGCGTAATGGTACAGCCGATACGACAGAGTTTCCGCGCCATACGAGCGAGGCGGAGTTCCGTTATATTATCAAGCGTACGGCTGTCTATAGTCAGGCGCAGTCCGACCATGCCAAGGATCGTCTGGAAGAGGTATAACATCTGATCGCTTGCTCCCTGTACAGTAACGATTGATTGAGTTGGGAATAAAAAATTGAGAGGCGGGTAGCCTCTCAATTTTTTAGTCGATTGCTAAGTGTTACCCTCCGGCAAAATGCGCCGGGGGATCAAGTCGTGCCGAGAACATATCAATTGTTGGCGTTACAGGGAAATTGCTGACATCGAGTCCGGTATATAAATCGACCCACTCCATGTAGTAATGCCAAGTATCACGCGTGATGATGATTGTCGGCAGCATAAGATATGCAAAGGTTTCGTTGTTAGAATGGTTGATCCATTCGGGAGCAAACAGCGTCTCTTCTGTGGCATAGCCCATAACGAGTGCATAGAGTCCGAAGAATATCGGCTCTGCAAAAATCACACCGATAGACACAAACGATGCTTTAAAATCATTTTCAATGCCGGCTTCCCATTGTGCCATCAGACCCGGACCGCCCATAGAAATGGCTACAGTTTGGCCTTCCAGACCTGCATCACGTGCTGCGGTTACAGCGCCGTCTGCAAAGTCATCAACTGTGCCGAGAATCAGCCAGTGTGTGATATCAGGATTTGCGGCAAATACAGGGCCCGCCACTTGATAAGCTGTAGATGAGTTAAGTGTACCTACAATGGTGTCCGGTCTGAAAAATCTATCTTCTATGCCCGGAATAGCAGGGAAAATGATGTCTTTTGCACCATCGATGCGGACGCTGATTTCATGAACATGTGACCAATCGACACCCATAAATCCTATGTTTTCAATCGGCACATCTTGCCAGTTGTCTTGCCAATACTGAACAAGCCATCTGCCCATTTCCTCACCAACGAAACGGAAATCAAATCCTACAAATGGATTGGTCAAGCGGCCTGTGTCTGCATCCAGAGGCAGTCCCATACCGGGCATAAACGGAACACCCAGATCACGCATTATGGCGACTACCGCAGGGTAGTTGACCATTTCCGGATCAAGCAGAAGTCCATCGTAACCTTGCAGGACGAGCATTTCAAGCATAGAGTTAAACAAATCATCATCATCGTTTGCATCAAATATGCTGACTTCAACGTTTGCAAGTTCGGCCCAGATTCTAAATGAGTTGGCCATGTCTTCATAGAGTGGACTGTTTCGGATGCGCAGGTATGCAAATCTCAGTCTGTCGTTTGCAAAATAATCATAGTCGGGATTAAAGAAGCCGATGTCTGTCTTCCCTGTGCGCAGTGGGGTAGCAGCACTGCCTCCATCATTTCCGCCGGCAGGTGTTGCGGGTGCATCGCCGCCATTATCTGCGGCACACGCTACGAGCGCAAATGTCATTGCCATTGCAAGCAGGATTGCCAATACTTTTTTCATTTCTCATTCTCCTTTTTTGATTTTATTAAGTCCTCATAATATACAAAACATGGTGCTCCATTTATTCTTGCTTGAAGCTTACAAACCATGGTCTGTCCTATGTTACGCAGTGGTTGTCGTCTTTTTGCTCTTGCGCTTGGCGCGCGGACTTCTGTATGTCGCCCTGCTGCGCATATAGTCAAATGCCAGCGATACCAGCAGCAGCATACCGAAGATCGCCTGATTCCAGAACGAATCGACCCGCAGCAGGAACATCCCATTGGCAAAAGCTGAGAAAATCAGCAAGCCGACAAAAGCACCACCCAGTCCACCTGTGCCTCCGCCAAAAGAAACGCCGCCCAGAATTGCCGCAATCAGTCCGAAAAACTGTCTGTCGGTAATGCCCAATGTGGTGGCAGCAGCCACACGTGAGTTAAACATGATGCCTGCAAAAGCGCCCAGCACGGAGCTATTGATAAACAGGATATATGAAATCCGCCGGGAATTGATACCCACCAACCTTGACGCTGTGGGGTTCGAACCCACGAGATAGATCTGGCGGCCGAATTTGGTTTTAGAAAGAATAATTCCATAAACAATGAAAAATACCAATAAAATGATTATGGAAAATGGGATGGTGTTATTCATAAACCGCCCGGTGGCTAAGTTGCGCATGAATGGATCGGACAAGGATACATTGGCACCCCCGGAGAACAAAAACGAAACACCCTCTGCAACGGAGGCCATGCCGAGTGTGGCTATAAATGCGGGGAATTTTGCAAAATTGACGAGTGTGGCATTGATGAGTCCGAATACCGCAGCGAGCGCCAAGCAAAGAATCAGCGCAACAGCCCAGTGGAAATGATGATATCTCAGAAGTACGGCAAACATCATACCTGCCATCGTACCGACAGTGCCAACGGAGAGATCCAGTGCTCCGGCAATCAAGAGTAGCGTTGCACCGATCGTCATCATTCCGGTAATGATCATCATGTCCAAAATGGTTCGGATATTGATCGGGTGTAAGAATATCCCATTAGAACCAATTTGTACAATGGTGGACAAGATTGCAAGCAGTACAATCAATGCGAACATCTTTGATTTTACGATTTTTATCATGCCGCCTAAAATATCTGCCATATCTGTACGCCCCCTTGTGTTTTCAGGTGTCCTGTGTGCAGCTTAATGGTGCATTGCGAGTTTGAGAACCTTTTCTTCGGTTGCCTCTTGCCTTGAAAGCGACCCGGTGATGCGTCCTTGCGCCATAACAATGATGCGGTCGGCAAGATTAATGACCTCTGTCAGTTCGGAAGAAATAAAGATCACCGCCAGACCGGCCTTGGCAAAATCGCAAATGGCCTGATAAATCTCAGCCTTAGCCCCTACATCGATACCCTTGGTAGGCTCATCGAGAATGAGTACCTTGGTGACCATGGCCTCAGATGTCCATCGACCCAATATGACCTTTTGCTGATTGCCTCCTGAAAGCTCGACAACCTTCTTTTCTATGGAAGGGGTCTTGATGGAGTATTTTTCAACTGCGGCATGAGATAATTTGCGTTCTTTTTTCTTGTCTAGGAAGAGCCCGGTCTTGACCTTTTCCAGTACGGCTGAGGTGATGTTATTATTGATGGTGCGATCAAGTACCAGTCCTTGCTCTTTTCTATCTTCGGGGCATAGCGCCATACCGGCAGCAATCGCATCTTTGGGAGATTTGAAATTTACCTTTTGGCCATTGAGAAAAATTTCTCCGGAACTGATCGGGTCGGCTGCGAATATAGCGCGTGCAAGCTCTGTTCTTCCTGCACCGATCAGTCCCGCAAATCCAACGATTTCGCCCGCACGTACTTCCAGATTGATATCGTGGACATCATCTGTTTCGAGATTTCTTACTTCAAGCATGACTTCGCCTATATTTTCGTTTCGGCACAGTTCGGCATAGGTATCTCCGATATCGCGCCCGACCATTGCAGTAATCAGCTCCTGCTCGGTGGTTTCATCTGCGTTTAACTCACATACAAGCTTGCCATCTTTGAGGACAACGATATCATCCGAAATCTGAAATATCTCAGACATGCGATGTGAGACATAGATAATCACTTTGCCGGCCTCTTTGAGCCGCCGGATGACTTTAAAAAGCGTGTTGATCTCGCTTTCTGACAGCGGGGCAGTCGGTTCATCAAATGCAATGATTTCAGAATCACGCCGATATGCTTTCATAATTTCAATCATTTGCTGATGTGCAACAGATAAACGCCCAACCGGCTCTGATGGATTGACATCCAGTTCAAACTCATCGAGAATATGCTGCGTCATTTTGCGCAGCGCCGCCTTATCGATACGAATACCCTTTTTAGGCAGATCCTCAATAAAAATATTTTCCATGACAGACAGACCCGGAACCAACTGACGTTCCTGATAAATAACACTGATGCTGGCTTTGAGCGCACCATGCGGAGAGTGATAACTTGCAGGCATACCATCAATGATGATTGTGCCCTCATCTGCCTGATAGTCGCCGCTTAAAATCTTTAACATGGTGCTCTTGCCTGCGCCATTTTCGCCCATGAGTGCGCAGATGCGGCCGCCTTGCACCCGAAAGCTTACATCATCCAGTGCCTGTACACCGGGGAAGCCCTTGCTGATTTTGTTAAACTCTACATAGTTCGGCAAATTATGACACCATCCTCTCACAGATTCTGACTCATATGAATGATCATTTTCCTAACTGTCTTACTGAGACTTAGCGGCGGCAATCTCCGCAGCTCCGGCTCGGAGTGCTTTAGCCCGCTGCCGCTCTCTGAAAAAGTCAAGCATCAAAGCGGCGATGAGGATCGCACCTCTTGCGATCGTCTGCCAATAAGGCCCGATGCCAATCATCATCAAACCATTATTAAAGAAATTGAGCAGCAGCAAGCCAACCAAGAAGCCCCCGGTACCGCCTGCGCCGCCGGAAAAAGAAATGCCGCCCAGAACAGCTGCGGTGACAGCATCCATGCCAAGCGTTATGGCCACAGGGTCACCCCTGCGGAAATTAGAAGCAAAAAGCACACCGCAAAACGCTGAAATAGCACCGCTGTTTATAAAAAGTATGCTTTGAATCTTCTTAGGATTGATGCCTGCAAGCCTTGCTGCTGTAGGGTTGCCGCCGACAATGTACACACTTCTGCCGAATCGGGTCTGTGAGAGTATGAAGCCGTACAGTGCGACAAAAAACAGCATGATAATAAACAAGAGCGGGATCGATTGAAAGAACCGTATGTCGGCAATAGCCCAGAATCCGGGATTGTTGATGGTTACGGGATTTCCGCGCGTGAGCACAAGCGCCAACCCACCCCAGACTGACATCATACCGATGGTTGCAATAAACGACATCATACCCAGCCCATTGACGAGTATTGCGGTAATACCGCCTGCGGCTGCACCAAATAAAATAGTAATCAGCGCAGCGATAGGCCAAGGGATACCGGAGCTGATGAGCATGGCGACAAGCACGGCGGCCATAACGGCTATTGCGCCGGTGGAAAGGTCGATCTGCCCTGAAATCAAAAGCAAGCCGACACCGAGACCCAATAATCCGACGAAACTGGTTATGGTCAGGAGTATGAGTACATTTTGCCATCCGAGATAGTTCGGATTCATCAGCCGGAAGAAAACGATGACAACAATGGTCACTACAATAAGCAAAGTGACTTTGTGGTTAAGAATGTACGAGCCGAGGCTCTGTGTGCCATGAACTTTTTTTTCTTTTGATGAATTTTCCATAAGCACCTCTTATCCGTAATAGATATATATGAGATAGATTCAAAAATGGACTATGCTTCTTTTTTGGTGATTTCTATATATCCTTCATCGGCATTGACAAAAACCATATCACCGGTTTCGATATACTGCATGGGGTCTTCTTCGAAATCAGTGACGCTGGGGACTCTGGCCTGTGCCATGCATAAGACAGTCAGCGGACTGGATTTGGTGTGAACAAAAGCTGCGGGTTTTGCGCCAAACCCATATTTCATAAATCCTCCGGAACCCCGCGGCGAATAGAAGACCAGAACCTTGTCGGTATATGGCACTCTGCACAGCGGATGATTGCGTTCTGTGGTAAAACCGCGTATAGAATCAACATTGGTAAAGCCTTGGAGATATTTCGGTGCAACCAGCGCCTCTGCAGTGACTTTACCCGGATATTGACAGCGTCCATAAATACGTTTCGTTGCCATGTGCTACCTCCATTCCCCGCGCCACTTACCTGTAATAGCGGCATCGATACACTCGTCTGTAGAGCCATAGCTGATATATAGCTGATCATGCTCATCAGGATAACAACCGGTGATATAAAATGCTTGCTTTGCCGTATCAACAGCGATGTTGCGGACACCATCCGGTACAGAACCGACAGCGGCAAGACATGTACCGGTAAGCAAGAGCGCTCCGGCTTTTTCGAATTTTTCAAGGAAGCCCAGCTCTTTTGCGGGACCGTAAAGCCAAGGTGCTGTAACGATCCAGAGCGGTACTTTACATTTTTTGCCTTCGAGCTTTTGCGCAAGCATCATCAGATCAACAATATTTAAGTGCGGACAGCCGAGATAGACCATGTCCACATTGTCGCTCTGACGGTAGTTGAGCACGTCATATGTCCGTCTCAATGCCGCCTCGTCAATACGGATCGTTTCTTTGATGGGCCTTCCACCTGATGCAAATTCAATAGTCGGTGCCTCAGGGGTGATGCCCGGCAGATGGTACATGCGCACTGCGCCGCCGGTCGCAACAGCTGAATTGAATTTTTGGTACTGCGTTGTGTTGGGAATGACCGTGCCTGTAACTATAGGCACTTCCACATCGCAAGCCTCACCGATGGCGAAGCCGTAGACATCCCACTCCAGATCGCTTTTGATGAGCCGATCACTTTCAATCAAAATAGTTCCGTAGCGATTTTCAGTGATATGCATGTCATAATAGGGGGCTTTGCCCAACAAGCATGTCGCCAGTGTGCCGTCAAAATTAGTCCTTGCGCCGAGGGTAGCGTTACAGTAAGTCTGTTGGCTGCTCTCAAACCACGAACAATGCTGACCAACACTCGGCAGATACGACATGACCAGATAATTGGCGCATGAATGCGTGGTGATAAGTCCCATCTTGTTGAGTACATCAAAGACATCGCGTTGCATGGCTCTTTCATGAAATACCGGATCACTCTGTAAAAAAGCGGGATTTTTGCCCGCACACAGGTTACAATGCTCCCAACCGTGGATGGGCGGCTGCTCCATAAAAGGTGATTTGTCGGCAAAAGTCGGAATCTTAAATCGCCCGCCTCTATCGGCAAAATCACGCAGCTCATCAATCGTAATCACATGATGCTGGCTGAGATTGAGACCGGGTGTGTGCATATCACCTGTGCCGTCAAGGTCTACCAGACGCTCTGCGCCCGATATTTGACACAGCTCAACAAGATAGGCCATGCACTTTTGCTTTACTATGCCCTCGCCGCCGTCCAGTATGCGCTTTTCCTCATCGGTGAGCGCTGGGTAAGCGAATAAACTCATATCAAAATGCTCTCCCTTCTAAAGTACATTCATATTGGTGTCATATCGTGTGTTGCGAAAAATGATCATGTGCAACAATACCTGTTGTTCACATTATCTAAAATAAATAGCATATGATTTTTGGTTATTTAAAGTATTATATAAATTTTTGCCTTTTGTTTTCAATCGTCATTTGGAAAGTTTTTGTATCCGTGTTTGTGGTTGTCGCCAAAACCTATGTTAATTCAAAAACGGAAAATGAATATTGCGGAATTCGCAAGGTATCGGCATTTACAAAATTCAGTGCTAAAGATATAATTTTAGACGCTCAAATAAGACGCTAAATGCACAGTAAATATCGTAGGAGGACTTCATGAAATATGCTCGCCCGAAGTATCGTGATCCATCGGTGGAAACACAGACCGTAAGAATGGCATATGGCCCAAACACCGTAACCGCACCCAAATTTAATACGCCGATTACCCCACGAGAGAATTTCCGCCGCAGCATTGAAAGGAAAGACCCCCTATGGATGCCTAACGCGCTAACCGATAAATTTACACTAGGCTCTAATGACGTAGCGCTCCACGAAGTGCGCGGCATGCAGATCCATTCAGACTTTTTGCGCAAGCCGACTGAGGACTATGCGTACAAAGACTGGTTTAACACGGATTGGACTTGGGTATGCTCTGCCGGAGGCGGTATGCTGACACCCGGAACGAAGCTCTTAGATGATATCACTCAGTGGGAAAAAAGAATAGTTTTTCCGGATTTTAGCGAATGGGGATTTGAGGAAAAAGCGGCGCAATACATGAAAGAAGTGCATGATCCGAACAAGGCACTATCTTATGATATGGGACGCGGACTCACTGAGCGGCTGGTTTCCATATTGGGCGGCTATGAGGACTCTATGGAAGCGCTCGTTGTTGAACCTGAGGCTGTGCTGGATTTCTTCAATGCATATGCTGACTTTATGATTAAGTTTTTCGATAAAGTAAACGCGCTGTATCCGCTGGATATTGTAACAATACACGATGATTGGGGTACCGAAAGAGATACATTCTTCTCAGAAAAGGTGATGGAAGACCTCGTATTTGAGCCGACCAAACGTGTATTGGATCACATAAAGTCCAAAGATGTATTCATTGAATGGCATACATGCGGCAACGTCACACGCTTTTTCCCATATATGTATGCGCTAAATTGTGATATTGCTCAAGTGCAGCGCAGGGCTGTGGATATGCCGAAAATGAAAGAAAAATATGGTGATCGCATCGGATTTTGCTGTGCTCCTGAGGGTTTGGATATCACAAAGCCCATAGTTCCGGAAGAATATATAGAAGCAATCAAAAAGACTGTAGATATTTATGCTCCGGGTGGAGGCAGCTATATACTGATGTTTAACCCGGACGAGGAGCTTGTGTGGAATGCCTGTGCCGAAGCGTATTACCGCAGTATGGAACTATATGATAACGTGCGTTAAATATCAGGCCGCATGTTTGGAGGGAATGAATTGAACAATTTTATCATCGAACCGGAACGCAAGATCAGCGTCAGCTCGTCATGTGATGTCTTGGTAGCAGGCGGGGGCATTGCTGGAATTGCGGCAGCGCTTGCAGCAGCCAGAGGAGGCAAAAAAGTCACGCTGGTTGAGCGTGAATACGGACTGGGCGGCATGGCAACGCTGGGGCTGATCACCATATACTTGCCGCTTTGCGATGGCGAAGGTAATCAGCTTATTTACGGCATTGGCGAGGAGCTTTTGAAGCTGTCCATTGAACATGGCGCTGAGGCAGGACTCTATCCGGAGGCATGGCTAAACGGCGGGAGCAAAGAAGCGCGCCAAAAGAACCGCTATGTCACGCAATATAATCCACATCTGTTTGCCCTCAGAGTGGAAGCACTTTTGACAAAGCTCGGCGTAACGATACTCTATGGTTCGGTTGTTTGTGCGGTACAGAAAAGTGGCAATGCGATATCTCATGTGATCGTTGAAAATAAATCCGGACGTACTGCGATAGAGGTACAATCTGTTATTGATTGTACCGGAGATGCGGATGTATGTCATCTTGCCGGAGCAAAGACAGCGCTTCATGCCAAGGGCAATGGACTGGCCAGTTGGTACTACTACATACAAAGTGGTGAAGTTAAGCTTAAGATGTTTGGTCTTGCGGATGTGATTCCGGGGCGTGAGCCGGACGGAATGAACGCGGCAGGTGCGGAAGAATATAAGAATGTCAAAGTAGAAAGTCTTGACCGAAGTCATCGCTTTTCGGGAATAGACGGCGATGAACTCAGTCAGGCGGTCATTGCTGCGCATGAAAAAATGTTTGACGATATCAAAAAACATCATGCCGGAGATCAGTCATATCTGCCGGTGACGATTTCTTCAATTCCACTGGTGCGGATGTCCCGCCGTCTTGTCGGTGCATATACTATGGATGATATCGAAGAAAGTATCTTTATGAAAGACAGCATCGGTATGACAGGGGATTGGCGCAAGCGAGGGCCTGCATACGAACTGCCCTTTGGCACACTCTATGGAAAAGAAGTGACCAATCTGCTCGCTGCGGGACGCGATATTTCCGTAACGGACAATATGTGGGATATTACAAGAGTGATTCCCCCATGTGCGGTGACTGGGGAGGCCGCCGGAACAGCGGCAGCAATGTGTACTGATTTTACATGCATCAATATCTCAGAACTTCAAGAAAGGCTGACCTCCGCCGGAGTGAAGCTACACTTGGACAAATAAATGACACTGTGCAGTGTTATGACAAATAACGCCAAGGTCAAATTAAAGAGGTTGGTGTTCACAGTGAGCCTCAACCTCTTTGGACAAAGTGATCAAAAAACATATCACATATCAGCTTATTGTATAACTTCCACGAACCAAGACCCTGACGGTGTCAGCGGTGGCTCTGATACCATTACCCTCAATCGTAACGAGGTTCATATGATTTACCGTAAGCGCAGTACCGGCAACAAGCGTATTGCCCGTGGTATAATTAACCAGCGCCGGAGGTGATGCGCCGAGCGCTGTAGCCGTGCCGACTCTGAGCATAATCTCCGCACCGACCGAAGCGGTAAGCGTCTGATCTCTGCTGAGCGTCACCACGTGGAATCGGTCAGCCGTGCCGACTGCACCTTGCCCTGCACCGCCGGACTGGAGCTGACGCTCAAGCTCTGCGATGCGCGACTCAAATCGCTGAACCATCTCTTGCTCGGTCGCACGCACTTCGTTCATCACCTGTGGTCTAAAGATATTTGTCAGGTAACTGAGCGTGATAAACGGATCGCCCTGACTGCCCGGTAAATTGGGCGAAGCAACGGCGAGGATGCTTGCCCCGGATATAAATACCACAGCTGCGATAATGACGAGTCCTATTGCCAATTTATTTCTCAATACTCTAAATCCTCCATGCATCAGTATCAATAATTTGCGATTCTAATTGACATTTTATCAATAAATGACCATTTTCGCAATGGTGAATTTATGAGACGCCTTAACTACTTAACTGAAACTTCGCACATGAAAATATTCATTGCACCTTGAAAAATCAATATAATCTAGCCATAAAGAATGGCGAAAACCTTGTGAAAATGGTATAATGTTGGTGTTACAAGCCTACAAAAA